>Ga0272441_10011579_pt1 | contig 13059 bp, 5 predicted proteins | sample SSMProp6N_FD_193582 | JGI IMG/M metagenome (GOLD analysis project Ga0272441, IMG submission 193582) | Marine sediment archaeal communities from Little Sippewissett salt marsh, Falmouth, MA, United States - SSM-Prop-6N | ecosystem: Environmental > Aquatic > Marine > Wetlands > Sediment ...
ATTGGCGGCGGCAACTAACCGCTTCCTGTGAAACCCCTTCCATACGGGGCTCGCAGGTGGACTCTAGAGATAACTGCCTCTAAAGTTATCGGATGTTTTGCAAGATTGTTTGAGGCGTGCTGAGTCCGATGTTCGCCAACATTTCCTGCACTATGTAACGATGCAGGACGAACAGGAAAGATCACCAATCCTACACCTTTGACTTTCTGGGTTTCACCCATTACTGGGGAAGGAGCCGCAAAGGTAATCCAACACTGTGTCGCACGACCAGTGCGAAGAAGTTTCGCAAGGCGTGTAAGGAGATGAATATATGGCTCCGAAAGGTACGCGGCACGGCGAAGCTTAGGGATTGGTGGCCAATGTCACAGGCAAAGCTAAGAGGTCACTATCAGGACTATGGTATCAGTGGTAATCGCCGAGCCATTGAGCGATTCCATCATGTTACGAAAAGACTGGTCTACAAGTGGATCAATCGGCGGAGCCAGAAAGCCTCGTTCAATTGAGACAGCTTGATTGAGTACTTGAAGCACTACTCGCTACCTGAGCCGCGCATTGTTCATCATCTGTATACACTGTCGTTTGTTTCGTGAGTTTTACTGAAGAGCCGGATGAGTGGAAATCCTCAAGTCCGGTTCCGTGAGGGGCGTAAAGCTCTTTTACAAGGCTGAATATTGTGGCACTCCTCAATCGAAAGAGAGGAGAAACGGAGAATACAAAGTATGCCTAAATAATAGAGCTTTACGTCTACTTGACCACGACCTGTCAAGGAAATTTAACGTCTTTGTAGGTCAAAAATTGCGGGCATTCAGATGGTGACGTATCACTCTTCAAAATCTTCAATTTGTCTCGCCACTGATCGGCTTTTTCAGGTTTTTTCCAGGCTTCGTAGAGGGCGATCAGGTTCTTACAGGATTCTAATGTGTGTGGGTGAGTGTCACCGAGTTTGTGACGGCGGCCTTCAAGGGCTTCGAGTCAAAGGCAGATGTAGATATCCGTCTTGCCATCAACTATTTTTTTAGCTATCCACGTTATAGCCTATCAGCCATGTTTCGTCTCTTATTTGAATAACCCATTGACTTTACGATGCGTTATCATAGACACGGTAAATCTACCTATGTCTTAGTCAATTGTTCCCAGCCACCTATCCGGAGCTTACCGACTATCCATGCTGGTTCATTCATTGAAAGGGAATTCCTTTTCTCTAAGGAACAAAGAAAGGTATAAAAACTGCCAAGAAAGCCTTGTGAACGAACAAGGTCGCAGTCATAATCGTAATGACTGTGAGAAAGGTAGGATGTAGTCTATAATATTTTGTCTGCGTTATCATAATTTCTTGTTCTATTCTTTAGATATCCGTCCTACCTTGAAACGACAAAAGTGTTTGTCTTTGTGTAAATCCTGTTGGGCGTTCAGCAGTGTCTTCATATTTTCATAGCTTTTTTTGAAAGGACGGTAAAATGCGAGGAAAGGCAAATCACGGAATACGGTTACTGTGCGCCCTGGTTCTCGTACTAATGGTTACAAATTTGTCAACAGCGGAATCCCGGGAGAGCTTGTGGAGGCAGGTGGACAACGCCATCGAACGGGGGCTGCCTCAAACAGCCATTGCCATTTTGGACCAGATTATCCCCGAGGCTCTTGCGGATCAGGCGTATGCAGAGGCTACCAAGGCCATCTGTCTGAAAATCGCCTTGCAAGGCCAGATTCAAGGGGGCAAGATCGAGGAAATGATCATCCCTCTCGAAATCCAGATTGCCGAGGCCCCCGAGCCGATGAAACCGGTTATGGAGGCCGTCCTGGCCCATTGGTATTGGCAGTATTTCCAGCAGAACCGCTGGCGCTTCATCCAACGAACCCAAACCGCCGAACCGCCTGGAGCGGACCTAACGACCTGGGATCTGCCCCGTATTTTGGTAGAAATCGACGGGCACTTTACCCTGGCCTTGGCAGCTGACGAGGAGCTTAAAGCCATCCCTATCAATCAGTGGGACGATCTGTTGGAAAAGGGAACTGCGCCGGATAGCTGTCGACCAACCCTCTACGACTTCCTGGCACATGAGGCCCTGTCCTTCTACAATGCGGGCGAGCAAGCCGGAATGCAGCCCCAGGATGCCTTTGAATTTATGGCCGACAGCCCTATCTTTGCGCCTGTGGCGGAGTTCCTCCAATGGGAGCCAGAGACCCTGGAGACGCAGTCCCCTAAGCTCAAGGCCATCCGGTTGTATCAGGCCCTGCTGGTATTTCATCAAAATGATTCTGACAAAAGCGCCTTTATAGACGCGGATCTACAACGGCTCGCCTTTGGCTACAACCACGCATTGGGACCTGACAAGGCCAACCTATATCAAGCAGCCTTAGAGCGGTTTGCAGACCAGTGGCAAGCTCACGAGATCTCCGCCCGTGCGATATACGCGTGGGCCCAAGTCCTGTACACGCAGGGAAACTATGCCCAGGCCCGTTCAATGGCCAACCGAGGATGGCAAAGCTACCCGGCGAGCGTTGGCGGTGTGTGGTGCTACAACCTGATCCAGCAGATTGAGGCCAGATCCGCCACGATTCAGACCGAGCGGGTATGGAGCGATCCGTTGCCGGATATCCACGTCACCTATCGTAACGTAACGAGAGTCTTTTTCAGGGCCGTCCCATTTGCTGTCGAAGATGCAATCCAGCCAGTCTGGAGGTATGTCAATTCCTCTGATGAAATGACAACCCTTCTTGCGATGCAGCCAGTACACGAGTGGAGTGCCGACCTTCCCGCCACCCTGGACTACCAAGAACGGACCGAAGTATTGCCCGCACCTGAAGGACTTGAAAAAGGCTTCTACCTCATTATCGCCAGTCACGATGCTTCGTTCGACAAGAAAGACAACGTGATTAGCATTAGGCCCATCTGGGTCAGTGACTTGGCGCTGGTTGTACGCAGCCTCAATCAGAATAGATCCATTGAGGGTTTCGTTCTCGACGCCAGAACAGGAGAACCGATTGCGGACGCGACGGTCTCACGCTGGATATACGAGGACCGAACGTCGCAGTCTCTGCCGGTTGACCAGACGCACTCGGATGAGAATGGACTGTTTTACTTCACCGGCGCGGTCTGGAATCGTTCGTACTACCTCGTTGTCGAATACGCAGACCAAGTACTGGCCAGTGAGAATGCCTATTGGGTTTATCCCGGAGGGCGCGACGGGCAACCTTTTGAACAAACCATATTTTTCACCGACCGATCACTGTATCGTCCGGGCCAAGCCATTTATTATAAGGGAATTTGCATCCATATGGACACCGACCTCGACGACTACCGGACGCTGGCCGGAACAATACTGACTGTCGTGTTCAGGGATGTCAATGGTCAGGAAGTGGCCCGGCAACAGTGCCAATGCAACGATTTTGGCGCCTTCAGCGGAAACTTTATCGCCCCGCAAGACCGCCTGACGGGCCAAATGTCCCTGACCGTAGAGAACGGACCGCAAGGAAACGCGTTCATCAATGTCGAGGAGTACAAACGTCCCAAGTTCCGGGTCCGGTTCGATCCGCCCGCCGAAGCCCCAAGGCTCGATACCGAGATTGTGGTGCCGGGCAAAGCCACCGCCTATACCGGCGCCGCTGTCGGTGGGGCCAAAGTTGCCTGGCAGGTCGTGCGGCAGGCTCGCTTTCCCATCTGGTGCTGGTGGGCTCGTGCGTATCCGGTTTTTGGTCAGACGCAAGCGATTGCGCACGGCACTGCCGTCACTGAATTCGATGGCTCCTTTTCAATTCGCTTCACTGCCAAGCCAGACCGATCCATCCCGCAGGAGGATGAACCGATATTCGAGTTCCAGGTCCATGCCGATGTGACCGATACGGCCGGCGAGACACGCTCGGATGAGCGCATAGTCCGCGCCGGATATACGGCTCTGAAGGCTATCGTCGGTGCGGACGCCTGGCAGACTCCGGATAGGCCCGTAGAACTGATTGTCTGGACGCAATCATTCGACGATCAGCCCGAGCCGGCATCGGGAACAATTCAGGTTTACGACCTCCGACAACCGGAAAGAGTCATTCGACCTAAACTTATATCGGCCGGGTCTGAGCTCGATACTTCCGATCCCAATACCTGGGAGCTTGCCGACCTAATATACGAAGAACACTTCACTACAAACGCGACAGGACAAACGGTGATTCCCCTCGTCCTGCAAGCCGGCATCTATCGGGTCATACTACAAACACAGGATCGTTTCGGCAAACCGGTCACGGCGCGCCATACGATCCACGTGGTAGATCCTGAAGCGACGCATTTCGGTCTGCGTATTGCTAATTACATGGCCGCGCCAAAGTGGTCTCTGGAACCTGGCGAGATGTTCGATGCTTTGTGGGGTACGGGATATGATAGCGGCCAAGCCTTCATTGAGCTCGAATGTCGCGGCGAAGTCCTTCGCGCCTGGTGGACGGACCCGAACCGGACTCAGGAAACCGTTAGCGAAATAGTCACCGAGGACATGCGCGGCGGCTTCACACTGCGCGTCACATACGTGCGTGAGAACCGAGCCTATCTGAATGAGCGAATTGTGGATGTGCCCTGGACGAATAAGGAACTGACCCTCCGGTGGGAGCGTTTCAGATCTTTACTGGAGCCGGGACAGCAGGAAGTGTGGACGGCTGTAATCACCGCGGTGGATGCGAGGAAAGCGGTCGCTGAAATGGTAGCGGGCATGTACGATGCATCTCTGGATTATTACCTCCAGCATGACTGGATAAAGCATTTCATCGGTTTTCGTCAGGAAATGAGCCGGCTAACCAGCCAGTTTGAGAATGGAGCCCGCTTATTTCGAATCATCTCTCATAACTGGACTGTGGACTATGCTTTTGCCATGTTGTCTTACCGCCATTTTCCTGATGTGATCCTTGCCCACAGCTTCTCGGGCTACGCACCGTCACCGGCACCCGGCGGAAAAGGGGGAGGATCCCCGGAAAGTCCGGCAGATGGGGAATCGCCCCCTACATTCAGTCCGGGCCCGGACCAAATCGCCACTCGCAGGGATCTCGACGAAACTGCATTTTTCTTCCCACACCTTGTCTCGGACGCCCAAGGTCTGGTTAGGATCGAATTCACCATACCGGAGGCCTTGACTGAATGGCGGTTTCTGGGCTTTGTTCACGATCGTCAACTGCGCAGTGGATTTCTAACGGACACAACCGTTACAGCCAGGGACCTGATGGTGGAACCCAATCCACCGCGGTTTGTGCGCGAGGGGGATACCATCGAATTCACTGTTAAAGTCACCAACCGGTCCGCTGCCCGCCAGACGGGTCGGGTAAGCCTCACGTTGGCCGATGCCCGTACACTCGAGCCCCGTGACGAGGCATTGGGCAACGGAACCCCCGAGCAGTTATTCGATGTACCCAGCCAGGAGTCCCGTACGCTTTCATGGCGACTCACGGTGCCGGACGAATGTGATTTCCTTGTTTACAAGGCTGTCGGTGCCACGAGCCGGCTCAGCGATGGCGAAGAGGGCTATCTTCCCGTATTGAGCCGACAGATTCTTGTGACTGAATCGTTGCCGTTAGCCGTGCGTGGGCCGCAGACAAAGGAATTCGAAATGCCCAATTTGCTCAATGCGGATCAATCGCAGACTTTACGCCACCAGAGCCTCACCGTGCAGATGGTCTCCCAGCCCGCGTGGTATGCCGTCATGGCTTTGCCCTACCTGATGGAATATCCTTCCGAGTGCAGTGAGCAGGTATTCAATCGGTTCTATGCCAATTCGCTCGCGTCATACATCACCAATTCTGATCCCAGGATTCGGCACATTTTTGACCGGTGGAAAGCGACGCCGACACTGGATAGTCCCCTGGAACAGAACCAGAACCTCAAGAGTGTGGCCCTGGAGGAAACCCCGTGGACTCGGCAAGCCATTGCGGAATCTCAGGCGCGGAAAAACGTGGGTATCCTGTTCGATCAAAACCGGCTCAACGACGAAACAGCACGTGCCTTGTTCAAGCTTAAACAGATGCAACTCGACAATGGCCTGTGGCCGTGGCTGCCGGGCTTATATGGGAACGAATACATCACGCTCTATATCACAACGGGTTTCGGCCGCCTGCGACACCTGGGTGTAGGGGATATAGATGTCAGTTGCGCGATCGGGGCGCTCGACGCCCTCGACAGATGGATGAATGAGCAATACCAGTGGATTCTCACGCACGGCGCCAAGGATCAGAATCACCTCACCCCCATGATGGCGTTATATCTATATGGGCGCAGTTTCTTTCTGGCGGACAAACCCGTTAGCAGCCAGTACCAGGAGGCTCTGGAATTCTGGCTCGCTCAAGCCCGTCAGTACTGGCTTTCGTTATGGCGCCAGTCCGAGGCCCACTTGGCCATCGCTCTTAAGCGTTTTGGTGATCGACAGATTTCCAACCGAATTATGCAATCGATCCGGGAACACAGTGTCATCGATGAGGAACTTGGTATGTACTGGCGGGACACCGAGCATAGTTGGTGGTGGCATCGAGCTCCGATTGAGACCCAAGCCATGATGGTTGAAGCCTTTGACGAAGTCTCAGGCGATACGCAGGCCGTCGAGGACTGCAAAGTCTGGCTGCTAAAACAGAAACAAACCCAGGATTGGAGAACCACCAAGGCGACGGCCGATGCGATTTACGGATTGCTCCTACGAGGCACCGATGTCCTCGCGTCCGATGCCCTGGTCGAAGTGGCTCTTGCAGGCGAATGGATCCAACCCGAAAGGGCTGAAGCGGGCACCGGCTTCTATGAGAAACGTCATATTCGCCAGGAAATCCAGCCGGCCATGGGACACATTACAGTGCGAAAAACCGACGACGGCGTCGGTTGGGGTAGCGTGCACTGGCAATATCTTGAAGACATGGGCAAAGTTACACCTTCTACAGGCACCCCGCTGCAGCTCAGAAAAATGTTATTCCTCAAGAGCACAACGGCCCAGGGTCAGGTCCTGTACCCGATCCAGGGTCCTCTGGCTGTAGGCGATGAATTAGTTATACGCATCGAATTACGGGTCGATCGCGATATGGAATACGTTCATCTCAAGGACCAGCGGGGCAGCGGCACCGAACCGATCAGCGTGCTCAGTGGCTATCGGTACCAGGATGGCTTGGGCTACTATGAAAGCACGCGCGACACGGCGACACACTTTTTCATGGACTACCTGCCCAAGGGTATGTACATCTTTGAGTACAGCACCCGTATCCAACACAAGGGGAAATACCAGACAGGCGTTGCTGGCATCCAGTGTATGTATGCCCCGGAGTTTAACAGCCATTCGGAGAGTTTCGATTTAGACGTTCGATAGCTCAAGCAATCCATGATAAATGCAGATGTTAAGAGCAGGTTCATCTATAGGGCCTAAATGGGCCAGGAGTCAGTCACAAAGTACCCTGTGACACGCCGTGTCAAGAAAATTTGACGTTTTGTAGATCATAAAATTGTAGTCATTTAGGTGGTGACATATCACTTTTCAAAATCTTCCATTTCCACTTCCGGCAGAAGTCGATAATTCGTCGAGACGAAGACAAAGCCTCGCTCGGTCAGCACCTTGGGCTTCAGTGCGACATCACGCTTGTCGCCAACCTGCCATCCGCCACCGTGGATCCAAAACATGACGGGCAGACTCTTCTCAGCCGGTTCTTCCGGGGTGTAGATATCGAGAACGTGCCGCTGGTGACCATTCACCACGTAGGGAATGTCCGAGATCAGCTTCTGGGCGCTGGCACCGCTGCAAAGCAAGAGAAACGGTAGAACGAGGGCGAAAATGGGCTTGGTATTCATGGTATAGATTCCTTTTTAAACGAACACAACTGATACTGAGTTATTGAGCAAGGCAGAGGACATCTCCTTTTAGTGTTGTGAGGTATAGTGAATTATTTGCAGCAGCCATTCCGTCGAAGACAGGCGGAGAATCGAGCTTGTACTCAAACAGTCTCGAGCCATCTTCTGTTGAAACGGCCCAGAGGACGGCGCCATCTTTTCCAGACAGAGCAGCCTCCTGTTTCAGGATTTGTTGCTCTTTGCCCTTGGCTGTCCCTTCCTCATGCAAGACGTCTTCCGGTCCGGCGATGAACAGGGTTTCACCCGCCAATGTCATCGCACGAACAAGAATAGGGACCTGCCCTGACCACGTGTAGTTTTCCGCGTTATCCACCGGGGCGGGGCCTTGACTTTTTCTGCCCTTCCGGGTGGACCGGGATTTGGGCTTCGGGCCGGGTTTGGTTTTAGGCATCTTCCATCGTTTATCAGCCGCAAAGAGCCGGTACTCCAGAGGCCGGGTCCACCGGTAATATTGCGGCTGACGACCATACACATAGACGGTGTTGTCACCGACGCTCATGATCTTACCCGCGGGCACGTGCTTGCCGGCAATGTAGTAACCGTTCCATCCACTTCCCCAGGTGCTGCCGTAAAGCCAATAAGTCCGATGAAACCAGGTGTCATCGAGAAAACCGGTCGGACAGAACAAATGAGTGGCGTCGACACCCTGGCGCGTTCCCTCCTGCGGCCCCTGGATTTGAGGCCCCATCTCCAAACGTTTGCCCTGCAAATCGAAGGCCTGGGACCGCATATAGATGCGTCTATCGTCGCAGCTCAGGATATCGGGACGTCCAACGGGCATATTAAGCCACTTCACCAATTCTTGAATGTCGCCGCCTGTTTTGGGATCACGATCATCCAGCACGGTTTGCGAGATCATTTCACCGCTTCGAGCTTCGATACGGTATAGACGCATGCCCCCATCTACAAATATCGATCGACCTGCTACAAAATGAGCAATCCCATCCCGAACCAGCACGCTGCCGTGGACAGGCCAGAGCGATTCGATCTGCTCATACGACATAATCCGGCGGTCTGTTAGAGCAGCCAGGAAACGCCAGATCAAGGCTCCATCCCTGGCACGTACACAGTAAACACAGCCATCCGCGGAGCCGAATAATACTCTGCCCTTGAAGTAAGTGGGTGGCGAATCAACACGTCCCCCCGTAGTATATCGCCAGAGTGGCGTGCCAGTATGAGCGTCCAGAGCAAGAACCGCGTGCTTATCTACAGCAGCCACAAAGAGTTTGTCGGCAGCTACTGTCACGCTGCTTAACCTGCCTCCGATGGAAGTCTTCCACGCTTGAGCTAATTCGACGGGGACGGCTGATTTTGTAGCTCCGCTTCGAGCCGCATCATGCCTATATGTCGGCCAATCATTTGCATTTGCGATTTGTGAATCTCGAATTGCAATTTGGTTATATGCCGGGCCTTTTCTCAATCTTGTTCTTTGAGAATCCATCTTCCAGATGCTGCCCGGTGAAGCGGACGCAAATGCGTTGAAACTGTGTAGCATTGATTCTGCATAACAAATGCACGGAGCGGGCGGAGTATATACCAGACCATTGCACGGAAGGATTCCGTAGAGACAGGCGCCTCGCACCCAGTGATTGAGATCCCAATGCTGCTGGTCAATATCCACAAACTCGATGCCGGTGCGGGACGTCATGATGTATTCCTTCGTGGCTCGGCCAGGATAGCAGCGGTGATGGAACCAGTAGTTCGTTTGGTCCGCGGGGAATTTGTGTTTGATATGCCCCGTCTTGAGATCCATCCCGGTGACCGTGCCGTCCGACCTTCCATTTGAGCTATCGTCACACCACACGATGCCGTCTATCACGAATAAGTTTTCAGGGGAGCTGTAACCGGATGGAGGGTGTTTCGCTGTCCATAGCGTTTTTCCCGTTTCCACCGACATTGCGGTGAGCGTGTCCGCTCTGTTCTCACCCCCCCGGACTTAGTCATACCGGAGAACTCTCCACCGGCAAAGAGCACGATTCCATCCTGGACGACCAGCTTGGAACTAAAGAAAGACGTCTGTCTTTTAGGTGAAGGTAACGGGTTCGAGGTCCATTCCACCTCGCCTGTTTTCCGATTTAAACAATTTGCTCTCCTAGAGTCGAAATTGAAGTAATAAACGTGCTGACCATCAGCCGCCATTGTCCCGCCGGCAACGACATCAGATGACTGCCAGAGTTTGTTGCCGGCCCTGGCGTCTATGGCCATGATCGTTCGTATCTCGACCGGCCTCTCCTTGCGGCCACCCTCGCCGATGGACCCGGGACCGATGAGGACAAACAAATCGCCTTCTGAAAGAAGAATCTCCTCGGCACCGACGGTGTTCTGATACGTCCGAACGGTCTTACCAGTCGCCGCGTCGAGAGAGGTTACGGGCCCTTCGAGCCTCAATGTTGTATAGACCAGATCCTCTGCTGCGATCAGGCGGCGAGGTGCGTCGGCGGGTCCGTCCTTTAATCCTTTGAAACGCGTGTACCACGAGTCGATTTTCCGCTTCCACAGCACTTTGCCGTTAAAAGCGTCTCTGGCAATCAAAGCCCAGTGTGACGGCATATAAAGTGAAGCCGTGGATCCCTCGTCGATAATGTAGAACAGTCGTCCGCCGGTCGAAACCATGGCACTGAAACTTGACATGTGGTCGTGATGCCGGGTCCACTTCGGGCCGGCTTGCCACTGAAGGCGACGCGGCGGCCCAACAACCGTATCCTCAGCCACAGCGTTGTTGTCTGCATCATGTAGGTAATGCGTCCACTCGTCGATGTTGTCAGGCCGGGATTTGACACTTTTTCTGCCGTTTATCAGGGCGACTCCGCCCGGCGCCAGAACCCGCATGACTTCCGCCTGAGACACCAATCCAAGTTTATCGGCGATCAGCAGGTTGACCATGTTGTCCATATAGGGCAGATCACGCCCGTTGAAGCTGTCGATAGAGATTCCTCCATAGAGGCCGCGTTCGTGTACATGCTTGCGTGCTCTGTCGACGTTCTTCGGATCGGCATCCAATCCATGAACGCAGTAGCTGTCGCTCTGTCTCAATGATGCTGTTAATGTTCCGTCGCCACATCCAAGATGGACTATGACACCTCCGTGTATTCCGGTATCGTGCAAAATATTCATGTCCGATTGTGCCCGAGCATCTGCCGAGGTGAGAAGTACGCTAACGACGATTAAAAATCCAATAACATGCTGTTTCATATCTACACTCAACCAATAATTGACTAAATCGGGATTTTTTATATAAACTTCATGAAAATACTCATGCACACTTGAAGCACCAATATATCAAAATCTCATCGAGATTGCATCAATTCTCTGGCCGTCCCAGCGAGTTGCTTGGTAAAAAACGCCAGAGAAGTTGGATACCTATATCGAGAAGCCATACTTTGCATACTATCTTGGTACAAAATTCGGCAGTAAAATGCGATACCATCATTGGTCCTATAGCTTGCTTATTAATAATCCGGGACGCAATCCTCAGCAACGCATATTGCAGCCACCCTAAGAATCCTTTCTATATCCGAAGTTGCCGAAGCTATGTTACTCTTCAAAATCTTCAATTTAGTCGAGTAGAAGTAGTCGACATTCTTCCAGTTGGTTAGTCTGAGGAAATACAAGATTGTGGACGTTCATATCGAAAGATAGGCGAAATCATAAATTCATGTGACTTAAAATGTGATCGAGCACGGAATTCGCAAAATGCAAAAAAAAGGAGACTGTAGCACAATTACCTGTTAAATTTTAAAGCCCTTTTAGGCCACTGACCGATTTTTCTTCCAGATATGTTACAGAAGAAAGGATTTTTCTGGAAGGATCGATCATGTTTGGCCCTGGCGAATATGTACCTGATATCACCGAAGGCATTACCCGTATTGAGGATCTACCCAAAGCCAAAACCAAAAAACGTTCGCGTGTCTATAAGAAACGTCCTTGTCCTCGCTGTGGCTATTCCGCCTGCCGGGAGAAGATTTACACACGTATCTTGCACGATCTTGGCGATTTAACCGCGAACCGGCCCATCGATATCGAATTACGCTTTTCTCAGCACCGTTGTTCACAATGTGGTAAATACTTTAACGTTGATTATCGTGATCTGACAGATCCGGGTTGCCATTATACTCGCCGTGTGGTTCACAGGGCTGTACGATTAGTGGTAGAAGACGCGTTACCTTACCGGTCAGCCTCCTGGCATCTATGGCGAGACCATCGGGTATTTGTTCCCTGGGCGACCATTCAAAACTGGGTTGAAGCCACGGGGAAAAAAAGCGGAACAGCGGTGTACCGCCGAGTATCTTGATACTGTCTTAGCTGACTTTTCCGGCGATATCGCCGCCGATGAGTTATACGATGGTCCTTTCGGTGTCTTCTCGATTGTTGATAACCATCATTACAGACGACTTGTTTATGAGGTTCTCGATCATGATCCGACCCATGAGGACATGATCCGATTTTTTCGTCGTTTCCATAAAGCATTGGACAAGCGTAACCTGACGCTATTAAGGGTGACCACCGATGGATCCCCGTTGTATCCTGAGCCACGGGCTCTGGTTTTTCCAGGTGTTTCGCATCAAGTCTGTGACTTCCATGTGCTCAAGGAAATCAATAAGGAGGTCCTTAAAGCGGTTGCTTCTGTTCGCCGTGAGCTAAAAAAACGGTTCCTAAACTAAAACGTGGACGTCCTTCTTCAAAGGCGGCACGACGAGCCGCGCGTCGCAAGAAGAAAATTCAGGATAAAATCGCTGATCTGTTTCAGCATCGTTATTTGTTTGTGCAGCATTCACTCGGTAAGAAGGAAAAGAAGATGCGGCAAAGAATAACACGGGGATCACCTCAACTGCGAAAGCTGCGATCCATCATGGACCAAGTCTACCGCCTCTTTGACCGCCGCTGTCGAACAGAAACCGCTTTGGAAAAGCTAGCCAAACTCCGTTGCCGTGTGCATCGTTTCAAACAAGTAAGTCAAATCCTCAAGAAACTGTTTACGCCTAATATCGAGAAGGCGCTGACCTTTCTGGACGATTCGCTACTCCCATCGACATCAAATGCGGTTGAGAGAGGATACCGACGCCATCGTAAGATGCAGAAGAGCATCTATCGAGTACGAACTCAAGAACATATCCGTCAGCGTATTGCCATAGATATGCAACGAGATGAACACACCATGGGGCGATATCAGACAATCGAAGCACTTCATATTGAACGCAATCGGATAGAATTTAACA
>Ga0272441_10011580_pt1 | contig 13058 bp, 10 predicted proteins | sample SSMProp6N_FD_193582 | JGI IMG/M metagenome (GOLD analysis project Ga0272441, IMG submission 193582) | Marine sediment archaeal communities from Little Sippewissett salt marsh, Falmouth, MA, United States - SSM-Prop-6N | ecosystem: Environmental > Aquatic > Marine > Wetlands > Sediment ...
GGACCTCTCCTTTCTATGTCGTAGGTTTCACTACTAATATATACGACATCATTAGGATGAGGTTCGTTTTTCTCAACCACCCCTTTTAATCATAATGCCTAATTGAGAACCATCCCGAAAACTTCACCATTTTCTTGATATGGCGATGGATCTTGTAGCGACCCTCTTGCGTGCTTTTGAAATACCCCTGTTTGATCCATTCCGGAGTGTCACGAAATGACCATTCACCGTATACTCCTTTTGATGCCACCCGAAGAGAAAGAGGGTTAATATCCGTAGCCATAATACTGATGTTCCAACCCTTCAGATCATTGGCAAATTTGCTCAATAAGATGGCGATGGAATAGGGTTCCTCGCCGGTTGAGCAGCCCGCGCTCCAGATCCTCAGACGTCGTTCAGCTTGCCGGCGCTGAATCAGTTCTGGAAGAATGTGTCTCTCCAAAACCTCAAAAAGATTCCTGTCCCGAAAGAAATGAGTTTCCCCAACCGTCAGATGGCTTGCCAGAACCTTGATGCGGCTCTTTGTCAGCGGCGACGCCAAAAGCCACTGGATACAAGATTCTGAATCCTCAAAACCGAAATCGCCGGCGGCATGGCCAGCTTCTCGCTCTAAGTCACGGTAACGCTCTCTGGGAAAATACAAGCCCATCTGAGTAGCCACAAGTTCGCTAAACTGGGAAAGGGAAGCATCTGAAATTGTGTTCTTCAATCCATCTCCTCCATTGCAGCGTCCAATGTTTCTTTTTCGTCAAGGGAAAGAAATTGGGCAAGGTTACAAATGAGGATGATGCCATCCTCAAGTCTTACCACACCCTCAATATATTCCTTCAATCCGGGTAGAATCTCTTCCGAGATAGTGAATTGCCGTTCTGAGCGCTCAATGACATCGGTAACAGCATCCACCAGGAGCGCGACACTCCGTTTTGGTGTGCGTGCAATGATGAACTGGTCACTCAGGCCCATTTCGCGTTTCGACAGATGGAACCTCTTGCGAAGATTGATGACGGGAGTAATCTGGCCCTGTATATTGATAACGCCAAGAATAACCTCTGGTGCTTCCGGCAAAGTGGTTATCTCAACCACCCGAATAATTCTTGCCACATCAGAGAACGGAAGTGCAAATCGCTCTTCATCAAGGGTAAAGACGACGAGGTGCTCCAAGTCGTTATCCACAGCAGGAGTACTGCCATTGTGTCTCATATCAAGAATCCTCTTCTATCTGTTTCTAGCTCAATCCTGCCTCAATCTGTCAAAACCTCTTTGCCAAAAAAACCACCCAATTGTCATCATGAAAAGTCGTAATTCCAATTACGACATCCAATGTCAGTGCGCATTTGCAGGCCTTGTGCCTTCCTGCATACGGTTAGCAGAAATCGTGCCTACATCCCAAAGAGGATACTGAAAAAATCCGTTTCATCCTGATGTAACCTAGAGCCTGCATACTACATCCTCAATTTGCTAATAAATTTGTTGACTGCTCTGCAAGCCGATTTTAGTTTTGGTTTTTTCAAACAGTGAATAGGAAGCGATCATTATTTGATCATTAGGCTATGAGACAAAAAACGTCCTTTCAGTCCGTCTTTTGACACTAAATGTCTTTATAGACAAAAATAGATAGGGGAAGCAATGTTGCGTATAGCAGTTTGTGGACGTAGTATAATAATCCAGCATCGGGAGCTGGCGTATCTGTATCATCCAAAGCTGCATAAATCTAGGGATCAAGGCGGGATCGACGCCAACAGATGGGAAACTCAATAATGGCAGGAAGATAGAGGCTATAGAAATTTCAGGAAAGAGTTGTCATCATGAGTAGTTTCCGTAGTCTAGTCCCTTGTGGGCGTTTTTTGCGACGGGGACAAGCCCCTATACTACGTCGCTATATTCCCAAAACCTCAACTCTTGCCTGAAATTTCTATATGCTTTTGCTTGTCTAGTGGTTATATCGGCAAATATGCATTGTCTCTTTCGTAGGGGCGAGGTACGCCTCGCCCTGCATATGCCATTGCGGACCTAGCGATCCAAACATTTAATAGACGCGCGGGAATTTCTCTGCGTACAGACTACTCGGTGGCCATGACCACCCGGGATTAGCCGGGAGACCTCCACATTCTGCCTCCAAACGTCCGCGCAAATCACAGATCAGAGCTTCGTTTCCATCTGCAATATTGCGCTCTTCCCGGGGATCGTCATGCAGATCGATAAGCACTGTCCCCTCGCCGCTTAATTGCTGAAACATCAAATATGACTGATCGCGATACATGCACCAGTCATTATATCCGCTGGTCACACACGGACGGAAACTATTGATCTCACCGCGCAGTAGAGGTACCAGAGATTTCGCCTGTATCTCCTTCGGTATTGGCAGTCCGGCAAGCTCCAACAGAGTAGGCGTCACATCGAAATTATAACACAAAGCATCGATCCGTTTCCCTGCTCCCAAGCCTTCAGGATGCCGAATTATAAGCGGATTGCGCGACTGACACTGGTACATGGCGTTTCCGCCCTTTGCAGGAAGCCCGGCGTGGCCTATGGTCGTGCCGTGATCTGAGTGAAAAACAACTATAGTGTCTTGGGCACGTCCGCTGAGTTCCAGCGCTTCCAGCAGATACCCAACCCAACGGTCCAGATATGTCACCTCACCTGCATATGCAGACCGTCTGGCAGCGATGGCCTCTTCGCTTTGGCAAGCGGGATGCTGGGAAAGAGCGTAGGGTTCGCTGAGAAGTTGTTCTTCGGTATATAAGCCCTGATATGCGTCTGGGGGAGTCCAGGGTTCATGTGGATCAAACGCATCGGCCCAAAGAAAAGTTTTGTCTACATTCCGATGCGCCAAAATCCATTGGGCTGCTCTGCCATAGGTCTGCGCTGCAAAATAATCCTCCTCGGAACGGAAGGTCTGGGTGACAGCCTCATAGCGAGCACCACGGGATCTGCGGAGTTCAGAAGCATTCATCCGACTTCCCGCCTTTTTCGGGAGTCTCGACACCGGGGAGTTATAAAAGTCGCAGCTTTGACCTCGCACAAAGTCATAAGTATCAAATCCGCGATGGAAATTCATACCCGGCTTAAAGTACTGCCCTACATCCGTGATGAAGCCCGTCCAATATCCGTTATCGCGCAGGATTTCAGCAATGGTATAATCATCATCGTTGAGGGGCTGCCATCCCGGCTGAAGGTTTAGCCGATCCCCCGGAATGACGCGATCATCTTCCCAGGGAAACGTGCGACGTCCGCTCATCAAAGCGCGTCTAGCCTGGAGCGTTGGTTGACCTTCAGCATAGCAGCCGGTGAATATGGCTCCATCGCCGGCAAGCTGGTCAATATTAGGCGTGCGAATCCAGTTATTGCCGTAGCATCCTAAAAAATCCGCACGCAATGTATCACACATGATAAAGAGGACATTCATAATCAATCCTTGATCGAACCCCAGGTTACCGCGAGTTTATCCCCCGGCGTAACAGCCGACAACTGGGCAGGGAAATAAGCTCTAATCTCATTCTTGCTTATCGCCTTGTTAGAAATCCAGAACTCATCTATGACCATATCAACAGGTTGCGTATTGATGATCGCCGCTTCAGCTCCCAGGAATAAGCCCGGGGATTCAGTGACGTCCGTATCTCCTCCAGCCTCAACTTCCGCGTCCAAAACGCCGTCAACGTAGTAATCAACAGTATCTCCGTCGAAAACCGTGATGATGTGGACCCACTCATTTCCCTTCAAATCCACACCCCAATGGTTCTTCTTTCCAAACAGGACGAAGTTAAGCTCCTGTTCTTTAAGTTCCAGAGCCCAGCCAGTACCACGGTCATCTGCTATACCATACATCCCCAGCATCTTCTGCCACCCATCAATGAAAGACATGGCCTTAAACAAAACTCCTACGCTCATGGGTGCTTTAAGACTTGTCAGCGAATCAGAAGGAGGAACATCTATCGCAACAACTGTTCCATCCAGTACGAATGCCTTCCCGAATTTACTGGCCTCCCAGGCTGGATCCCCTATAATCACACCATTATTCTGGTGCCCGGAGAGGTCAGGAATTGTGTCTACTCCTACCTGGTCAAAATCGTAGTAAAGAATGATATCATCCGGCAGGTTCGGTGCTGCGCTGACCATCATCTGTGCTGGGACGGAAACAAGCAGGAAAATCACGACAAACTGCATCGCCTTACCCATGATATACCCCCAGATCGAGACTATTTTGCATCATTCCATTAGCCGGAAAGTACCCAGCGCTACCCAACCTTCCTCATCTGACTCCTTAACAGCGAACCGGACTTTGGGCGATCCCGTGGCAGGATCGATCAACCCGGCGTGAATCATAATTTCGTCCGGCTGGAAGGAATCCGGTATTGGTACCGTCTCATGAACATAAACATCCCCCGGCAGCCATTCCAGAATGTTCGCTGTGGACTCAAAAGTGTGGCTTCGGTTCTCTTGTGTCAGGCGAAGTGCAAATGTATAAGGACGGTAGATAGGCGCGACGCCTACGTTCTCTATCCAGCATCCGTATTCAAGTGATGATCCGCTCTTGACTCTGCCGGTGAATTGAAACTGCCGAATCACAAACCTGTATCCCAGGTTGTTGCAGAATTCGCTCAAGAGCGGCATCCACGATTCAGGCAGCGCGGTGGACTTTGGCATAAACACCGTGCCATGATACTTCAGTCCCTGTTGCAGAATAAAGTCAACGTCAAACCCTTTATCATACCATGTCATAGGGACGCCGCACGTCTCAAAGACAACTGGCGCGCTTCTCCACACGTCCTGCGCGTTGCACTCACATACTTCTTCTGGATAGCAATCATACATATGATTCCATTGATGCTGCTCCGGTGAGTCAGAATTGTGCCATATTCCCAGATCGCCAAAACAGTCGCATCGCCATCCCGCCCCCGCTCGAACGCCTGCCTTCATCTTATAGCCAGAAATCATGGCCACAAGCGGTGTCTTGGGATGGGCTTCACAGTAGATCTCCGTAATGCGATCAATGGCTTCCTCAGAGCAATTGCCCGCGCCCTCACCCCAGGGCCCAATGTAGGACATGTCTATGGATTCCAGGTCAGGATGACCATCGAAACGCTCACCAAATTCCAGGATTACGTTACCCCATTGGTCGATAAACTCAGGGCCATCATATACTGCCGCGACGTATGACCTGCTTTTCTTGGTTCCCTGCGTAGTAGGATAGCGCTCCTGATACCATGTCGGAAGCTGAGGCTGATTATGAGAGCCATGAGGCATGAGGCGGACTTGCAGCGTCTGACCACGCTCATGCGCTGTTTCCAGAGACTTCTCAATAGGCTCCCAGTTGAATCTGCCTGGCTCAGGCTGGATAAGATCCCAGAACCATCGGCAATAGGCCACAGTACACGGAAGATAACCTTCAGCGACTTCTCCCTCTGCAGGCGGGAACTCAGTTGGTCCCGACTCCGACCACCTCTTGCCCGGAAATAGAGGATCTCCATTGAAATGCTGAAAGGTGGCACAACCCTTATGTGGATTAAGAAGAAATTCTCTCGACTCGGTTGGACGGTATCTCCTATTCACAGCAATCTCGCTTTCCCCTCATCCCGAGGAATATTATCCTTGCAGGGACAGTTCCCTGTAACCTTACCTCATACTCCTTATCTGTCCCCAGGTAGCAGTCAGTTTCCCCCGGCTCTCAACCGGCGCGCCTATAATGCTCCTCACTTCGCCCTGTGTAAGAGCACGGCTGTAGATAGCGATGTAGTGATATTCACCCAGCCACATACGTCCCAGATCGTCCTCGCGGTTCAGTTCATGGCCAATTCCCAAAAAGTAGCTGTCGTTCCAGTTTGACATTTCCCCAGGGATAGTATCAGTATCACCATCAATTTGTTGTCCGTTTATATAGAATGTAGCCTCTTCATCCTTATTACGCGTGTAGACAAGTTTGGATATTTTATCGGTGACAACAGTGTCAGGGATTCTGAGAGGTGGTTCATAGCCATTATTTCCCGTAACTGTTGTGCGCAGGCGAACCTGATAGCCAGTTGTGTCCTGCCCGAACGTAAAGTTACGGTTAGATGGATCAGCCGAGAGCGTCACCATACGGGCAGGGCCGGCTAATTCATCATTGGCCGGCTTGACCCATGCCACGATAGTGATTTCATTGCTGACCTTACACGCCTCGATGATCTTCGTTGCCGGGCCTTCAGTCTTCGCCAGATCCACATCCTTAAACAGTAATCCGCCACCCGGAATCCAGGTCACATTTGCCGGTTCTTCTATGATGAGATCCAAAGGCTCACCAACACCGGAGACATCCTTGATCGTGTCACCGCTTCCTTCCTTAAAGGTATAGGATACCAACAGATCAGGGTCGGCAGCCCAGGCCAAACTTAATAAACTCATCAGGAAAGACGTTAATATCAATAGTGCAAATTTCCGCATTCCTTGATTCTCCTTTCATGGTTCCTTCTGACCAGGCAATACGCATTGATCGCGCATAAAATCTCTGCAAATCCCTAAAACTCGCGATAATGCTATTGCCATACATCACCTCGCTCGAATAATACCATACCTCCATACACTTGTCAACATCGCGTCGTTGGCGAGTGCAATTCATTATTGTGACAAAGTATCGTAGGGGCGAGGCACGCCTCGCCCACGGGTTCGCATCTACATGCCATGTGTCTGTTACAGACCAATAGGCGCTCCCGGTGGTTCTGGCATAGGCTTAGTTGAGTTCATCTCCTTTGGATTCTTCTCAAAACGACTGATCTGTGAAATGGCAAAGAAATAATGCGCTCGTTGATCATCATCCGTCGTCTGCTCCAGCTTCTCAGTCAACCAGTTCCTCATTTCATGAAGCTTCAGCAAAGCGATAGCTCTTACCTGCCCTGATGCGTTTTCATTGGCGGCCAGAGACATTAAGTTGTATAGAACAGCGTTGTCAACCACCCTCCGAACCTCAGCATGATATCCTGAACCGTGAGGCCACTTCCATGTTGACTCAATAAGTGTGTTCACGACTTCACCGAGGCTGGGGAAGATCTCCTTTCGGGCATGATGTTCCACCAAACGAGCAGCCCGTTCTGCATGTAGTATAAGCCTGACGGTCAGATTAGCTGCTGCTTCGGCAGCCGCGAGGGGATCAAACGTCACCCCGGTTCGCATCTTAAAGACTTCGCGATCACGTTGATAACCCGCGGGACGAGGTGGAATAAGCCGCAATATGCGCTCTGGTATGGCCAGTTCCTCAGGCTGGATGGTGCGAAGCAAAGCATCCAACGCGTTAAGCTGATTTTGGGGCGGAACAATCTCGATGACCCGCTGGCCATCACCCCTGACAGCGGGAGTATAGTATGCCCCACCCAGCACCTTAGAGGCCGCCTCCACCTGGTACCGGTGGAACATGTATACAGGCACCAGCACATTCTCCAGGATTCCCATAGGCGCGCCCACTCTAATGCTGTTCTCAGAGAATCGGTCTAAAGCACGCGATCGCACTTCCATAACTCGTTTGAGTTCTTCCACAGGATCTGGCCCATTGTCCCAGAGATGCGCCAGCGGATGCGCTCCACCGGCAGGTCGCGCGTCCTGATCGGAGATCAGAACAAAGCCACGGGAAATGGCGCGCTCCATGATTTTGTTTAGCTTTTCTGCCTCATTCACGCCATCCGGGAAATCCTGATAGCCATACTCGATAACGAATTTATCCCACTCGCCAACGCCGGTCGCGTATGCCTCGGACAGATCCAGTGTCCCATCATCGCTGAGCTTTACCATGGGGTGAGGATAATCCATCACCGACGCGCGATCCGCAATGTTTGACGCGAAGCTGTGTGATAAGCCTATGCTGTGCCCAACCTCGTGGACGGACAATTGACGGATACGGGCCAGGGCCATCTCCTGCATTTCACCGGACACCGGTTTGCCTGCTTCGTATGGCGCAAGCAAACTCTCGGCGATGAGGTAATCCTGCCTGACGCGCAGAGAGCCGATGGTAACGTGTCCCTTGATGACCTCACCAGTGCGCGGATCTGTAACGCTATCTCCATACGACCATCCCCGTGTGGCGCGATGAACCCATTGGATCACGTTGTATCGCACGTCCATTGGATCTGCATCCTCTGGCATAAGTTTCGCCTGAAACGCGTTTTTATATCCAGCAGCCTCAAACGCCTGATCCCACCATTGCGCCCCTTCTACAAGAGCTGAACGTATGGGTTCCGGCGCGCCGCGATCCACGTAATAGATTATTGGTTTCACCGGTTCGCTTACAGGCGCGCTGGGATCTTTCTTCTCAAGCCGGTGTCGCCGGATAAAGCGACTGACGACCGGTTCCCCGATAGGCGCGGCGAAATTCATGTAGCTCATAGAGCCGAACCCCGCCCGGGGATCGAACGCCCGCGATCTGTAATCGCCATCCGGGAGTTGAACAAATGAGTGATGCTGTCGGACTGTAATCGCCTCAGGACTTGGGACGACCTGTCTGACAAATGAGCCGGGCGAGTCTCCGGTAAAAGTTAGCATAACCTCAACTTCGGTGTTATGAGGGAAGTTTTTAGTTCTGGGATGGTAGAGCGCAGATCGGGACTCATCCAGCTTGTATTCGCCCTGTTTCGTACGCTTCAGCGTTCCCGCCACGTTCTGAGCGTCCCTCATGTAGAACTCAGTAGCATCCACCAGCACCCGGTCTTCCTCTTCCGCCGCGACCCGGAACCCCCAGATGATGGATTGAGCGAACGCTTCCTGAACCGACCGCTGCTCATCCGGATCATCGCTAATAGCCCGGAACGAATAGTTAGGCTGAACCATCAGCACTTTAGGGCCGATTCGCTGAAATACGATGATGCATCTCTTGCCCAGCTTACCTCGATCCAGGCCTATATCATTGGAGCCCACTCCAGCCGGTAGCGAATTCACATAGAGAAACTCGGTTTCCAATTGGTCGATCTCAAGCCAGACCTTGCCATTTTTATCGTCCCGGTAAAGCACCATGAAACCGGCCAGCTTCTCCATACCAGCCGTCTTCTCAGTTATCGTTGGGAGCGGCTTATCTTCGCTGGATTCATCTGCATACGCATCTCGGCATGCAAAGAGTGAGATAGATAAAGTGTATAGGAGAATCGTCAGAAACGCAGCTATCAGAATTGTGCTAAGAGTTATCATTTTACCTCCTAATACTATGGCGATGGTTCCATTATGGATTCCCGCTTTCGCGGGAATCCATAATCCTACATTGCCAGGACATACAATGACAAAATAATGCTAATTCTTTATGTCTCCCCATTTGGTAGCGAGTTTGCCACAGAAGTCAACGGCAGTTATACCAAGCGCTCTCTCCAGGCCTTCATTCATGATTTCTTTGATTTCATTTATAGTCAGAGCCGAACTGAAGATTGCGACGTCGTCCATCATGCCCATTATCTGGTTACCAGGACTATAACCAATGAACCACGGTGAACTTGCGCCGGAGACCTCCTCGGAAAAACCGCTTGAGGAAACCTGATTTCCGTTAACGTACAATCTAACCTGTGACCCATCATAGCTGGCAGCAATATGATTCCATCTCTCATAACTAAGAGATGAAAAGGAGCAGGTTCCTCGACCACCCTTTTGTCCCTGAACCCCAAAGATCAGGTTGTTCCTGTTGTCTTCGTCCTTCCATATCAGAAAGGAAGTAGATCCGGCTTGCCAGCCGGAATAGCTGCCAAATAGCCATCTGTTGGATAGATCCTGACCGATTTTGTATAGCCAGAAAGTCACTGTAAATCCATCTTTGACATAGGGATAAAGATCCGGCACCTCAACGGAGTCGTCCATCCCGTCATACTCCATTGCCATCCCAAACTTGCCATCCGCCCATTCAGGATTCCCGTTTATCTTGCCGTCGTTTCCAATTCCGGATAAGTCTTTGACTATATCGTCATCGTCATCCTCAAACAGCCATAGACCGGCAAGATCTTTAGGATCTACCCTGGCAAGACACAAGCTTGTGAAGGACAGGCTAAATATCAACACAGTTATCCATACCAGGCCTTTGTTTACTTCTACGCTTTTCATCCTATACTACCTCCAATTTACAGGTGGATATGATCGCGCCAATGGTTGAATCCAAATACGACAGGTTTCGCTATCCTGTTTTTATACTCCAACTGCTGGTATCATAACAGATTCCCGCCATTGGGTCAACGAATATCGGAAACTGTATTTGCCTGTTGACTCCTGCTGAGCAGTCTGGTATATACTGGCTGTATATTTGTGAAGATAATTTTCAGTAATTTTGAAGCACTGGCAACTTAATTTCTGACATCTACAGAAAACCGTAGAGGCGGGCTCCGTCCCGCCACAATGTCGACGCAGAGGGCAACGCTACCGAAAAGGAGACATCGCAAAAATGAATAAGAACAAAGATGGGCCGCGCCCGGCAGTCATCGGAACCTGTTCCCTGTCAGGGCGGGACATCAATGACCCAAACCAGCTCCTGGCTAACGGCCTTGCTATGGTAGACAAGATGGCGCAAAAGGCCCATGAGAACGGATGGGAACTGGATCTGGTCGTGCTACCGGAAACATTCGCGCATGTGGATGGCAGTTCCTCGTTAGAGACGGCAGAAACCGTCAACGGTGATATAGTAACCGCCCTGGCTGAAAAGGCACGGGCATATAGCGCCTATGCAGCAGTGCCGCTGGAACTGCGCGAAGGGGAACAAGTATACAACTCTGTTGTCCTGCTTGACCGCGAGGGGAAGCCAGTAGGTGTCTATCATAAAGTCTTTCCGGTCGTTTTTCCCGATGGCTCAGTGGAGGGTGGAACCACGCCTGGACGTGAATTTCCCGTGTTCGACCTGGATTTTGGCCGCGTAGGGGTGCAGATCTGCTTCGATGTATGCTTCGACGAAGGATGGAAAACTCTGGCAGACCAGAAAGTAGAGCTTATCCTCTTCCCCTCTGCCGCTCCTTCTGTGTCAGCCCTTATATCTCATGCATACCGGAACTCATACTACATTGTCGCCTCCACCTACCGCCCCCCGGCCATAATCGTCAATCCTCTGGGCCGTGAGATCGCGAGGGCGCCAGATAATAAGGAAGTCGCCGTAGTCCGGATCGATCTCGACTACCGCGTCCTGCCTTCCAGGTTCCTCTGGACTAGAGGTAAGGAGATAAAGGACAAGTATGGTGATAGCGTCGATTATGGCTGGCACGATGCGGAGGGTGCTTGCCTGTTGACGTCCCGTGACCCGGATATCCCAATCGGCCGACTGGTGGAAACGGAGAACCTGGAGACGAGTCGCGAGTTCTACATTCGTAATCTTCAGGCGCAAACAGCAGCGCGAGGCGGCCCACCTAGCGTACCAAAGCATATAAAGCAACGGGTCGAGGAAGGCTTCGGAAATGGAATCAATTAGAAGGAGGCAATAGATGAACTTCAGCAGTAGATCAGGACAATATTTTCTCGATATAACCCGATCACGATTGAGGCCGGGTCTCCTGATGTGCCTTTGCATAATCATAGTGGCTGCCTTATGCAGCAGCGCGCTTTGTGAAACGGATTTCTGCGTGATCGAAAGAGATGGTCGCCTGTATCCATACCGCATATTCTTTCCGAGCAACTACCGTCATGCGCCGGAGAACGAAGATGATGCGATCGAGAAGTTCCCGCTGGTGATCGCCTGCCATACGGCCGGAGGGGATGAGTCGTCCTACTTCCAATGGAAGAGCAACGCCGAGCATATTCAGACCATCGCCCAGGAGCGCGGTTATGTGGTAGCCTGCCCGGCAGGGCCCAACGGAAGCTGGCATGAGCGGCCCGACGGTTCGGTTGGTGTCGTCAAAGAGGGAATCACGGGTATCATCACTGATGTCAAAAACGAAATCATCAGGCAACGCCATATTGACACCACAAGGATCTACCTGATGGGAGCTTCCAGCGGAGGTTTTGCGGTCTACGCTGCTGTCGCGGATAGCCCGTATACTTATGCCGCGGCCGCAAGTGTATGCGCATATTTCCCGCCTGAGTATGTGGGCAAGCTCAAATATACGCCAATGCTGCTTTTCAATGCCCAGAAGGATAGACGGATACCCATAGAGAAAATGCGCGAACACAAGGACAAGCTGGCCATGGCTGGTGGCATAGTGAAGATGGTGGAAACACCCGGCAGAAACGGCGAATACCGAAACATGGAAGTGTATCGCGTCCTGTTCGACTGGTTCGACGCCCACCAACGCTCGGCTGATGACATGCCCAGTTCTACCCGTTGGGAAAATATCATCCGAAATTACGAGGAAATAGCCCGTAAGCAACCACCAGAGCCGGGAGGAATCGTTTTCATCGGCAGTTCCAGCATCGGGATGTGGAAGACGCTGAAAAGCGACTTCGCTCCGCTGAATGTCATCCGCCGGGGGTTTGGCGGCTCCCAGATGGTGGACAGCTTCATCTACGCTGACCGCATCGTCATTCCCTACCGTCCCCGGGCGGTGGTCGTGTATGAGGGGGATAACGACATAGCCTCTGGGAAGACTCCTGAGCGAGTATTCGGTGATTTCAAAAGATTCGTTGAGAAGATCCACGCCGCCTTGCCTGAAACACCTGTCTATTACATCTGCATCAAGCCCAGTGTCAGTCGCTGGCGTCTGTGGGACAAAATGAAGAAGGCAAACGCCCTGATTGAGGAGTATGCCGGCGAGCATGACCTGGTGGAGTATATCGACGTTGCTACACCAATGCTGGGACAGGATAGCAAGCCGCGTACTGAGCTATTCATCAAGGACGGCTTACATCTGAATGCAGACGGATATAAACTCTGGACAGCGGTTGTTAAGCCTTATCTGGAACCCAAACCTGAGCAATAAGGCATAATTATAGACTGGCCAGGAATGTCCAGTTTATCGCGGATAGGCGGGACATTCCTGGCCATAGGTGTTAAGCTAAACAGAATTCCCCCTTAAAAAAGGGGGCCAGGGGGTTGTTCCTTTGTGAATAACAATGCCATGTATGCAATATGACCTTTTGATGCGGTTTATACAACCCCCTGGCCCCCTTTTTTAAGGGGGAATTCTGACCTGTTACCAAGAGATAGAGCTGTA
>Ga0272441_10011582_pt1 | contig 13056 bp, 14 predicted proteins | sample SSMProp6N_FD_193582 | JGI IMG/M metagenome (GOLD analysis project Ga0272441, IMG submission 193582) | Marine sediment archaeal communities from Little Sippewissett salt marsh, Falmouth, MA, United States - SSM-Prop-6N | ecosystem: Environmental > Aquatic > Marine > Wetlands > Sediment ...
ACAACTCCGCGTCCATGTCGCGGCCCAGGGCAATCACATCATCGGTCGTGTCGCGCGCATCGAGAATCCACACATCGAAGTATGCGCCAGTCTCGCGTGAGGCGTGCGGGAGCGCCGTCCCTGTCCACAGCACCGAGCGCACGGCTTTCAGTTGCGGCCACGGCTCAAGCTGTTTGATGCCCGGCTCGTCCGGGCCGTAAAGCACAATCTCAGGCCAGCCCTTCGCGCCCCACGCCTCTTTGAGCGCTGTCGCAAACGCAACGTACTCGCCGCCGTAATCTCCCGCGCTATGTCCGATGAGCAGCACGGGCACGTCGGGCCGAATCAGCCCGGCGTCGAGGCGCACTTGCGTCCGGCGCGCGAGTTCGCTTCCGTCAAGCGCAACCTTGCCCGTCTTGTTGAAGCCCAGGTCTTTCGCCCACGACCCGTAGAACGCCGATGTGTGGCCGTGTTCAGCCATGTCGCGCATGAACCGCGCCTCCCATTCCGGCGTGTTGAACTCCGGCGGGAAGCGCCCGCCGTTGTAATAGACGCCGAACGCGCGTTGCGATTCCGGCGGCGGCGGGAGCACGTTGACGCGCAGCGCCAGCACATCGGCCTGCCCGCCGTACCGATGCCGCGCAAGCGCCCGGTCGCCCTCGTCGCCGTGATACGTCCTGTCCACGTCCTGCCGCTCGAAGCGCAGCCCGACGCCGTAGCTGCCAGGAGAAATGTCCACGGGCGGGTTGATTGTCAGCCAGTAAACGGTGTTTTCTCCGGCGCGCAGTTCGGCCTCCTGGCGTTCGGGGACATACAGCGGGATGCCGAGATAGCGCCCCTCGTCCGGGCGCGGCGGCACACGTCGCCCCTGGAACGTCACGACGCCGACGCGAATCGTGAACGGCGAGTCCTCAGCGGACAGCCGAATCATGCCGCCGTCCGTGAGCGAGTAGAAGCCGACGATGACGCCGCACGGCTCGCCCGCGTAGCACGTCACGCTCGACGGCCAGCCGAGACGCTCCTGCGCTGGCGGCACGGCGCGGTTGAACGCCCCCCCTATCGGACATGACCATGCCGTATAGTCACCGTCAAACTCAGGCACGGGCTGCATCTCCGGCCAGAGCGGGTTCGCGCAGGCGCACGCTGCCCACGCCAAAGCTATGAGTAGGAATAGGCATCGTTTCATGTGTGCTCCTGGAATGCGGGTGCGCCGCCCGTCGGCAGGCCCGGCGCGGGCGTCCGGGATAGGATGCGACGAGCGGCGCGTTGAATGACCTCAGCGGACGCCCACAGGCTTCCCGCACTTCGGACACTTGTACGCGGCCTTGAGCGCAAGAATCTCGTCGGCGGTTTTCCCGGCCAGCGCCGCTTCGTCGAGCGGGCACGGCGGAATCTGCGCGCCGCATTGCGGGCAGTCAATCGGGACGACCATCGTGTAGTCGCCCGTCTCCGGGTTCTTGTACTTGCCGCCCCGCTTGCCGGATGCGTCCCAGTCGCTGTAGGGCCGTTCCATCGTCTCAGCCGTCGCCTCGTCCACGAGCGTTATCAGACGCGCGTTGACAAGCTCCGGCATGCCCGGCTCGTCGCCGCCCTGCACCCAGATGAAGACGGCTAGAATGCCCAACAGCACGGCGGCGGGGACGCCATACTTCGTGACGTTTGACATGGCCTATTCCCCCGCGCCGATGTCTATCCCGGCGGCCTGGTCAAACTCATGCCAGAGCCACGAGTACGGCGGCACGGACGGCCAATCGTCCTGTTGCTTCCAGAAGCCATAGGTGCGCGTGTCCCAGGAGTTGCCCATCCACCAGAGAATCTTGCCGTCGCCGTCCTGCACCTGCTTCACGGAGCCGTCAGCATAGAGGCAGTTGTATGCGTTGCGATGCGCATACGCGCCCCAGCCCGGCTTGTCGTAACGCGGTATGACGCCGAGTTGGTCCTCGACCGTCTCGAATCGGCAACAGTTGTCCACGACGATTGCGCGCCCGGCGAGTTGCTTCATGGTCTGGAACATCGGGCCGGACGTGCGCAGGTCAATGGACTGGACGGGCTTGGTGTGCGGGATCGGGATTTTGTAGTCGGGGAAGTTCGTCGCGCAGCCTCCGTCCAGCGTGTAAGGCCACGCCGCCGTCCGGCACATATACGACGAATAGACGCGCCTGTCTTCCACCTCGTTGACGCGGCTGCGGTGGTCGGCGCTCGATTCCGTGCCGTCCGCCAAACTCCAATAGGACATGTCCGTCATGCCGCGATAGTCGCCGTGCGTCAGGTTCTTCGCGGCGTAGCCGCCGAGCCGTTTCAACTCGCCGACGTTGGAGGGGATGCCGGGGTCGCTTGTGTCCAGTTGATTCGCCCCGGCGGGGTGATCGCGCATCGTCCACAACGGCACGTAATCCGGCTCCGGCATGCCCGCAGCCGACGGGCAGTAGAACGTGCGCAGGTCGCCGATGTATTCGCGCCACGCGAGAAAGCCCAGGCCGACCGGCCCGGCGTTCAAGTCGCCCTGCTCCCACGAGCCGAACCGATACTCGTTCGCCTCAAGCCGCGCAACGTCCCACGGATGCCCCGGCGTCGCCCAGTCCCAGTCCATGTTGTTGCCGTGCGTGTAGCCGCGCGCAAGCATGCTCTGGAAGTTCTGGCCTGCGGACGCGAAACGGAACGAGCGGTCATAGCCGCTGCCGATGTGCTTCTTGCAGCGATAGTCCGACGTGACGCCGCCCTGACAGACGAGCGCCTGCGCGCCGCGAGACGGGCCGTAGTAGAACACGTCGAGGATGTCGTCCCCCATCGTGTCGTAGTCCCATTTCGGATTGCGGCCCCATTCCGTATTCGCTGGCACATAGCCGCCGTTGTCGTTGGTATAGGCGATGTAGGCGATGCCGATTTGACGGAGGTTGTTGAGGCAGGATGTGCGGCGGGCTTGCTCGCGCGCCGAACCAAGCGCGGGCAAGAGCATTGCGGCGAGAATGCCAATAATGGCGACGACCGTCAACAGTTCAATGAGCGTAAACGCTCCCGACGATTTCAATAGCTTGCGTAAGCTCTCCACAGCGGTCTCCTAAGAGTGGAACGGCGGACAATGCGAAACGGGGCCTCCTTTCAGAATGCGTCGGGGTAAATGCGATGCAACGGTTTCCGAAGCGCGCCGCGCCGCAGGCCGGATTGGTGACACTGCCGGGAGATCATCAAAGCGACAAACCGCTTGCCGCGTTCCCCCGCCGGCTCAGGCGTCGGCAACGCCTCACGCACGAGTCTGCATTCTTTGACAATGTTGTTGTGCGAAAACCAGCCCCGCCCCATGCAGGCTGCGGGCTTGCCAAGCGCCAGCGCCTGGCTCCATGTCGTTGAGTTGACCGTCACGAGATGCGAACAATGCCGGATGCACCAGCCGCACACCCAGCCGTTCTCCTGGCGGTCTTGAAACATCGGGATGAGATGATGGTACGGGCCGCGCTGCGGAAGCACGCCGTCAAGGTTGATGCCCTGGAAGTGCTGCTTCAGCACGACGAATGTGTTTTGCTTTTCGGCTTCGGCGATGACGGCCTTTGCGATGTCAAGCGGATGGCGGCGGGCGGGCACGGCGTCAAGTTCCAGCACCTTGTCGGGCCGCCCGCGCGCGCAACGCTGTAATGCAAGGAAGACGAAGTTCCGTTCCTTCGGCATGCCGCCCTTGAGCTTGCCCAGGACGCGGGGCGCTTCGGCGGCGCTCCGCTCTATCGCGCGCGCAATCTCATCCACGACCGGACGCTGCTCGTCAATATATTGGCGTTGCGCGGGGTCGGCCTCGATGTCGTCCAACGCGCCGACGAGCGCGCTCTCCCGATTCTCGCCGCGCGGGTCAAACATCGCCGTCCAATAGTGCGGCCAGAGGCCGAAGTCCATGATGACGAGCCGCGCGCCGTAGTCGCGGGCCGCCCGCCAGATCGGACGCGCCTCGCCATAGAGCCGCTGCCACGAGAAGACGAACGCGGGCCGCGCGTCTTTGATGTATTGCACCGCGTCGCGCACCCAGCTTTGCCCGCCCGCCGCGCCGCGCATGACGATATGCGAGTCCCACCCAATCGCCTTGAGTCCGCGCTGCGTATTGCGCAGCACCGCCGGCACGCCCCATGACATGATGAGCGCGTTCTTTTTCATGTGTCGCGGTATTGCTCCGGGATGTTGAGTAGCACACGTGACTGAAACCATGCGAGGCGGCTGTGCATCGTAGCGACAATCTCCGCATATCGTTCTTGCAGATATTCCGGCGTCAGGAGCGATGCGTGCGACCCCATTGACTCGGCTGCAAGGCTCATGCACTTCGGCGGCTGACCGGGCACAGGAACCGGAAGGAACGGAATACAATGCAGGGCAGCGAACGCGCATCCGTGGAATGAGCTTGAGATGACAAAGCGCGAGGCGGCGAAGCGGGCGAATGACTCCCGCACGTTCTTTGAGCGCACGGCATCCCCGCCGAACTTACGAAAGAAGTCGTTGCAATAGACAAATTCACACCCCAGCGCATCAGCCCACTGTTTGCATAGCGACGTCGCCGGCGGCTCAAGCCCCGAACAGGCCAATACGCGCTCCCGCTGTGTCCCGGCGGCTGGCCTCAGATAGAACGTGCCGTCAGCGGCAAGCTCCGGGGAAACACCCTGCGAAGACAACCCCCCATAACTCGCCGTCTCACGGACGGCAATGTGACCGATAGTGGAAAACCGCTTATCGGTCGTCCCCCACGTCGTTGCGCTCACCAGCCACACCGGAACGCCGCGCACCCAGGCCGCGCTTGCGGCGTTGAGCAGGCCCAGCGCTCGGCGGTTGCCGCTATGCACGGAACCCTCGCCGTTGATAATGGCAAGGTCATAATTCATTACGTCGTCCGCCGCCGACCCGTCGTCGCATCGCCCGACGCGGACACGCTTGGCGATCTGAACGCCATGATCTCGCAGCAGCCGCGTCAGTCCCGTCATATTCGCGCGACATCCGAGATGGTTCCCATGCGCGCCCAGCGTGTCGTTATACAAGCACGCTCGCCTCACCGCGGTCTTCCCCGTCCCCGATGGCTTTTTGCGAGGGAACCCCGCTAGTACTCGCGTGAGCCGCGACGGTAGTTCTGTTGCATAGCCCTGGTGCCGCAACCACCAGCGCATCCATTTGTTTCTGGCCGCGTGATCTACGCTCGGCGTTTCGCAAATACCGCCCCACGCTTCCGGCTCATGGAACACACCGGGCGCGCGGACAAACCATGAACGCCCCAATGCCGTCACGGGCGCGTCGTTCAACACAAACTCGTTAGCGACGCTGGAGCAGTTCATCACGACATGGGAGGCGTGCGCGGCAATGCGCGCGTTCAAGTCAGCGTTTGCCGCCGTGCGCGTTCCTGGCGCTTCATACAGCGGCACGCCATCCGGTAGCCCCATCCGCCCCTTCGGGTTCAGCGGCGATTTCTTAAAGACAACCCGCTTCCCGTTTGCGCGTAGCGTCTCATAGACGCGGCGCGCCCAGCGTTCGGCTGGCGTCTCGCCGCGCGCATCTGCATAAGGCAATCGGCAAAGCGCCGGGCTGTATTGCATGAAGACCGCGACATAACCCGGTTCATGTAGAGGCTCGTCACCGAGGGCTGTTTCCCACCGGCGGCGCACCTTGTCACGATAGGAGGTCAATCGCGGGTCGAGCGCGTCCCAGTCTACCGGGTCGTCCGAGACGGCCCCCCACTCCTCAGCAATGCTGGAAGACCCATCCGGCAAATAACGGTCAAGCATCAGCGTTCGGAAGTGATCGAAGTATCCGTAATCCACGCTCAGCGGAACGACGCCACGCCGATAGCACCACGCGCAGACCTGCGCCCAGCGCCTGTTCTTGAAAAGACTGCCCTGTTCCTCCCAACGAATAATGGCCGTTGGCGGGTCCCGCGTCACTGCGTCTAGGTCGGACAAGGACGGGCGCAGTCCCGGGTCGCAGCACTCTACCGTCCACCCAGCGCGCCGAAGATGGTTCGCCAGCCTGTCGCTTGGCGTTCTCCGATATTCGGCATTCTTGAAAAGTACGATACGGCCCGCGCAGTCGCACCGACATGGGGGATGCGGGTTCTCTGCGGCATAACGCAAACGCGCCCTGAGCGTGTCGGACAACATGAATCGTTAGAGATGCCCCTGCTGTACGGAGAGATGCGTATCGGCGAGGTCGGCGGCCACGTCCTCCGGCATGTGATAGCTCGCCACGGCCTCGACGAGCGTATCGGCTAATTCGCCCTCGCCGACGCGGGCCTTCAGGCGTTCCACCGCCTCGTCGAGCGTAATCGCGGCGAGGGTGTGGCAGCGATACTCAAAAATCGCCGAACGCAGGCCGCCGCGAATCACACGCGCGACATAGCCCCCGGCCTCGTCCTTCCCGCTGCACTTCGCGCATTTGTAGTCGGGCACATGAATCGTGTGGCGGCCCGTCGCCGCGTCCACGAGCGCACAGGAGCGCGCCTTGTAGGGCTTCCCCGTCGGCGAATCAAACCACTCGCCGCCATATTCACATTCGCGCGGCATCAGCATGCCCCCGCGTCTTCGCACGGCCCGTAGTTGCCGGAATATTGGTCTGATGTGCCAGCGCCCAAGATGCCCGGCGTCCAACATTGCGATTCATACCAGGCGCAGACACAACAGACTTCGCCATATTCGGGATCGCCCGTACAATCGGTGGACGGATAGCCCACCTCGCGGTAATTGCACTCCAGCGTGCAACCGTAGGAGGCGGATCCGCCGCCACCGCTGGGCGGGCACGGGCTGGCCGTGCTTGGCGAGGGCGGCGATGGCGAGGGCGGGCACGGGCTGGGCCGGCATGCCGATTTCCCGCTGAATCCGCTTTGGCCGCTGAAGAACCCCGACACGCCGCTGATACCGCTCTGTCCGCTCCACCCGCTTTCTGGGCTGGGCTGCGAGGGGCTGGCCGTCGGCGACGGGGTAGCATCTGGCGACGGCCCAGACGTGCCGGACTGCCCCGATATACCGCTCACGGCTGACTGATAGGACCAACCCGATATACCACTTTGGCCGCTGACGAGCTTGCTGCCGCTCTGCCCACTCCACCCCGATTGCGCCGACGCGCCGCTTCGGGCAGAGACGGCGCTGAAGCCACTCGCGCCGGACGGAATGACTCCGCCGCCGCATGTTCTGTATTGCCGCCCGCCAATGGCCACCTGGCAAACGATGAACTTATGCTCTTCGCAGTTGCCCCCGCTCAGGCCCGATGCCTCGCCCTCGTTGTGGCTTCTTGACCAACCCTGCATCCAGAGCATCTAGGTTGCCGTCCACTTCAATACGCCGCATGTCAAATCTACAAGCGCAATCGTCTTGGCTGTCTGCTGCGTGACTGTGCCGACCTTCCCACGCCATGTGGCGTGATGACCCAGGTCAAACTCGCCCCAGTCGTGGCCAGGCGTGCGTTCCGGGTCCAGCCAGAAGTCGGCGGACCAAGTGATACCGACCGCTGCCTTTGCCGTCAGCGTGCCGTCTGAGCTGTGCCCGATTACAAGTATCATGCCATGCCCTACCGCAACGTCACGCCAACCATGCCGTGCGCCTCGCCCGTGACGACATAGTTGTTGTCGAAATACCAGACAGACCAGACCTGCTCATCAGCACCGAAGTCGGCGTAATCAACCGCCATTGTCTCGCCGCGCTCGCGTGTCAGTTCCACCATGAGCAGGCGCAGCGCGAATGATTCCGCCGAACCGCTGCCGCCGTCGTCCACGTCGCCGTTTCCATAGGCGTCATTCAGCGTTTGTATGTATTTCATCGGGCCTATCGGCATGGTGTGCGCATACGGGCTGATACTGCCGAAGGTTCCGAAGTTCTGGTCTATGACCGCCGCGCCGCCATTGCTTGCGCAATGCACGACCGGATACTGGCCGCTGTATTGCGCCTGGCCGATGGCGTTCGGCTGTAGGCCCTCGCGCATGATGACGAGCATATTGTTGCCGGGGATCGTCGGCTTGCGGACGAGCAGGATGTTCAGGCCGTATTGCGCCTCCGTCCACGCGCCGTAGATTTCGGCAAGCTGATAGCGCCCGATGCTGTCCGTGCCCTTGTACTGCACCCAGCACGCGCCCTCTGGCAACGGCTGCTTGAGCTTCGGAATGACGACGGACTGCCCGCCGGGGCCGCTGCGAATGATCGCGCTTCGGCTCGTCAGCGTCGCGCCGCGCTTCGCGTCGTCCGCCGCGCGGTTCAGCGCGTTCGCCGAGATCGGTTTGCCGCGTCGGAATGGAGGCATACTGCGCCTACAGATTCAAGTCGTCAAAGTCGTGGAACGTGTCCGTGCCGGCGATGCAATAAACCTTGCATGCCACTTCGTTCATCCACTTGCGGCGTACAAGCTGATAATATGCGCCCTCAAAATACGTCCCGCTGCCGTACTCGTGATACGGGCGATACCGATATATGTGCATGAGCGGGTTATTGCATAGCGTTTCAATGCTGGAACTGCCCCAATCGTGATGCTGGTCTATGCCAGACCCGCCCCAGTCAAAGCCGCATTGGCAGTACCACGGAATCTGTAGGAATCGGTGGGAGATAGTGTAGTAATACCCCGGATGGTCCTGAATATCGGCTCCCATGTAGAGCCACGTTCCCTCCGGGTAGGGCAGCGTTTCCTCCGTCACGTCCGGGTCCCAGCCGGCCTGGTTGACCGTGCCGGTCAACTCTTCAATCAACTGTTTCTTGCCGCCGTACATGACCTGCGCGCCGAGCGCGTTCTCGACGATAATCATCTCCATGCGCGGGCGCTCGACGCTGACGCCCTCCGCGTCCGCGCCGATTTGCTTCGGCGGGTCGTCGAGACTCGCCTGAATCGGCTCGCTGCCCGTATAGACACGCTCTTCCCAGTAACGCGGCCCAAGCACAAAGCCCTGATAGGTCACGTGCAACATCGTGTCGGTGAGCGTGCCGCCGTCCTGGATATACGCCTCGCGGTCTATCGCGTAGCACGTGACGGCCTCGGCGTCGGAATCGTCGCCGCTCCCGCCGCACCAATCGCTCAGGTGCCGAATGACGACGGCGCGCGGAATGAAGTCGCCGCTTGGCCCCCCGTCGGCAATCTCCGTCCCGTCATACTCCAAGCCGATGACGTTCTCCGGCGAGCAGCCCTGCGCGCCGTAGATACGGTCAATAACGTAGCGGCCCTCTTTGTAGTTGTACGAAACGCGCGACTCTGCCCTGCGTAGTTCAATACTCATTCCGCTGCCACCGCGAATGTGCTTAGGAACGCGAGCGGCGGCTTCTCATGGAAGCGCCGCAGCTCGTCATAGATGCTGCGCAACGTGTCTTCGGACGCGGGTTGACGCCGCACGCCCGCCCCCATGCGATTCAACTCGCCCGTCGTCGCGCCGGACAGCGACCGCGCCGAGACGCTGCGATAGCTGAGCGTGTCTATGCGCCGTGTCATGCCGGCGCTTGTGGGGCCTTCTTGCCCGCCGCCTTCGCCGCCGCCTTCGCCGCTTGGCTTAGGTGGCGATGGGGGCCGGGACCGGTTCAGGCGGTCTTCACGGGGCAGCGCCTGGAGCGCCAACTCGCGGGCCGCCTGCCGCGCGTCGCGGCGGCGATAGCGCTTGCCTCCGCTTGTCTGTGCATGATACAGTACACGCTGTCCCACGTCGGCAAGCGCCTTTTTCAACATGTCTTCTTCGTCTTTGGCGCGCCAGTACTCCATTTCACGTTCTACGCCAAACCACGGTCGCCCGCCCTTCGTCTTCTTTTCAAGTTCCTTTAGGCGTTGTTCGCCCCCGACATAGCCCCGCTCACTGATAAGCCGGAGGCTTTGCTGATAGAGACGCGCCTCTTTATCGTATTGCGCGGCGCGTTCGGAACGACTGGCGGCCAGCGCCTTGTCCATGTCCATGCTGAACAGCGCGTCGAGGCCCGCTACCACTTCCGGGATTTTCTTCGCAAGCCCGCCGACCTTTTCAAGTACCGTGCCGATTGCCGCAGCGGTTGTCGTCCCCCACTCGCGCGCACTATCACTGCCGAGCCAATCGCCCAGCTTTGTCGTGATGTCCTTGATGACCGGCGATAGCTTCTCGCCGACGGAACGCGCAAGCGCCAGCCCCGCCTCGCGGCCCTTGTCCATCGCGTAGCTGAGCGAGTCCGTCTGCTTCTCAAAGGCTTCCTGCGTCGCGCCCGCCCTGTCGGTCATCAGGCGCGTGTCTTCTATGAAGTCGCCCTGCGCGCCAAGCAGCGTGTTCATGCCCGACAGCGCGCGGCGCTCCGTAAAGATTGCGGCTACATCTTCAGCGCGCGCGTCCTTCAACTTCTCCATGACGCCCGTCAGGCCGATGGACTTCAACGTCGCGGTGTTCAACTCAAGGCCGAACTCCTTTGCCGCCTTGACGGACTGTTCCTGCGGCTTGAGGAACGTCGCCAGGACAGCCCGCAGCCTCGTCACGGCCATATCGGTGCTGACGCCCTGTCGCGTCATCGTGGCGAGCGCCGCGCCCAGGTCTGTCAGCTTCAGGCCCGCCGCGCTCGCGTCCGATGCGACAAGACCGATAGAGCTTGATAGCTGGCCGTAGGTCGTGCGCCCGCGCTTGACAACAGAGAACATGAAGTCGCTGGCGTCGGCGGCATCCCTGAGCGAGTCGTCATACGTCTTCAGAATCGTCAGCAACGCCGAGACGGAGACGCCCGTCTCAGACGCGCCCGCCTTCGCGCCCTTCGTCGCAGCCTCCAGGATGCCCATCGCATGCGATGCGTGAACCGACGCGGAGAGGATGTCATACAGGCCGGTCGTCAAGGCGTCCGTGCTCTCGCCATACGTCACGGCGAGACGGCTCACGTCCTGCCCTAAGCCCTTGAGCATCGGCATCGTTTCGGACGAGAGCATCGTCGAAACGTCCGCCATCTGCCGCTCGAACTTGGCGAACTCGCGGACTGCGAGTCCCGTCCCGGCAGCCAGGCCCGCGCCCAAGACAAACGCGCCGCGTTTCGCCCAACGCGCGGCAAAGGCGTTCAGCTTCGAGCGGACAGACGCAAGGCCGCGCTCAAACTTCGGCCCGATGCGTGTGCCGATCTCGACATACGCCTCGCCGGCACGGATTTCGTTAGCGCCCGGCACGCCACTTCTCCTTGAACTCTTCCCACGTCCCCATGCCGGCGACGATCTCGCGCATGCTCTTCTTTCGTGTGCGCCGCTTGCTCACCTCACGGCGCTTCATCGGGTGCCACTTGTCAGGGTCTTGCTTCACGCGCTCGGCGGCGTGACACATCTCAAGAACGCTGCATGTCCACGCGGTCTTGTCCCACGCCGCCTCAGCGAGCCAATACAACTGGCGCAGCGTGTAGCGCCAGGGTTCTACGCCCGCCCACCCGGCGAGTCGGAAGATGTCTTCCCAGCGCCAGGGTTCGGCGGGTTCTGAGGGTCCGGGCCGGCGTCGCCTTCCGTCGGTTCGGGAAAGAAGCCGTCCAATTCCTCGCGCACGGCATCGGGCAGTCGCCCGGCGCACGCCTTGCCAATCGCGCGGAGCCATGCGTCAATGCTCTCGTGCCCACGCTCTTTGGCTTGCGTCTCAACGCCGAGATAGGCCATGTCCACAAGCGACGTGAACGGAAGGCCCGCCCGCGCCTCGGCAAAGGCGTCGCGCCCCGTGACTTGGTGGTAGCGATAGATCGTCGCGAGGTCAATGATGACGTTCCATTCCAGCCCGTTGTCATCTGTAAACTTCGCCATGCCCGAACCCCCAGAGAAACGCGATTAGTTGCCGCTGCCCCACGAGCCGTAAGGCGAGCCGCAGTCCGCCGAGCCGCCGGCGCCGTTCCCGCAAATCTTGGTGACGTAGCCGGTGCTGACGAGATCAATGCTGAGTCCGATCGGGTCGTCGAGGTTGCGCGGCGAGCCGAACTGCGTAATGACGCAACAGCCCCGCCAGCCGTACCCTTCGGCGTCCTGCTCCTGGAACGTGATGACCTCGCGCGCGCGCGCGGCCTGCTCGATGCGCTGCAAGGCGGCGTTACTCGGCACCCACAGCCCGTCAATGTGCGCCGTCATCTTCGCGCGGCCCGTCGCCGTCTCGTCCCAGCCCCCGCTGTCGCGGGTGGACACGTCCATTTCCTTGAATGTGAAGGACGGGTCGAAGGTGGCCGCCTTGCCGACCGTCGCCCCGTCTATCGTCAGGGTGCATTCATACCCCCTGAGTCCCACGTCGTCACAAGCCATCGCTTTGCCCCCAAAGCTGGTGTAGTGTGTTTATGGTGCGCCGCTCCCTTCGAGCACAATCGCGTCGAAGGGGATGCGAATCCCCGGAAAGCCCTCGCGGTCGGTCGTCTCATTCCATGCGTCGCAATGCACGCCGACTTCGCAGTACGGACTTTCAAGGGTCAGATGTTGCCTGTCAATCGCCCGGAACGCATACATGGCGATGCGCCGCAGCACGCGCCGTGTGCGCCCCTTGTTGCCCCATATCGTGATTTCGCCCCGCATGCGGAAGCCGCGCGTGTCGCGCGTACCCGTCCACGGGCCGCCCTCCTCGGTGACGGTAATCAGCGGCTGCGGGCAGTCGAGCGGGGCTGGCGCGAAGTCGAAAATCGCCGCGCTTGCGCCAGCGCCGAAGTCAAACGTCGCCAGGTCGGCCGTCACGTTCGCGTCGGCGGCAAGCATGTCACAAATCGGGTCAGCTATCATGCCTCAAGCTCGAAATACTCGTCTATAATAGTCGTCCGGCCCGCGTTGACCGTGCGGTAGCGGATCGTATAAAGTCCGACGGCGTGCGCCGCTGTGCTGCCGAAGTCGTAGTGATAGCGGCCCGTGCTATCGTTCGTCATGTCCGTAAACGGCACGAGCACAACCCCGCGCCCGTCCGTAATGCGAACCTGAATGCTCGTGTCCGGGTCGGTCAGGTCGCCCGCCGTGTTGCGCACAGTCAGACTGCACACAACCGTCTCACCGCGTTGATACTTTGTCATAGTCTCACCCACATGTAAGGGTGCTTCCTGTCAGTGTGTGGCCTGCGCTCGTCGCGCCCGTGTCGCTCAGGCCGGTGCTCGTTGCCCCCGTACTCGTCAGCCCAGTCCCCGTCGCGCCCGTCAAGCACAGGAACTCGGCTGCGGCGCTTGCGCC
>Ga0272441_10011583_pt1 | contig 13056 bp, 14 predicted proteins | sample SSMProp6N_FD_193582 | JGI IMG/M metagenome (GOLD analysis project Ga0272441, IMG submission 193582) | Marine sediment archaeal communities from Little Sippewissett salt marsh, Falmouth, MA, United States - SSM-Prop-6N | ecosystem: Environmental > Aquatic > Marine > Wetlands > Sediment ...
GAAAAAAGAGACAAGCTCCGGATCAACGGCTCTCAGCTCTTCCTCGTTGACTGTTTTGACCTTTACTTTTCGAAAAAGGCCTGAAATTTTAACCCGATCGTTCTCCAATTGCCACGCCATGGCCGGCAGGCAGCTTTTTCTATAAAGCGCAAAAAGCGGTTCGAATCCCGCGGCGGTCGACGGAAGAACAATATCTGCTTTGTTATCCACGACAGAGACTAGGTGACGTATCAGACGCTCTCGAGCGAAAGGCGTATCGCAGGCTGTAAAAAAGGCGTATTCGTATTTGGCGGCGAACAGCCCGGCGTGCAGCCCGTTTAAGGAACTCCGGGCCGGGAAGTGATCGGAAACGAGCAGGGCATCGGTATCCAAATAGTTGTCCGGATCATTCGTCACCACCACGATTTGATCGAAGACGCGCGAATAAACATCCAGCAGTCGATCGATGATTCGCTTTCCGCCAATTTGAATGAAGGCTTTGTTTTTCCCGCCAAAGCGCTTGCTTTCACCACCGGCAAGAATGACGCCGGTGCACGATACAGCCATTGTATTTCTCCGGATTTCATAATTTAAGATCAAGCCGTATGGTTTTTAGCACAGGCAACACCAGATATCAAAGAGAGGGAGAAGGAAACACCGATTGACTCTTGCCAAGCCGGTTTACATGGTTACGGTTAGACTCACTTCATCAATGAGAGGATAAAGGGGTTTTCTATGGCCGTACACCAACATCGAAAAAGCGCACCGGGTGCTTTGGATATCGGTATTCTAACGGTTTCCACCACCCGTTCGATCGAAAATGACGAAAGCGGTCTATGGATTGCGAAAAGGGCGAAAAAAGAGAAGCACCGGGTCCTCTTTCACCAGGTGGTGACCGACGAGATCCCCACCATCCGCAATAGCGCTCTGCAAGCAATCCGCGATCACAACCTGAAGGCTCTCCTGGTCACCGGAGGAACCGGGATCACCCCGGCGGACGTCACGATCGAAGCGATCAAGCCGCTCTTTTTTAAAGAGATGAGTGCTTTTGGCGTTCTGTTCGCACAGCTCAGCTATGAAGAGATTGATAGTGCTGCCCTCCTGTCTCGCGCAGCCGCAGGCGTGATCGGCAGTACGGCGGTCTTCTGCATGCCCGGCAGCAAGAAAGCCTGCCAGTTGGCGTGCAAGGCGTTGATTTTTCCCGAGTTGGGGCATGTGGTGGCCCACCTGCAGTAGGTATGGGGTTGCAGGGTAACGCATCTGCTTCGTTCCCGGGCATTTGAAGTACAAGATCAAAAAAATGCTTTTACTACTCAATACGACAAAGACAATGGATTGCATCTCTCCGGACCTGCCGGATATGGGATCATCAGATCCGGACCTGCTCTGCATGGCGGAGGAAGTAGCTGGCAAGATTTGCAACATGTCACAACGACAAGTAGCAGCGCTAATGTCCATCAGTGATAAACTTGCCGTGGAAACCGTTGAGAACTTTTCTGTGTGGGGTAAGGCGAAACAGGCAAAAAGGCCGGCTTTGTTTGCTTTTACAGGTCTTATTTTCAAACATCTGGATCCCGGTAGTCTCGACAGGAATCAACTTGCGTATTCCCAGAAAAATGTCCGCATCTTGTCCGGACTCTATGGTTTGTTGAAGCCGTTTGATTTGATTCAAGCCTATCGGCTTGAAATGGGGTACAAATTGGCTGTGGGCTCTTTTTCTACGCTTGCTCAGTTTTGGAAAGAACGGTTGACGACCAAACTGAACGAGGAATTCACATATGGTGAACCCATTATCAGTGTCGCTTCACAGGAGTACATGAAAGCGATAGAGATCAAAAAGCTGAACCACCCTGTGATCACGCCCGTTTTTAAGGAAAAACGTGCTGATGGCTCAACCAGACATGTGGTGGTGCATGCCAAAAAAGCCCGTGGTGCGATTGTTCGTTATGCAATCCTAAACAAGGCCGAAACCCCCTACGATCTGATGGGGTTCTCTGCAATGGGGTGGAGGGCCACTAGCCCTCCCCCTGAAAGTGGTACCTGGCTTTTTACCCGTCCAACGAAATAGACAATTGTTTTGGTCGGATCGCGTCACTGACTTCAGGCGAATCGGAGGAGCTCCGATAGACCCACTCCAGTTCCCGGCACACCTGGTCAAATGTCCGGCCATAGATCAACACCAGAATCGTTTTTTTACCCACGACCCACCCCAGGTCAACGGCCATGCGGGGAAGGGAGAACCGTTTGGCCCTACGGTAGACGAACAGCGGCCATTTGAGCCAACCGTACGTGCCCACTGCGGTTCGCATCATGCTTCGGACTGTTGGGGTGAGAATCAGGTCGCTGACATCCCTGGCTTGATACAAGGTTTCCAGGCGCGTTCGGTACGCATAGCGAACGATGGCGATCGTCTCTCCCCTTCCCAGCGTATCCAGCCAGGACCGTGTTCGATAGAGCAGCGGACCGATGGCTGCCTCTTCGACGGGGCTTTCGGCGTCTGGGAAATAGGTTTGGGCAATATGGTCCGCCGCCTTGAGAACGGCCGCTTTCCACTTCTCCAAGGTGGGGTTGGACAGCATCATTGCAGAAACCCCAACAAGCTCCCGTCGGATCTCGAGAAGTACGGGATCGCTTTCCATGACTGGGGGCACCGACAAATGGGAAAGATCCTCCAGGGTTTCTTCCAGCAAATCGGCATCCTCTGCCACGGATCCGCTATGGTCCCGGTCAAAGGCATTCAGGGCCACCTTGCCCACATAGACCGTAATATCCAGCACCAGCGTCCGCATCAGCAAAAAAACAACAATTTTGCGTGACAACAAAAAAATCCAGGAAAAAGGGTCGATAAAAAAAAGAAACCGGATGCCGCTGATCCTTCGGATCAGGATGCGATGTTCCGCGTACCACTTCACCGACGGGTGCTGCATTACGCTGGTGGACCAGCGATACAGGTTGCGGAGGGTTTTGATGTTCATCGATTTGAGACGATTCAATCCAGGTCGCCGGAGAATCCGGTCAAACCGGCCCAAAGAATCGTTCAGGCATTGGATCAGGTCCCCCAAGGAGACCTGAAGTTCGGGGCGCTGGGCGTTCGGAAAAAAGCAGGCGGCGATGGCGCGGATATAGTCCCGCAACTGATCCAGATCACCAAGCCTGGGCGAAAGGGAATAAAGAATCTCATCGCACCGCTCTTGGACGACACGGATGCCCTTGCTGCGCTCTGAGGAGACGTTTTCGGCCTCCTTTGCCAGGGCTTCCAGTTCCTTTTGCAAGGAACGGTTCCAAACGATCATCCCCTGGGCACGCCACAGCGCAATTAGCAGCAGGCATGCGAGGCCCAGGCCGATACCGCCCCAAAACAGTTTTATGATCCACCACCAATCCATTGTAGTGGACAGTATACCCTAAACTGGGCGATTGTCGAGCTTGCCGAAGATATACGAAACAGATGTTGGCGATAGCGTCGATTACGCGGGACGGAATCCAACACCGTAAATGCGGTAACGACGGCAGTCCCAGCCGTTTTCAATTTTTTTGCATAAATTCAAGTACGTGTAGAATCCAATGTGTTCGGCTTACAATTGAGGGAACCGTAAAAAGATGCTAAAAGGATTCTTTAAATTGAGACATCAGCGAACCAGCCGCTCAAAAAACGGACTTGGTTAAGCGCGCCTGTTAGATCAGAAGTAGCGCAAATAGTAAGAGACCAAACAGGTTATGGATCATTCAGCAAATTCGAAGAAATATTTTGAGGATTTCAAGGAAGGTTTCAATTTCAACTTTCAGGTGCCTGGCCTGACGGCGGAGGAAATCAAAGAATTTGCTGCACGGTACGATCCGCAGCGATTTCATTTGGACGAGAAGGAGGCATCTAAAACTCACTTTGGAGGGTTGGTTGCTTCCGGTTTCCAGACTCAATTGCTGTGCTTTGGACCATTCTGTCGTGAGATTCTTTTAGATGCCTGGGCCGTCGGCGCACCGGGAATTGATAGCCTTAGGTGGCTGCGTCCCTGGTATCCCGGAGAGAGACTCAATGTAACGGTGACGCTCATCAACAAACGTTTGTCGTCGAAACGGAATGACCGCGGTTACCTGAGTTTCAGGTTAGAGGCAAAAATGGATGAACTCCCAATATTGACAATGGACTGGGTGGTAATCGTACTGACTCGAGAAGGATCGATTGAAAGTGCAGAAGTATGTGGATAAATAAGACGTCGTGGATTTACAAACGCTAATAATGGATGGCTACAATTACGAAAATAAAATCCCATCTCCGGCCTGTCGGTCGGAAAGACCTTTTCGGGTATGACACACTGTTTTTAGGGAGTCCGATAGTGTTGTCCATTCCCTTGTTCTCCTCTAACCTGCCTGTTGCTGGATGAGGCTACTTCTTTGCTATCCGCCAATCTTGATTTGATGAGGGCCTACCACCAGATCACCCTCTGCCAGGAAGAATCTATTGCTAAAGAAACGTCACTTCTCCGGTATGAAAGTCGTAGAACGCCGCAGCAATTTTAACTTTTTTTTCCTTGACCAAGTCTGCTATTATGGGCTCCGAGGTTTCTAATTTCTTCGCCATTTGCCTGGCCAATTCTTTTGATGCGTTGTCAATCGCATTTCCTGAGGTTTCCTTGACATGCTTTATCGCAGATTGGATAGCGGGCGTCAGCGTGGCAATATGCCCTTCCAGAGTAATCCCGCTGGCGACGGCACCAACGGCCCCACAACTGGCATGTCCCATAACGACAACAAGTGGTGTGTGGAGATGAGAAACTGCGTATTCTATACTTCCAAGCGTGTGATCACCGATGATGTTACCCGCAACACGAACAACAAACAGATCCCCTAACCCTTGGTCAAAGATATCTACGGGGGGGACCCTGGAATCAGCACAAGTGAGGACTGTAGCGATGGGCTCCTGATGTGACAAAAGTCTTTCCCGACTCTCCTTGCAATGATTGGGATGTTCCAATTCTTCATTAACGAATCTTTCGTTTCCTCTCCTTAGTGTTTCGAGTACTTCATCTGCATTCGGTCTTTTTGATTTAATGTCAGTCATTTTATGCTCCATTGGATAGATTTTAATGGGATCGTAGAAATAGGGGGTCGTTATCGACGCGAGTGCAATCCCATGAACATTATTTAGTCAAAATATGGTATATCATTCTGGGAAAAATGCAATTTTTTTGGTTTTTTCCGAACATGAACAGGTCCATGCGTTTCTATTTTCGCAAGGGTGCGCAGGTAAAACAATATGAACGTTACGTTTCGGAAATGAAGATTCGTCCAGCTGAGTCCTCCGACCGTTTGAGGATAGCTGACGTCATAACAAAATCATATGCGACCGTTGCCCGACGATATGGTTTAACCGGAAAAAACTGTCCAAAGCACCCTTCGAACTGCTCGGTTGAATGGATAGAGAGAGACATGGAAAGGGGGGTTCACTACACTGTGATCGAGTCCGATGAAGAGATCGTTGGGTGCATGGCATTGGAACCCTGGGTTTGTTGAAACAGGCAGAAAATCGTTACGTCACTTGCCGTTTGAAGTTTGCTTTCTGGAGCATCTCATCAAGAAGGGTTTAAAAAAATGATAAAAATAGAGAAACCGACCATTATACAGGCAGCAGGCAATAAACCCAAAAAAATTGAGGAATTTATCGGGCGTGTCAATTCTGAAACAGGTGAGTTGAGTATTGCACGGATGAAGAGCCCGCCAGGATGGATAGAACCGGGCCAGCAGCCGGAGTTCAATGAATATACGGTTGTCCTGAAAGGAATGCTGAGAGTTACGACGAAAGATGGCACAGCTGATATCGCTGAAGGGGAAACAGCCATTGTCCCCTCGGGAGAGTGGGTACAGTATAGCACGCCCGGGCCTGAGGGTGCCGAATATATAGCCGTCTGTTCTCCGGCCTTTTCTCCTGAGATTGTGCATCGGGATGAATGAAATACGATTTCGGCAAGATGCATTGAGGTTGTCTTGCCTTCTACACAGAGATTGATTCAGTGAAGGGTCGGCCCTTCGTCTTCATCGTTTCCGCCGTCGATAACCGTAAACCTGGATCGCCGTTTCTTCTGCGTGTGCTCAAAATATTTCCAACGCCACCAGTTGGCGTCCAGCCAGTGGGTCGGTGAACGGAAGTAAAGCCAGGCCAGCGCGATACCCCCCAAATGATACGCGCCATGCACATTGGTCCGCGCCAGAAAGGTAAGCGCCGTTACGATAACCGTGGCGTAGCTGATGTACTTGGCTTTGACGGGCAGAACGAACATCAGCAGGATGGTCGATTCAGGGTTGATCAGACCGAAAACCACGACCAGCGCCAGCAGGCTGGGCATCATACCCGCACAAGGCACAGGGCCGCCGAAAACCAGTCCCGCTGCCGCACCGCCCATGGCGGCGATACTGTACAAGCGCAGGAAGCGGTGGGTTCCCAGAGCGGTTTCGACAGTACCAGCAAAAAAGAAAAAGACCAAGCAGTCAATGAGAAAACCGATAGGCGCTCCAGGATTGTGGATGAACGGGTGGGTGATCAGTTGCCAGAGCTGAAAATGCCCGCTTTTCAGGGAGCTTAGCCCCAGCATTGCGTAAATGGGCATTCCCATCCATTGCTCGCCGATCAACACCAACACGTATAGTACCGCATACGCGATCAACATGATTTTGCCGGTTGGTGTCATTGAAGCGCCGAAACCGATGGGACTGCGAGAACCTTGGGGATGCATGATCGGATCAAATCCTTTTCAATTTTCTGTCCGTCCTCTGGGGCATGTTCGTTGCGGGTTGCCGCCTGTGCCCGAATTCGCTATGGTGCGAATATAACACATCCGCAGCGGAGGAAAAACCCTGTCTGCCGACACGGAAATTAAAACCACTTGGGATTTAAACACAAACGAAGGAAAACCGTAATGAGCGAAGAGGTCAAAATTTGTCATACAGAAGAAGGGCAGGCTTTTCAGGACTACTACCCAGATGATTATTCACATTGTTACGGGTGCGGCAGATTGAATGAGCGGGGACACCAGATAAAAAGTTACTGGGAGGGCAATGAGAGTGTTTGCCATTTCAGGCCCGAAAACCATTATACGGGGGGCAAAAAAGATATTTTGTACGGCGGGTTGATCGCCTCCTTGATTGACTGTCATGGTGCAGGAACCGCGGCGGCAGCAATGGTGAAGCAACAGGGAATTGAAATCAAAAAAGGAGAGATGCCAAGATTTGTAACGGCATCCCTGAAGGTGGACTATTTAGCCCCGACCCCTGTGGATACTGAACTTGAACTCAGGGGGGCGGTCAAAGAGATTTCAGGGCGCAAGGTCTTTATCGAAGTTCATCTTTGGGCGGAGAAAAAGGTGTGCGCAAAAGGTGATTTGCTGTTTATACAAATAAAGGACTAACATCCCCTTGGCTGGATCTGAATCACCAATGGTTGTGTTCTTTTCGCGGCGCCATAGCGGTGAACCCTGACCTTGAATCCCGACCTTGGGCTGAAAACATGTTAACAAAAATTGAAGCGGCAAAAAGAAGATTGCAGGGTGTTGCGCATATAACGCCCGTTGTAACCTCCAGAACGCTGAACAAACGTCTTGGGGCAGAAATCTATTTTAAGTGTGAAAACTTTCAGCGCATGGGGGCCTTCAAATTTCGAGGAGCCTACAATTGTATTTCCCGACTGACGGAAGCCGAGAAAGCGCGCGGTGTCGTTGCATTTTCTTCTGGCAACCATGCTCAGGCCGTCGCCTTGGTCGGCAAACTGCTCAAAACAAAAACAACGGTTATCGTGCCCGGTAACGCGCCCGCGACAAAAATTGAAGCCGCGAAAGAATATGGCACAACCCTCGTCCAATATAACCCTGAAACGGAGTCCCGAGAAGAACTCGCCGAGGCGTATGTTGAAAAAAAGAACTACACCCTCATTCCCCCCTTCGATCATCCAGACATCATAGCCGGCCAAGGTACAGCGGCAATGGAAATGCTGGAGCAAACGGGTTGTCTGGACATGCTATTGGTGCCTTGCGGTGGGGGCGGATTGCTGAGTGGTTCGGCAATTGCGTCCAAAGGCCTATGCCCAGACTGCAGGGTGATCGGCATCGAACCGGAATTGGGTGATGATGCAACCCGTTCTTTTTATTCAAAAACTTTACAGCGTGTAAACGCATCCGCCACCATTGCCGATGGGACACGAACACCGTCCTTGGGTAAAATCACTTTTCCGTTGGTATTAGAGTATGTGGACGCGATGAGAACGGTCAGCGAACGGGCGATTATCGAAGCCGTTCAATTTTTGTTTTATAGGATGAAGCTGGTCGTTGAACCCTCCGGTGCGCTGGGTTTGGCGGCACTACTGCAAAAGGCAGTTGTTCCCAAAAAGCGCATTGGTGTGGTCCTCAGTGGTGGTAATATCGATGCAAAGACTATCCATACGGTACTGACCACCAGCAGCTGATGGTAGACCAGGAATATGGGTAAACAATTGCCGAAACGACTGCGCGGGGATCAATTATGGAAGCGATGAGAGGGTTGACCGTTGGGGCCTTACAAGAGGCCGTGGATCGCTGGATTGACAACTACGGGGTTCGCTACTTCTCGGAGATGACCAACCTGGCCGTGCTTATGGAAGAGGTCGGAGAGTTGGCGCGGATCATGTCCCGCATGTTTGGTGAGCAGAGCTTTAAAACCGATGAGGAGAAGGTAGATCTGGCCGATGAATTGGCCGACGTACTTTTCGTTCTGGTCTGCATCGCCAACCAGACCGGTGTCGACCTGGAGGGGGCCTTTGCAAAAAACCTGCAAAAGAAAACCAAACGGGACAATCTACGCCACTGGAACAATACCAAATTAACACCTCCTTAGATCAATAGCGGTATCAATGCGATTTTCGGCGAAGGTGATTTGCTGAGGTAAGGAGTGTCAAAAAAGAGGAAAAACGTGACCGCCATGAACGAAAGTAGCCCAAACCTAATCCAGGTTGTCTATTGCAGTGCGGCAGCACCCGATTTGACTCTCGAGGACATCCAGGAGCTGCTTCGTGTTGCACGGAGGCACAATGCGAAACGAAACATCACGGGCGTGCTTCTCTATGCCGGGCGAAGCTTCATTCAAGTGCTTGAAGGTGAAAAAAAGGATATCGATCCGCTGATCAACGCCATTGAGAGGGACAAGAGACACCGTAACATTACGGTCATTATCCGGGAGCCCATAGCGGAGCGATCATTCGAAGATTGGCTCATGGGGTATGCGGACCTTCGGGGAGATGAAGTGGAGAAGATCATCGGCAGCAATACTCTGCTGGTTCAGAACAAGTCTCTGCACACGATAGGACAGGGTAGAGCAAGGAAATTGCTGGATTTGTTTAAAAAAGGTCACTGGCGGGCCAGAATCAGAAACGACGTTGTTCCTGAAGGTTCTTCGTGCCGCTACCGGTTTGATTCAGCCTTTCCCACTGCTGTCGCCCCAAAGCCAATGATGAAAACAGATTATTCATTTGCTTTTCAACCCATTGTGAATGCTTCCAGCTGCGCCATCTTTTCCTATGAGGCTCTTATACGCGGTAAAAGGAATGAATCGGCGTTTGAGGTTTTACGATCGGTTCATCCGTCTGAGCGGCTCGCTTTTCACGAGGAAAGTCGTCTGTTGGCCATACAATGGGCTGCCCATCTGGGACTTTGCACACAGTTGAATTTGAACATCATGCCTTCAGCCATTTTGAACTCTCCAACAGCGATTCCATCGGTCCTTGACGCTGCGAAGCGCTTCAGCATCTCGCCGCGGCAGATCATACTGGAGATTCTTGAAAGCGAAATCATCGACTCCTTAAAAGGTCTCTCGACTGCCCTTCGAAAATACCGAAGCACGGGCTTGGTTTTCGCTATCGATGATTTTGGTGCCGGCCACGCCGGTTTGAATCTCCTGGCCGAATTCCAGCCGGATTTTCTCAAACTGGACATCCGCTTGGTCCGTAACGTTGAAAAAAAAGGCCCTCGGCAGGCGATTATCAGGGGTATACGGCGAACCTGCAAGGATTTGGGCATAGAGCTCATTGCCGAAGGCGTTGAGACGGAAAATGAATATCGCTGGCTGCGTGACGAAGGTATAAAACTGTTCCAAGGATACCTCTTCGCCAGACCCACCATTGAAGAGCTCCCCACCTCCTTTTTCGGACCCGTATAGCCCAAAAGCGGCTCTGAAAAGGAGATACGCATGAAAGAAAAAAATGAAATACTTGATCGCACTTTTCCTGATGTTGTTCTTACCGGCTATTGTTTCTGCCTCCGAAACCAAGCAACCGATACGCCCAAAGATCGGTTACCAGTTCTCCTACACCCCCCTATACCAGTTCGAAACCGAACTGGATGCTGGTGGTCAATTTGATGTACAGCGCCATTTTTTCAGGTTCGACGTCTCGCGGTTCATCGACCGGCATTGGATGGTGGGCGTCGGTTTGAGTCTGGACTACGAACGCTGGTCCTTTTCCGATATTGCGGGATTGGCCGGCGCCGACCTCTGGGATGAAATTATACGCCCGGGGCTGAGTGTTCCTCTTTTTTACCGAACGGATGGCAACTGGCTTTTTTCCCTCATTCCGTCACTGGATTTCGCTGGCGCCTCCGGTGCCGAAATCGACGAAGCCTTCTCGTACGGCGCCGTCTTGTCCGCGGCCTATGCCTTCACCCCGAACCTGACGATGGGGCTGGGCGGCGGAATCTTCGAGCGCCTGGATCAGATGGAAATTTTTCCGTATGTAGTGGTCGACTGGCAGCTCAACGACCGGTTTTCGCTTACCAACCCTTTCCGGGCCGGCCCGGTCGGCCCTGCCGGCCTGGAGCTGGTTTACCGTTCAAAGGAAGGCCTGGAAATGGGGATAGGCGGCGCCTATCGATCCTACCGTTTCCGACTTGATGACAGCAGTGCTATACAGGACGGCATTGGGCAGGTAGATTTCTGGGCAAGTTTCGTGCGCATGAGTTGCCCGTTGGGCAGACAAGTACACCTGGACCTCAACGGCGGAGCCCTTTTCAGCGGCCAAATTACCATCGAAGACAAAGACGCCAACGAATTGGGAGATACCGGCTACGAAACGGCACCATATCTGGGCCTGACCCTCAGAGGGCGGTTCTGATAGACGGATCCTTACATCACCTGATTGTTCAAATCGACAATCAGCTCCGGGTCCCATCTCAAGGGTTGGTCATTCAAACTTACAGCGTGGACAACGCCCATCAGTGAATTGGTGAGAAGAAGGATTGTCTCCGGTTGGATTTCATCTATATGCAGGCATCGATTTTCAATCGCATATCCTTTCTTCACCAAATGGCGACAAACGGATTGTTGCATCACACCCGGAAGCACATGAGGCGAGCAAGGAAGAATCGCTTTTCGGTCAGAAAGATGGATAAGGTTTGCCGTGTTGGTTTCGGAAAGCGATCCATCCGGATTCAAGATGACCGCTTCGTCTGCACTCTTCTTCTTTGCCCACACGCCAGCTAAAAAGTAATAAAGGTAGTTTAGCGTTTTGTGGTCGGCAAGTGGGCTCATTCTGGGATGGGGATAGACCGCCAGCTTTAACCCTTTTTTCTGTAGTCTTTCCAACCGGTGGACATAGTGTTTTGCTGTCACCGAAAGAGAACCATTGAATTGTTGATCGGTTCCATCTCCCCGCGTGGCCAAAAGTTTGACTGCAGCCGTTTGGTTCTCCAAGTCGTTTTTTTTGATGACCTGGTGGATGATCTCCTCCCAGGTCAAATCCGGTGGTGGAACAGGAAACAGTTCAGACCATGTCCGGTTAAACCGCTTTATATGCTCGGATAAAAAACGGGCGGCACCTTTTTGCACTCGGATGGTTTCAAAAAATCCGAATCCGTACTGAAGCCCCAAATCGGAGACCGGAACCGTGGCTTCGTGGTGTGGCATCAAGAGCCCGTTATGCCAGATCCATGGAGCACGGCTGGTTTCACTGGCCTGGTTTCCGGTTGGGCCGTCGAATACGGACATCAGCGTTTGGCCTTTGTGCAAGGTCTCTTCAAACTCATCTTGAGGATCGGAGTCAAAGACGATGCCTCCGCCGACAGAAAAAACCAATCGATTGTCCGCGATCGTCGCCGTGCGAATCGCGATCGAGAGATCCATGGTGTCATGGAAACCGATGTATCCGATGGATCCCGTGTACACATGCCGCCGGCGGCTTTCCAGCTCGTCAATGATCTCCATGGACCGAATTTTCGGGCATCCGGTGATGGATCCACCGGGAAAAGCAGCCCGGATGAGGTCCACGGAATTTTTTTTCTCGGCAAGAACCCCTTCGACATCCGATACCAGATGGTAGACATTTTGGTAGGCTTCCAGTCGTTTGTGCTCTTTGACGAAAACGGATCCTCCCTCGCAAACCTTGCCAAGGTCATTGCGCAATAGGTCAACGATCATGGACAGCTCCGCGTCATCTTTTGGGCTTTGGGAGAGCTCCGCTTTCATTTTTCGATCTTCATCCGGCGTTTTTCCTCGCGGTCGGGTTCCCTTGATCGGGCGCGTTTCCACGCATCGGCCCTTGCGTTGGAGGAATCGTTCAGGTGATGTGGAAACGATTTGATGACTGCCCGCATTGACGTAGGCAAAAAACGGCGCCGGATTCAGTTCGAAAAGCCTTTTGAACAAAGCGTAGCTGTCTCCCTTGAATCCGGTTTCAAACCGTTGAGACATGTTCACCTGGTAGACATCGCCGGCGGCGATATAGGCTCTGATCCGTTGAACCGCTCGCACATATTCGGGTCGCGTAAAATTGGATTTCAGCGGCCTGCCGGCAGTGGAAAAGGGTCCGGGAACCGGGGGCGGCATTGTCAAAGAGTGGGTGAAGGCATCGATGGATCGCTTGGTTTTCCCCGCGGAACCGCCGCGAAAAACCGGTGCGTGCAGACGGGACGTTCCGTTTGCTAGATCCTCTACCAGAAGCAGGGTTGGCGCGGAAAAGTAGAGCAGGGGAAGCTGGAGATCATCGACCGATGTGCGCGGTAGCGTTTCCAGACCATCTTTCAGATCGTAGGCGAGGTAGCCGAATAATCCCGCAGAGATAGGGCCTGAAAT
>Ga0272441_10011586_pt1 | contig 13055 bp, 9 predicted proteins | sample SSMProp6N_FD_193582 | JGI IMG/M metagenome (GOLD analysis project Ga0272441, IMG submission 193582) | Marine sediment archaeal communities from Little Sippewissett salt marsh, Falmouth, MA, United States - SSM-Prop-6N | ecosystem: Environmental > Aquatic > Marine > Wetlands > Sediment ...
CACCCTACGTTGTCGCTTTTTCATCAATGAATGACGTAAACATACAGCGGCGGCGCGGAGTCTCCCGCCAAGACGCCAAGGTCGCGAAGCAAAGCCATGACCTTCTGTCTTAAAGCCAAAAAACCTCTGCGACCTTCGCGCCTCTGCGCCTTTGCGTTAAAAAACACTCTGCGACCTTCGCGCCTCTGCGTCTTTGCGTTAAATAACACTCCGCGCCCTTTGCGTCTCTGCGCCTTTGCGTTGAGAAGCCTTAAGGCACAATGCGTGTTCAGGCGCGCGGACTGGGTTAAAATCCCACAATTTCTCGGGACACAATAACAACAATATCGGAGAGCCGCGCTGAGCATCAAACTGCTGAAATCCACGCTGACCGTCGGCAGCATGACCTTGCTCTCGCGCATCTTCGGACTGTTGCGTGACATCACCCTGGCGATCGTATTCGGTGTCAGCGGTGGCACCGATGCTTTTCTGATTGCCTTCAAAATCCCGAATTTCATGCGCCGCCTGTTCGCTGAAGGCGCGTTCTCAGTAGCCTTCGTACCGGTGTTCTCCGAATACAAGGAAAAACGCAGCCGTGAGGCACTAAAGGATCTGGTCGATCACGTCGCCGGCACTCTGGGTACCGTTCTGCTGGTGCTCACGATACTCGGCTCGATCGCATCCCCGCTGCTGGTCTACCTGTTCGCCCCCGGCTTCTGGGACGAGCCGATGCGCTTCGAGCTCACCGCCGACATGCTGCGGATTACGTTTCCCTACCTGTTCTTCATCGCATTGGTCGCACTCGCCGGCGGCATTCTGAACAGTTATAACAGGTTCGCGGTGCCCGCTTTCACGCCGGTGGTGCTGAACCTTTGCTTGATCGCGGCGGCGATCTGGTTGTCGCCGCATTTCGACATCCCACTGATGGCGCTCGCCTGGGGCGTCGCTGCGGCTGGCGTGCTGCAGCTGCTGCTGCAGTTTCCGTTCTTGCTCAAGCTCAGGCTGCTGCCGAGACCGCGCCTGAAGCGAAAACACGAGGGTGTCCGCAACATCCTGAAACTGATGCTGCCCGCCGTGATCGGTTCGTCAGTCGCCCAAATCAACCTGTTGCTGGATACGATCATCGCGTCCTTCCTGACCGTCGGCAGCGTCACCTGGCTGTATTATTCGGACCGCATGCTGGAATTTCCACTGGGTGTACTCGGCATAGCGGTGGCAACCGTTATCCTGCCGGCGCTGTCGCAACAGCATGCGAGCGAATCACGCGAGCGTTTCAATCAAACCCTGGACTGGGCGCTGAAACTGGTCATGCTGATCGCGATTCCAGCGGGCATCGGTTTGCTGCTGCTGGCCGGCCCGATCTTGTCCACTCTGTTCCAGCACGGAGACTTTTCAGCCAACGATGCTTACATGGCCAGCCTGAGCCTGATGGCTTATGTCCTCGGTCTGCCCGCGTTCATTCTCATCAAGGTACTGGCGCCCGGCTACTACTCGCGACAGGACACCAAGACGCCGGTGAAGATCGCGATCATCGCAATGATCAGCAACATGATGTTGAATGTGCTGTTCGTTGTGCCGATGGTGATGCTGCAATACGAAGCGCCGCACGTCGGCCTGGCCCTGGCGACCAGCAGTTCGGGCTACATCAACGCTGCGTTGCTGTATCGCGGCCTGCGTCGCTCAGGGTTCTATCAGCCACTACCCGGCTGGCGCGCAATGACCGGCAAGATGCTGCTGTCACTGACTCTCATGAGCGCCGCAGTCCTCTACCTGACGCCGGGACTCGAGACCTGGAGCAGCCTGACAGTGATCCAACGGGTGCTGTATCTGGGCAGCATCATCGGCGCAGCCGCGTTGCTTTATCTCTCAATTCTGTGGATCAGCGGTATCAGGCCGGGGTTGCTGAAGCGGTCTTGAAGCGTTCTTCGACAGATTGGGTTTAACGCAAAGACGCAAAGGCGCAAAGGCCGCAGAGTTTTTTAACGCAGAGGCGCAAAGAGAGCAGAGTAGTTGGTTGTTTTTTAGACACGAACGCATCGCGTTACCTAGCGGCCGTGGCGTCTTGGCGAGCGAACCCCCGTCATTGCGAGCGCAGCGAAGCAATCTTTTTCCTCTCGCGTGCTGGCTAAAGATTGCCACGTCCCTGTCGTTCCTCGCAATGACGGGGCTCCTGCAATGACGGGGTACTCCCGCCAACACGCGAAGTCACGTAGGGTGCGCCGCGCGCACCATTTGCTCGGAACGGGCAACCGGTGCGCACAGCGCACCCTACGTTCGTCGCTTTTTCATCAATGAATTTCGTAAACATACAGCGGCGGCGCGGAGTCTCCCGCCAAGACGCCAAGGTCGCGAAGCGAAGCCATGCCCTTCTGTCTTAAAACCAAAAAACCTCTGCGCCCTTCGCGTCTCTGCGTCTTTGCGTTAAAAACCTCCACGGCCTTCGCGCCTCTGCGTCTATGCCTAAAAAACCTCTGCGCTCTTTGCGCCTTTGCGTCTCTGCGTTAAAAACCTCCGCGACCTTCGCGCCTCTGCGTCTCTGTGTTAAAAACCTATGCGACCTTCGCGTCTCTGCGTCTTTGCCTAAAAAACCTCCGCGACCTTCGCGTCTCTGTGGCCTCTGCGTCAAAAACATACCGTTTCTGGCAGGCTAACAAGCAAACACTGATATACTAACGCTTTTTGAGATCGTTCCTCGGTAACTGGACATCCATGCATTTTGTTCGCGGCCTTCACAATCTGAAACCCGAGCATCGCCATTGTGCCCTCACGATCGGAAACTTTGACGGCGTTCACCAGGGACATCAGGCCCTGTTGCGCTTGCTGGCGGAGCATTCGAAGCGCCGAAACATACCCGCCTGTCTGATGAGCTTCGATCCGCTGCCGCACGAATACTTCGCCCGCGACAACCCAGCGCCACGCCTGACCAGCGCGCGCGAACGCTATACGTCGATCGCCGAGCTCGACCCGGCGCTGCGCCCGAATCTGTTGCTGATACTGCACTTCAATGATGCGCTGGCACAGTTGAGCGCCGAGGCTTTCGTTACGGAGGTACTGGTCGACGCCCTGGCCGTGAAAGTCATCGTGATCGGTGATGATTTCCGGTTTGGCAAGGGTCGAACCGGAGATTTCGACTTCCTCAAGGCAGCTGGCGATCAATACGGTTTTGAAGTCCTGGCCTTGCCGACGTACAGCGTGGATAATCTGCGCGTCAGCAGCACCGGCGTGCGTCAGGCCTTGCTGGAAGATCGCCTGTCCGATGCCGAACACATGCTGGGCCGCCCCTACCGTATCTGCGGCCGGATCGCGCATGGGGACAAACGCGGCCGAACGATTGGGTTTCCAACCGCGAATATCCGGCTGCGACGCCCGGCAATACCGCTCAGCGGGGTATATACTGTCACGTTGTGTTCAACGGAACTCGGCGCGGTCGCGGGCATCGCCAACATCGGCAAACGCCCGACGGTCGGCGGTATGCGTGATCAACTCGAGGTTCATTTGTTTGACTTTTCGAAAGACATCTATGGCATGAATGTCTGCGTGTCATTTCACCATAAAATCCGCGACGAGAAAAAATATGAAACCATCGAATTGCTCCAACAGCAAATCGAACTGGATTGTGTTCGTGCACTGGAGCTGCACCACTCCATGAACAGTGAACAAGCAACCAAATAGAGTACCATGGCGTCAGAAGTAGGTTATACCAAACATCCTTTGATCGACCGTTTCAGCACGGCGCTGCCAACCCTGCTTGCTCCACGATAACCATCAATCTACGATCCACCATGGCTGATTACAAAAGCACTCTGAACCTGCCTCATACCGACTTTCCAATGCGCGGCAATCTGGCACAGCGCGAGCCCGCGATGCTGGAATCCTGGAACGCGATCGATCTGTACAGCAAGATCAGGCAGCAATCCAAAGGCCGACCGACCTTCGTGCTGCACGATGGCCCGCCGTACGCGAACGGAGACATCCATATCGGTCACGCGGTCAACAAGATCCTCAAAGATATCATTGTCAAAAGCCGCACGATCGACGGCTACGATGCGCGCTACCTGCCGGGCTGGGACTGCCACGGCCTGCCGATCGAGCTGCAAGTCGAAAAGAAAATCGGCAAGGCTGGCGACAAGGTCGACGCCCGCACCTTCCGACAGAAATGCCGCGAGTATGCCAGCCAGCAGGTCGCAGGCCAGCGCGACGACTTCAAACGCCTCGGCGTGTTCGGTGATTGGGACGATCCTTACCTGACGATGAACCCGACCTTCGAGGCCAATATCGTACGTGCCCTCGGCAAGGTCATCGAACGCGGCCACTTGCACAAAGGCAGCAAGCCGGTGCACTGGTGCCTGGACTGCGGCTCCGCGCTGGCCGAGGCCGAAGTCGAGTACCAGGACAAGGAATCCCCTGCGATCGACGTTTTGTTCAAGGCCGCCGACGAAGCCGCCTTTCTGACCGCAGCCGGCATCGATGATCAAGGCCAGGGGCCGATCGCGGTGGTCATCTGGACCACGACGCCGTGGACCTTGCCGGCCAATATGGCCGTCGCGCTGCATCCAGAACTGCGCTATCAGCTGATTCAGGTCAGTTCAGACAGTGGCCCACTCAGATTACTGCTGGAGGCGACGCTGGCCGAAAGCGCGCTGCAACGCTATGGCTTCGCAGACCACCGCGTGCTCGGCGAATGCCAGGGGCACAGGCTGGAGAACCTGCAGCTGCAGCACCCGTTCTATGACCGCACGGTGCCGATCATTCTGGGCGAACACGTGACCACCGAGGCCGGCACCGGTGCGGTGCATACTGCCCCTGGCCACGGCCAGGACGACTTTGTCGTAGGCAGCCGTTATGGTCTGGACGTGTACAACCCGGTCGGCGGCGACGGTGTGTTCCTGCCCGATACGCCCCTGTTTGCCGGCATGCACGTGAACAAGGCCAACAGCGCGATCCTGGAAACACTGCAGGCAAACGGGGTGTTGCTGAAACAGCAGAGGATGAAACACAGTTACCCGCACTGCTGGCGCCACAAGACACCGATCATCTTTCGGGCGACCCCACAATGGTTCATCAGCATGGACCAGAACGGCTTGCGCGCTGCCGCCGAATTGGCCATCCGCGCGACGACCTGGATCCCCGACTGGGGCCAGGCCCGCATCGAAGGCATGGTCAGTGGCCGCCCGGACTGGTGTATCTCCAGGCAGCGCACCTGGGGCGTGCCGATCACGCTGTTCGTGCATAAAGAAACCGGTGAACTGCACCCGAACACGACCGAACTGATCGAGCAAATCGCCCAACGCATCGAGCAGCAGGATATCGATGCCTGGTTCGAGCTCGAACCCACCGAGCTGCTCGGCGATGAAGCGCGTGACTACGACAAAACCACCGATACGCTCGATGTCTGGTTTGACTCGGGCGTGACCCATGCCTGCGTTCTCGGCCAGCATGACAGCCTGCCTTTTCCTGCCGACCTGTATCTGGAAGGCTCTGATCAGCACCGTGGCTGGTTCCAGTCATCGCTGTTGACATCGGTCGCGATCAACGGCACCGCGCCTTATCGTAGCGTGCTGACGCACGGTTTCACCGTTGACGCGCAGGGCCGCAAGATGTCGAAGTCACTGGGGAATGTGATCGCACCGCAGAAGATCATGAAATCACTGGGCGCGGATATCTTGCGTCTGTGGGTCGCGAGTACCGATTACAGCGGTGAAATAAACGTATCGGATGAGATCCTGAAACGCACTGCCGACACCTACCGCCGCATCCGCAACACGGTTCGCTTCCTACTCGCGAATCTGAACGGATTCGATCCGGCCGAGCACATGCTCGCCAAGGACGCGATGCTGTCACTGGATCGCTGGGCGGTGGCGCGCGCGAATCAACTGCAACAACAAATCATCGCTGCGTACCGCAGCTACAATTTCCATATCATCTACCAGCGCTTGCACAACTTCTGCGCAGTCGACATGGGGGGCTTTTATCTCGATGTCATCAAGGACCGTCAATACACCACGCAAGCGGACAGCGTGGCTCGGCGCTCGGCACAAACCGCGCTGTTCCATATCGCCGAGGCGATGTGCCGCTGGCTGGCACCGATCCTGAGCTTCACCGCCGATGAAATCTGGCAGTACATGCCCGGTCAACGCAGCGAATCGGCGCAACTCGAAAGCTGGTATCCGCAGCTGTTCTCGCTGGATGACGATGAGCCGATGAACATGGATTTCTGGCAGCAAGTGCTGGAGACGCGGTCGGCCGTCAGCAAGGAACTCGAGAAGCTGCGCGTCGCGAACGCGATTGGCTCCTCGCTGGATGCCGACGTCACGCTCTACTGCGATGGCGAATTGCAGCAAAACCTCGACAGGCTGAAAGACGAGCTGCGCTTCGTGATGATCACTTCGGCAGCGCAGGTGAGCCCAATCGAGGAAAAGGCCGGCAACGCTGTCGAAGCCCGACTGAACGATGGTCAGACGCTCTACATCAAGGCCGAGGCATCACCGCACGCAAAATGCGTGCGCTGCTGGCACCACCGTGCCGATGTCGGCAACGACCCGCAGCATCCCGAGCTCTGTGGTCGCTGCGTCGAAAATGTTGCCGGCAGCGGCGAAGACAGGTGCATGACCTGATGAAATATTTCTGGATCAGCGGCCTGGTCATCGTGCTCGACCAGATTACCAAGTACGTGGCCGACAACAGCCTCGACTATCGCTTACCGGTCAATGTTTTCACCGGCCTGAATATGACACTGGTCTACAATCAGGGGGCCGCATTCAGTTTTCTCGCCGATGCCGGTGGCTGGCAGCGCTGGTTCTTCATGAGCCTGTCGCTGGTGATCAGCATCGTACTGATTTACTGGCTGCGCACTGTGGAAAAAGGCCGAATCTATTTGGCGACAGGTCTGGCACTGATACTCGGTGGCGCGATCGGCAATTTTATCGACCGCAGCCTGTACGGCTACGTGATCGATTTTATCGATGTCTATTACCGCAGCTGGCACTACCCGGCTTTCAACATCGCCGACTCGGCGATCGTGGCCGGCGCCGGGCTGTTGATACTGGATATGATCAAGTATAAAGAACCGAGCAAAGACAGCGCATGAAAGAAAAAGTCGACATGCACAGCCTGTTGTTGATGCACTACAGCATCAGTTTGACCAACGGCACCGAAATCGAGAGCAGCTTCGACGAAGAGCCGATCGAGGTCACGATGGGATCCGGCGTACTGACCGGGGGCATGGAACTGGCTCTGTATGGCCTGGAGGCCGGCGACACGCAGACGCTGACACTGACCCCGGAACAGGGATTCGGGCTGCGCGACGAAGACAATATCCACATGATGCCGCTGGCCGATTTTCCGGAGGACCTCAAACCCGAGAGCGGACTTGTGTTCGAATTCGAGACGGCCGGTGGCGAGGACATCCTCGGCACGATACTCGCCATCAAAGACGACAAGGCCGAAGTGGATTTCAACCACCCGCTGGCCGGACAGCCGCTGGTGTTCACGGTCGAGATCCTGGACATCAACAACACCCGCGCGAACATCCAGGAGCAGTGAGCTTGGATATCTATCTCGCCAGCCCCCGCGGTTTCTGTGCCGGTGTCGACCGCGCGATCGAGATTGTCGAACGTGCGTTGGACATCTTCGGTATGCCCGTCTACGTTCGCCACGAGGTGGTGCACAACCGTTTCGTTGTCGATGACCTGACCAGCAAGGGAGCGATTTTCGTCGAGGAGCTGGACCAGATACCCGACGGCGCCACCGTGATCTTCAGTGCCCACGGCGTACCGCAAAGCGTACGCGCACGGGCAGCGCAAAGAAAGCTCAACGTGTTCGATGCGACCTGCCCGCTGGTGACCAAGGTTCACCTGGAAGTCGCACGGCACGCGCGGGCCGCCGAGTAAGTGATCCTGATCGGACACGCCGGCCACCCGGAAGTCGAGGGTACGCTGGGCCAGTACGACAGCCAGATGGGGGGCAAGATCTATCTGGTCGAGACACTCGAGGATATCGAGCGACTGCAGGTGAATGACCCCGATAATCTGGCCTACGTGACCCAGACCACGCTGTCGGTCGACGACACCCGCCTGATCATCGACCATTTGCGCGAGCGCTTCCCGGCAATCAGGGGCCCGCGCAAGGACGATATTTGTTATGCCACCCAGAACAGACAGGATGCAGTGCGCGAGCTCGCACAAAAGGTCGATGCCTTCCTGGTGCTCGGTTCGACCAACAGCTCCAATTCGAACCGATTGCGCGAACTGGCCGAAAAGCAGGGTGTTCCGGCCTATTTGATCGACGGCGCGGATGACATCGACACCGCCTGGCTGGATTCAGCCAGTGCCATCGGTGTAACCGCTGGCGCCTCGGCTCCGGAGATCCTGGTTCAGCAAGTGATCAATCGGCTCGAGGACCTCTATGATGCCCGTGTGATTCAGAATGGTGGGCAGACAGAAAACGTCAGCTTCCAGCTGCCCAGAGAATTGCGTTCCTGAGGGTCTTCTTTAACGCAGAGACGCGAAGGCGCAAAGGCCGCAGAAAACGATAAGGACAGTCGTAGGGTGCGCCGTGCGCACCTGAATCTGGATTCAAAAACCAAACTCGGTTTGATGGTGCGCACGGCGCACCCTACCTTTCTGATCTGCGACAAGTTTCGCGGCTGAAGCCGCTTCTACTCTGAATAAATATCTCTGCGCTCTCTGCGTCTTTGCGTTAAGAAAAAATCACCAACAAGCAACCGGCGTCTTCGCACCGGTGGATGCCAGTGTCATCTCGGTGCAGTCGCCGTGATTTGTGGTGTTGTCCAATGCCTGCGGCCCCCCTGCAACAGCGGTGGCCCTCAAGGTGAAACCGTTCACGTCCGCACCGTCGATCGACAGAACATAAAAATTCTCATCGGTACCGGTGCCGCCAACATTCGCGATGTTGGTCGTGTAGGTATTATTCTGCAGGTAGAAACGCTCCTGCTGGTCCGCCATGCCGGTGAGTGCGATCTTGGCATCGGCACGCCGGCTCTTCTTCATGTAGCTGTCATAGCTCGGATAAGCTATCGCACCGATGATGCCGATGATCGCGACCACGATCATCAGCTCGATCAGAGTGAATCCATTGTTTCTGTTCATCGCTCTATCTGTTCCATTTTTTGTTAGTGTTCGACTTCGTACCAGTACATCTTCTGCAGATCCAGGCCCAGCTCGGCCTTGGTGCATTCGGTACCAACACAGATGGCGACCGGACCACCCTCGGTGACGATGACCGATGGGGACGGCGGGATGCCGCTGCGTTTCAGGTAGATTTTGCGGTCCTCACGTTTCTTATCGACGGTGCCGGCCACGTTGAAGGTTGGCGTGCCATCGGCCACATTCATGTAGTAGGTCGAACCGGTGCCCGCCTGGGGCGCACAGACACTGCCGGTACCGGCAAGATTTTGCGGCGTATACGTCGAGACAATCGCGACGCCGCCCAGAATCAGCGGTTCTGCCAGGCCTTTCTCGCCGATCCAGCCGTTCTCATCGAGATCGATGTACCAGCCTTCGGCACTGGCCAAGGCCGAAATCAATGCCTCTTGCGTCGCCCCGGTGGTCTCGCCAATCGCATTGGTCGTGGTGTCGAACAGATCCGACTCGGTCACGGTGACATACGGTGAGGGCACGTTATACACGTCTTTCTCGCGAATCATGTAGATCCGGTCGTGGACGTCCATATCCAAAGGATGGGCGCGGAAGCCCGTCGACGCGACCAGTGCCAGGTACGGCGTCTGGCCTTCTTCCACGATCAGGGAGACATCCGGCGAATAATAGAACCGGCGCGCATCGATGGTCGAATCATCGCGCGCCAGGTCGGCGATGCGCCCGCCGCTGATCAATGTCGACAGATCAGTGGAAGTATCGCTCTCGGCGATATCGAAGCGGAAAATCTGCCCACCCATATCACCCACGTAGAGACGATCGACAAAGCTATTGCCATCGATATCGATCGGCTTCACACGCGCCGGCACGCTATATTTCATCTCGGTCAGCTGCAAATTTGCACCCGCATCGGGGCCGGCTCGCCACAGAAGCTGGCCGGTTTCGGCATCGACGATGAATACACCACGTCCGATGCTGTCGCTGGTACGCACCGTTGCGGAATCCTGGTTCGTATCGTAGCCGGCACCAAAAATCAACACGGTTTTCTCGATGCCGCCAAGTTTCAACGTTTCGACATTCACCGTCGACCAGGTCTGGCCCAGCTCGGCATAGTCGCCGCTGCCGCCCTGAATCACCCAGCGCAGCTTCGGTGCATAACGATTGGTTACATCGAACGAGTAGATGTTGCTGCCACCGCGGCGCATGCCCACATACAGATAGACATGGTCGGAGCCATTGATCGCACCGTCATTATCGATATCGTTAATCCAGGCAACGGCGTCGCCATCGAGTCCGTAGCTCTTCGATGATGTACTCTCATCCTTGAAAATGGTCGTCAAGTTCGGTAGCAGTTCCTTCGGAATAAACGACCACAGCTCATTACCGGTGACCGAATCCACCGCGTGCAGGTAACCGTCATTGGTGGCAACATAGCCAACCAGGTCGGGATCATTGACGCCGTCACCATCACTGTCGGTCGCCAGCTCGCCGTATTGCACCAGTGCGGGTTGCGAGTGCAGCGGATCACCCATTTGATAGCGCGCATCGGTGATGTCACCATCCTGGTTCAGATCACGCACATCCTGACCCTTCGCCCAGTCGAGCAAAGAGTCACGGAACGGAGTCGGGGCATCGTAGGGCAGCTCGGCTGCGGTGTTCAGCAACGCATCCGTGATCAGCGCATTGCTCTTGTCGAGCACATTGGTCGTATCGGTCAGCTCGGGTTTGCTTGGCGTCAGCACGCCACTGGCGTCTGTGTATCCTTGCGCATAGGTGTACACATTGCGGGTATTGGTCAAATGCTGCACCGCTCCGCCCACAGTCACCAGCGGACCATCATTCGTCGTAGCAGGCGTCCAGAAACTGCGCGCGCCATTGGCAAAGAAACCTGTGCCCGGATCGACCGCATCAGCGTAGGTCGCGTCCGCGACAAAAGGCATCTTCTCGGTGGTGTTGCCATCACCATCGATGTCAGCAGTATCAGGCCTGCTGAGCAGCTTGTACTTTTTCAGGTTGCCGGCCCAGTGCGGGTTGCCGGTGGGCTTGAACAAGGTGAAATACAGATCGTTCAAGTGGGTCGAGCGGTTGTAGGCGTTGACCGACACTGCCGGTGATGAGAACGTCGACTCGGATTCCAGCACCTGGCGGACAATATTGTTGAACGCGTTGGCCAGTTCGTTCGAATCCTCCGCGATGTAGTATTCGCCTTGACCGCTGGCGTTCTTGCTGGCCTGCGCGGTGGCTTTCAACAGCGGGTGGTCGAGCTGCAAGCCGATCGTAAACGTCGAGATGAACTGGTCTTCACTGATCGAAGTGCTCTGGTCGTTCGATGCCAGGGTGAGTGCAATCTCGTCCAGGCAGTTGCCGCTGCAGCCCCCGCTCATGCCAATCCGTGAGCGACGCGTACTGGAATTCGTGATGTCATCGTCGTTTACCGGCTCACCGTCCGATAGCAGCACGATGTAGTTCTTCTGACACTCGCTGGTGATCGGCGATTTGTAATTGGGGCCGCCGGACGGGTCGCGCGAATCGGGATGGCTCGGCATCGGCACATCGGGATTCGGATCCGGAAGTCCTGCCTCCGAATGGGTACCGTAGTCGACCGCCTTGCCCTGATAATAAAGCGCCGCCTCATAGAGGGTCTCGCTCAACGGCGTTGCCCCCTCGTGCCACATCTGGTCGAGCTCGCTGATGAAGTCCGCGCGCGTGGTATCGATCGGGCCCATCGGCGTCACGACCATGCCGCCAGCGGCATCGCGGTCAAAACGCATCAAACCGATGTTGATGCCGCTGGACGCATTGACCACATCGGTCAGGGCATCTTGCATGACCTGCAGACGCGTCTTCGGCACCGGCGGGTTGCTGACCAGAAAGTTCAGGTAATTGCCGTGGTGGACGGTTTCACTGCTGAGCTGAGACCAGTCGATTTCGGAGCCCGAGCTGGCGCTGAAACCGGTGCCGCCGTTGTTGGCAGCATAGCGTTCCGCACCGCCTTCGCCATGGATGCCGCTATCGGCTTGGCACTCGACCTTGTCGTTATACGTGCTGGCACTACTGCTGACTCCGCGCCAGAGCATCGAACCTGTGCCGCTATCATCCAAGCCCCACCGCGCAACACGCCCGTTGAAGAAGCCTTCGGTCGCAATGGTGTTGTTCCCGGCCTGACAGACAAATCCCGACGCGCTGAATTTCGGCCGATTACCGAGGTCGTAGCCGGTTGCGCCGGTACAATAACCGTTGACACCGTCGCTACCGCCCAGATTGATGCCGGTGTACAGGGTGTTGGCGTCGAAACAGCCGGAATAGATCACGGCCGCATCGTAGGTGTCGTTCGCCTGCATGATGGTGGCGTCCATACTGCCGGAGGTATCAACGATGAAGAGCACATTGGCCGCTGCCGAAAACGCGCTGTTGCTGGAGATCGAACCGGTATAGATTTCGATGTCTTCGGCAATGGCGGATGCGCTCGCGCACAGGCCGTAGATCATACCCAGTGCCGCGCCCCTGACGCGTACCATTGATGGCTTACCATAAGTGTTCATCTTGAGCTCCTCGAAACCTGCACTGCTACTGTAAATTTTAGTAACTGTGTGTCTAGTTGTGGCTAACTCTCCGATAGAGCCACCCGATTCGCTGACGAGCTACGCATCAACTCCATATAACGGCGATCCCGTCGATGTTTCTGGTGAGTATTAAAGTGGCCTCTAGCCGGTATTTCTCACCAGAATCACCGGAGCAGGCCCAGGATTCGCGATCGCAGGCGCAGCCCTGGAGCAGCAACCGTAGCCGTAGCTGCAGTCAGAGTGAGGAGACCGTAGGGTGCGCCGTGCGCACCACTCGACCGAGATTGGTTTTTAAACACGAATTCCGGTGCGCACGGCGCACCCTACCTGTCTCGCAATGTCAGCACTAACAATTCGCGACTGAAGCCGCTCCGCCTCTCAATAAAAGGCTCTGCGTCTT
>Ga0272441_10011587_pt1 | contig 13055 bp, 14 predicted proteins | sample SSMProp6N_FD_193582 | JGI IMG/M metagenome (GOLD analysis project Ga0272441, IMG submission 193582) | Marine sediment archaeal communities from Little Sippewissett salt marsh, Falmouth, MA, United States - SSM-Prop-6N | ecosystem: Environmental > Aquatic > Marine > Wetlands > Sediment ...
ATCGGCTCCAACCAGGACGCAGCAGTTGCATGACATAACTCTCGATCGCAGTGCAGGTGAGCTCATTGTCATCGCAGGACCCAATGGCAACCAGGATATGGACAAGAATGCGTCTGTTAAGATAGAACGTGGCTGGTATCACGTAACCATCAAAATGAAGGACATGTCCCGTGCCAGGGACGTTCTGACAGCCCTTGACACAGACGGTGGTGCCATATTCAGCCCGGGTAATTACTTCAATATCATGCGTGGGTACAAAGATCCACTTAAATACCTACATCCTGATGTATTCTATGACGCCAATAGACTGGGGTCACATAAATACTTTACAATTGACCCATCTTATGGTATAATAGTTCCATTCAATCCTGGCGATAACGCGCTATTGAACAACAGATTCTACGACGTGTACAAGGGAGAGGTTCTCGCCGGGGTATTTGAGGGCAACTTCATAGCAAATGTTGGTGATATGCCCTCAATTCTGGAGCGATTCCGGCTTGTGTATACGTATACGCCTACTACAGCAGGATTTGCGACAGATACGGCCATAGATCCTTCGGTGTTTAGCGGTAACAACATCCTGCCGGCGACAAAGGGCAGATATCTTCTGGATAGAGTCCAGCTCAAGGCCACTCTTAAGAGATCTCCGGGCCAGACAGCGGACAGGACACCAGTACTGAAAGACTATAAACTATTGATTGAGGCATAATTATGATTACCGCCACTAAGAGATCGATACCCTTCAGGGGGCAGAGCAGGTCAGCAGATAAGCGCGACTTCCAGGACGAAGTGATCCGTGATCTGCAGAACCTTGATGCGAGTATTATACAGAACACCTCTGATATAACGAGTGTTCTGACTGTTCTGTCCAAGGAAGTGGCCTCCCTCAAGGCAGACCTGGCCAAGAGAGATGAGGAGAATGAGTTCTTCCGTACGTTGACAGCCATCAACCAGACACTCACGTACGTCAATGGATTCTCGTCGGCAGAAGACATCATGTTCCATGATAACACGCCCAACGAGCGCCGTTGTGTGGTGGATCGGGAGTTCGGAGAGCTTTTGCCACCCCGGGACAGGGTCGCAAACATGTTCTATGCTGCCTCTCTGGACAATGAGGGCACAATATACCCGAGGAATATCAGCTATAACATTGCCACTGACGAGCCATCCACAGCAGATGTAGAGATTGGTGACGTTAGGAACGCCTTCAATGGCAATAACCTGTCATATTGGGTCAGAAAGGTCAAATTACCCCTGTATTCGGACGTTACGAGCGTCAGTCTGACGCTAACAGTGTCCGTACCATCAGGACAGGTGTTCCAGCCCAACGAGATGTACCTGCTCCCCTTCCCATACAAGGGAGTAGAGGTCACAGACGTACAATATGCGTCTGATTTGACAGATAGCTTCAAGAGCATTGCTGAGCTGGACGCCCGGTACGGCCGTAGTGCCGGGGATGGATCCGTGGAATTCACCCCACGCAAAGATTCGTCGCCATTCTTGATCCACTTCCAGCCGACGTCTGTTGCCCAGCTGAAGATCACCCTGACTCAGTCCAACTGGGTGGAGGAGAACGGCTATAAGGTGTTCTATTATGGTGCTCAGGAGATCGGTCTCAGATTCGTAGACTACGACAAGACAGCCGATCCTGATGTTTACAACCATGAGAAGAACAATAACGCTATTGTGCGCGTGGCGGCCCCTAATGAATATTATTTTGATCGTATCACGTATTTTATGTCTGAACCATGGGATCCAACATTCAGACACCTGCGCTGGCAGATCGCTACCGATGAAGATTTTACCAATGTTGTTTGGGATAGTGATATGGCTCTTCCACAGTCTAATACAGCATCTATCGTTAGTGTGAGCGTTGCTACTCCCTACCTGTACATCAAGGCGTTGCCGTTGTTTGTCGGCAGCGCGTCCGGGTCCCCTACAGCAGGGTCTCCGTTCTTCTTGAATACGCCGGCATTCGTTGATGCATTCGCGCTACAGTATACCGTGCGGACGGCTTAAGGAGCTAGATAATGGCAGTTGCAAGTTTTGATGACGTACAAGAAGCACTCGAGGCTATTCAGACACAGCTCGCTGAGTTGCTGGCAATGATCAATGCCAGACCGACCCGGAACGAGATGAGTGATGCCGTCAGTGATATGAACACCACTGTTGGGACACTGCGTACTCAGGTGCAGACACTGAATACTACTGTCGAGAGCCTCTCCAGGAGCGTTAATTCGCTTGGCGAGACGCTGGAATCTCATTCTCATTAAACCATACAAAAGATAGGTATGTGTTATGCCTATATCAGTATTCAGTTCACAGCGTCAAGGCGGCGGTCTTGCACTTATACCAAAGACGAGCGAAGGCGATCTTCTAAGTACAGTTCTTGCAGATCATCTGGTTCATTCGACGGTTCCGGCTCCAAACTATGCCATACCAAACTACCCTGTTACTGCATATAATATAAACAGGCTGCGTCGCATGATCGAGCTGCTTGAGGTTCATATCCATGCGATAGATGCCACGTATGAGGATGTAAGCGGTGGTGTTAACGAGATTACCACTGTATCGTCAAGCTGCGGCAAGTCAGGATTCCTTGGCATAGGAAGCTATGAGTCATGGAATTCCAATACAAATGCCAATATAGGGGGTGTCAGTGAACTATCCAAGCAGGCAACAGCACAGACAGCACTGCCTACGTACGATACTACCCTTGGCATACCCAGCACACTATGGACTGGAAAGCATTTTGTTTACTTGGATTCACAGACCGGTGCCGTTATACCTCACGAAGAGGTAACAGGTCTCAGTCAGGATATACCGACCGACCCATTCTCTGATGGCTCACAATACAAGCACACACAGCGTACGGTATTGCGCATAGCCAGGCGCGTTATACCTGCAATTTATCTACCCAGCGGTGGCAGTACAAACTTCGACTGGAAGGATCCGTCCACACGTACATATAAGTCGGTGACTACCGAGTCCGGTGGTGCGCTGGTAAATGTAGGGGATGCGATTGATGCTAGTCACATCAATCAATTGAGAAGGTCCATAGAGTGGTTGGAGAGACATACCCATTCATTTTTGCTTGATTACTTTGACTCTGCCGGTATAAATGATGATACCGTTAAGATACAGGCTGTATGGCATGGTCGTCAGATAGAATATTTTGGTGATGGTCATTACACTGGAGATGGTAGGATTAGTCTCGATGAATCAAATGCTTATCTGTTCGGCCCTACTCTAATACCGTTTATGGATGTGTATGATTCTCCTGATGTGCAGTATGCAGAAGCTGATTTTATCGGTGTTGATGCCAGTGATATAAGCAACAGCATCTACCTTACTGCGGCAAAGCTGGAATTGACTGCCGGGGATGTTTCTGACATAACCTTGAGGTTGTTTATTGACATACCTACAACACAGGTGCAGGTAGCTGGCAGACTACAGACAGAAACGCGTACAATCTGTCGTGGATTCTGGCAGGAATATAATTTCCTTACTATGTGGGTGTCTGTTGATGATAGCGGGCCGTTTAATATCACAGCAGATCTCAGCGTTGAAGTACCAGATCCTAGCGGTGGCGGATCAACCACGACAGCAGTAGATCTAGGAGAGGGAATTTTTATTCTCAATGCACCTGATGGTTCTGTGGACTGGAAGAAGGGGTTCCAATGCATTTACTGGGCATTGCCGGCAGAAGTTACTGGAACGAATTATAGGGTATCAAGAATAAACCTTAATATTGAGGACGAGAGATCGTCTGGTGACAAAAGACACGCGTATTTGTCTACCATGGGTGTGACACAGGATCTGGACTTCCCTCAGGCACGTGATATGGAGGGTGTCCAGACTGTTGGTGTACAACGCGTTATACACGGCGATACTAAGGTGCCGATCGTTACGCCTGCCGTAGGCGTTCCGAGTGCCCATTGGACTGAGAATGGTGCCGACCAGGCAATGTTGCGCTTGGAGAATGGCACCAACCTACCGCGGTCCATACACGTGAATGAATTAGAAGACGCTCTGTACTGGATGAGCGTACATGAACATGAATTATTATTCCAATATGAAGATATTGCCTACTTCCTCGAGATAACGAGGCAGGAAGGTGGAGGATGTTGCTGAATGAACGTTGATGATCAGATAACCCGGGCTATAGCTAACAATGATTTTAAAGCTGGCATTGCCTACCTGGGAAGCAAAGCCAAATCCCAGCAGGCGCTCACGTATGTTGACTGCTCTGTTCTTCGTATGATGCTGCTTAGCATTAATGCATCCTCCAGGGAGAATGCATATAAATCATTGTTGGAAGTCAGGCAGCAGGCACCTAACCCTACGTCCAAGTTCCAGATCTCATGCAGTCTTGCTGAATGCAGCGTCCGAAGCGATCCCAACTACAAAGCAGAAGAGACGAAAGCCCTTCTCGAGTCTGATTGTGCAGCTGTCAAGTCTTCTCCGGCCACACTTGACCCAGCCATCACTACGGAGATAGAGTTCCTGTACCAGTATTATTATGCTGCGCTTATAATTCCCGACATGTTCAATGTGCCCTACATCCAGCTATCGAATGCCGATGATTTATCTACTTACATAGAATCTTACCATAGGTTTGGCAAAGCCGTCAAGCTGGAAGGCCAGAATGGGTTGGACCTTTGGCATTTAATTACATTGGCAAGCGTGGCACGTCAAAATCTCATCCTGGCCATCATCGGGTCTGACTTTCTTGGCGGTATGGATCCAGCACTACCTTACGTTGCCTCGCTTGAACCGAACAAAATCAATTTTAAGTCGATAATTGCACGTGAAGATGTCAGGTTCAGAGAATACAGGAGACAATATGAGAAGATCAGGCCAAGAGGCACCCGGATCGTTGCCCCAGAATCCGCACTCAAGCAGCCTCCCCAAAACAAGTAAGAAGCGCATACTCATGGCATTCCATACATACAAGTGTGGAGGTAGGTGTAAGTATTGCTTCGAGAACTCCAAGTATGTTGCCAGTCATGACGAAGGCAGCCGACTTAAATTCGACCTATTGGCATCTGTTGTACAGGAATTCCAGCCATCAATTATATCACATTATGGTGGCGAACCAATGTACAATGAAGTTGTTATACGTCGATGCATAGAGACCTTCCCAAGAATACAGCAACAAGTAGCTACAGCAGGCAAAGGCCTAACCATGGATTTTATAGAATGGTTGGTTGACAAGCCACATGCGCGTATCCATTTATCTATAGATGGCTCCTATATTATTCACAATGTCAAGAGACCCATTGATCAGGGTGATTATAATATGCTTATGGAGTTTATTAAATACGGGTCGAGTCTTTTAGGCCCACGCATGAAGATATCTATGACGATAGATGATCATAACTATCTTATCATGGAGGACTGTCTAAGATACTTTATAGACCGTTGTCCTGATCTGACATCTATGGAGGTTGGACACGTTCTTGAGGGGCAGGATTTCGAGACAAGAGGACTACAAGAGTCTACATGGAAGTACCTGCAGCTGTCTCTGGAGCATGGCATAGACACAGAGTGGACGAACTGGGCCGACGGCAGGACATGTGGAGGGCTTGCAGGACAGAGCATGGCATTGGATCCTACTGGTAAAACCAGCATGTGCGACAGTGGTATATGCTCAGACAACGACTGGCCTGTTGAAGCTGGCTCAATGCGTGATTACGAGTGCAGGCTTGCTAAAGAGGGAGTATGTGATGTCAAGCATTGCAATTTATGTGTGGTGGATAACCTTACCCACCGTGGCGACCCAGAAATACCCTCTTCCCGATGCAAAACTGTGTATGAATGCCTCCAAACAATGCGGGAAGTTATCATGTTTACCAACCGCTATGCAGACTTTATGCGCCTAGGCAAAGCTGATACAGCGCCTCTGTCGATACGCAAGGTCAAACAGCATATCATATCCACTTCCTTTGACGACTATTATTCGCCCAAATTGGACCCTGAGAGGGCGTGTGTGCGTCCGATAGGCCCAGAACACTTCCAGCTCATTGAACGGGCTTACAGGCGGTCTCTGAAGCGTCTGACAGAGGACACAGCACCTGCCCTAGATCGCATGCGTGAGGCCTATTCCCGTGGTGATCTGAGAAGCTCATTTGTCCTTGTTTACCGAGGCGTTGTCATAGGTGGTATGATAGCAAATATCTATAACAAGATAGATGGCACTGCAGATCTGTTCATATGGTCGGAAGAGGGTCTGGGTAAGCATGATATAATAGCCTTCCATATCTGTAGCGTTATAGGCGCCCTGAAGCTGCATCTGGAGCATGATATATGGACCATGTGGTCTGAGGTTCTTGACGTTAACACCGAATCCCAGCGATATACCAACGGTAATTGGGGCTTTGTAAAGCTGGGGACGGTGCCTCGTATGTGCAGCAAAGACGGGGACCGGCATAACGTAATCATATCCTATGGGACCATTGTTACCACAATGAAGGTGGCCAGAAGACTGGCTTCTAAGCATAATAACACAGAGCTGGAGTACCTAATGAAGCGTGCTGACAGCTTTATGGAAGACAACGAGATAGATCCTGATGGAGACAGTTAGAGTACAAAAATTTGATGTGTCTAAGTCATCCAATGCCAGGGAGATACAGGACTTTCTGGATGCCAACAGCATAACGGCGTCCATGGTTCTGAAGATAGTTACCATCCCACGCAATGATGATGCGTTGACCATCCTAATATTCTGGACGCCAGAGGTGCCGGCTGCCACCCAGGTGGAGGTCGCCTTCGAGGAGACGGAGAGCCGGGCGTCTCGTGTTTTGATTGATGCCCGGATAGGCACAGAGGATGACGGTGCCAATGCCGGTAAGATCATATTCCGTACAGGAATAATTGTGGAGCCAGTGTAATGCCGATAGGCATAGTAAATCTATACATAGGGACAGGCGAAGACTGCGACTTCTGTACGCTGCAGAAGGCCATCGATTCGCTCCCCCAGCCCATATCCTGTCACTATATGCTGTGGTTCAGAGAGCCGCGCACTGAGACAGGACCATGGATCATCAACAAGAGTGTGTCTACCGGCTCCATCAACATAGTAGGTGCCTACAATGGCTTCGTTCGCACCCGCATGACAGGCACTGCGTACCATCCTATTATGACCGTCAATACAGACAGGGTGTCCCTAATAGGACTCTGGTGGGACAAGCGCATATGCAACAGGGGCAACGCCATCCTTGTTGGATCTGGCGTGTCTGACACGCGCATCATCAGGAACTACTTTACTGCACAGAGCAGCAATAATAGTGCTGTAGCCATAGAATTGGCGGGTAGCAATGCCACGTACCTCATATATGACAACCTGTTCCTGGGCTTCAAGGGAGAGGCGCAGGTGATTGCCAATGGTGGTGGCGGCATCGTTAAGAACACATTCACCAATGGCTATAAGAGCATCAAGATCGATTCAGATCCCAGTATGTATATCCGCAACAATATCCTCGAGCTGCCCAAGGACGAGATTGGGTTTGATGATATACGCATCCAGATAGAGGGCCCTGCGGGGAGTGTGCCTGCAGACCTCGGCAGCCTGGACTACAACCTGTATTACTTCAGGGGCAGTGGAGCTGGGGACGAATATCTGTGGTATAGCACTGGGGCACAGGCGACAACACTGTCTGAACTACAGGCGTTGGGAGTTGAAGCCAACGGCTTGCAGGGTGATCCCATGTTTGTCAACCATCCGTGCGTCTTCACGCTCGACACCACATCGCCTGCTGTCGGAGCAGGCACTGGTCTGATGGGGCTACCTAGTGATCTACAGATACCCTGGTGGTTGGTTGATTCAGGGCTTGAACTGTGTGAGACGTCGTCATCGTCCAGCAGTAGCGGTAGTAGCAGTTCGTCTTCGAGCGAGTCATCCAGTAGCAGTAGTAGTTCAAGCGTGTCGAGCTCCAGCAGCGTTAGCTCCAGCAGTTCGTCTTCGTCTTCCAGTAGTTCATCATCCGTGAGCTCATCCAGCAGCAGCAGCTCAAGTAGCTCCTCGTCAAGCAGCTCAGTCTCATCAGAATCAAGTGCATCCAGTAGCAGCTTGTCGTCTAGTTCATCCAGTAGTTCGTCATCCAGTTCGTCCAGCTCCTCGAGCTCGTCCAGCAGTTCATCGTCGAGCAGCTCCTCCTCGAGTTCGTCGAGCTCAAGTTCGTCTAGTTTGTCATCCGAGTCCTCTGACAGCAGCGCAAGCTCTAGTATGATTGCTGGATATGATGGGCATTGGTGGTGGGGCCCATTGTTAAATTCACAGTACCAACAAGGATCTTTACCGACATGAGCAGAGACGACTGTCTTAATATAGGTCAAACCTATGAGTTCTTAGGCGAGCTCAAAAAGGTAGAGTGCAGCGAGTTGGCGATGCCGCTCGTTACACCAGACGGTCAAACTGTGTACCCATGGCAGACCAAATCAACATACGATCTTATTCTGTGGAAGCTGTATACTGGGGTTAGAGAGTGTGATCCGAATGCTCCGTTCAACGACTGTTGTCCTCCGTGTGCCACCTGTACACCTGATTGCAATTTGTCGTCCAGCTCACAGAGCAGTAGTAGTGATTCCTCTATATCAAGCAGTGTATCCAGCAGCTCATCGGTCTCAAGCTCATCGAGTTCCAGTGTGCCTAGTAGTTCAAGTAGCAGTAGCATATCTAGTTCTAGCAGTTCCAGTCCGTCCAGCAGTAGCAGCTCCAGTAGCAGTAGTAGCTCTTCCTCTAGTTCGTCGTCCAGTTCGAGCAGCAGCCTGTCGAGCAGTAGCATTAGCAGTTCTTCTTCATCTATCAGCAGATCATCAAGTAGCAGCAGATCGTCTTCGAGCTCAAGTTCCAGTAGCAGCTCCTCTAGCAGCAGTTCGTCCCTGTCGTCCAGTTCACGGAGCAGCAGTTCAAATTCGTCTAGCTCATTGTCCAGCAGTTCGTCCAGTAGTCTTAGTTCATCCAGTTCGTTGTCATCGAGTAGTAGTCATTCATCATCCAGCGAATCAAGTTCGTCACTGTCTAGTTCGTCGTCACTTAGCTCCAGCAGCAGTCTCAGCTCATCCAGCTCTGTTTCGTCCAGTAGCAGTCAATCGTCATCTAGTAGCAGTTCTAGCAGCAGCTCGTTGAGCAGCAGTTCAAGCCAGTCGTCCAGTTCATTAAGTAGTAGTAGTTCGTCATCTTCGGTATCTAGCAGCAGCACCAGCTCATCGAGCTCACTGTCTAGTAGCTCTACCAGCAGCTCATCGTCGCTGAGCTCATCTAGTAGCAGCAGTTCATCCAGTAGCTCGAGTAGTATATCCTCGTCCAGCAGCCGGTCATCCAGTTCCAGTCAGAGTAGCAGTAGCAGTATGTCCTCATCCAGCAATAGTAGCTCTTCTTCAAGTTCAGTGTCTTCGAGCTCCAGTGCATCCAGTTCATCTAGCAGTAGTAGTTCATCATCCAGTAGTAGCAGCCTGAGTTCGAGTAGTTCACAGTCCAGCAGCAGCTCAGTATCCAGCTCTAGTAGCATATCCAGCTCAAGTCTGTCCAGTAGTAGTTCGTCGTCTATGTCATCTTCCCATAGCTCATCTAGCAGCTCGAGCTCGTCCAGTTCGCAGTCATCAAGTAGTAGTAAATCTTCGTCCAGTGAGTCGTCATCAAGCAGCTCCAGCGTCAGCTCATCTAGTAGCTCTAGCTCATCAAGTTCGTCCTGGTCTAGCTCGTCGAGTGTCAGTTCGAGCAGTAGCCAGAGCAGTGCCAGTAGCAGTTCATCATCGTCGTCATCATTGTCGTCCAGCAGTTCATCGAGCAGTACCAGCTCATCCAGTTCTGTCTCATCGTCTAGCAGCAGCTCATCTAGCGCAAGCAGTTCCAGTAGCAGTTCATCGTCGAGCTCCAGCAGTCAATCTTCCAGTTCGTCATCCTCTTCATCGAATTCCAGTAGTTCGTCGTCAAGCAGCAGCATTAGCAGCTCGTCATCCAGCTCATCAGAAACTACTTACAAAAACGTAGTTTGGGAGGTTTATAACCAGCCCAGCGGTGGTGACGCAGTTTCTTGTGCTGGTGGTTCGCCTGAATTGGTATTCTGTCAGGAATATATAGGAGATCCAACTTGTGGTGGTGCTCCTCACTATACCTCTGAGCTTGAGACATGGGAATGTATTGAGGGCAGATATAGATATGAGCAGACACTGGAAGGTGAATGCAATGGTGAGACACCGCCTAGCACAGCGAACATAGAGACAGACGGATCGTGGTTCTATAGCATGTCAGCTTACTATGACTGTGTCGAGGATACGTTTAGTTATGCCATATATGGTATCGAATGTTCAGGTTCAGAAGATGGTAGCTGGGAATATGGCGGTTTAGTTGATCCTAATACATGCGTGTGGGATAGATGGCTGTCGTGCGAGCATGTGACAGGTACATTCAGCAATCCGGGTGTTGCTAATGGGTACGAGCCGGATAAGACAGAATGTGAATGCTGGTCTAGCAGTAGTTCTGCATCATCTAGTAGTTCATATAGTAGCAGTAGCAGCATATCGTCGTCTTCAAGTAGTAGCTCCAGTAGTGTGTCTTCAAGTAGTAGCTCCATATCGTCATCTAGCTCTAGCATATCCAGCTCGTCCAGTAGTAGTAGCAGTAGCTCTAGTGTATCTAGTTCATCATCATCGTCATCTAGTGTCAGCAGCAGTAGTTCATCTATTAGTAGTAGCTCCAGCAGTTCATTATCGTCATCTAGTTCCAGTTCGTCCAGCTCTGAGTCATCTTCCTCTAGTTATAGTTCGTCTGGTAGCAGTCAGAGTTCAAGTAGCTCGAGCGTCAGTAGTTCAAGCAGTTCCGGCAGTTCATCCAGCGTGGTTGCTGGTTATGACGGCCACTGGTGGTGGGGGCCGCTTCTAAATTCACAATATCAACCGGGGTCTTTACCAACATGACACTAACACATCAAATACCAATCGTCAGTCCTATGACCAAAATAGTAGCCTATGTCGTTATGGATTATGATGGCTCTATATATTATGCCTGGTATGACACCTCTGGTGGCAAATATATCACTAAGCTCAACTCAAGTTTGAGCCCTGTATGGACCACAGGAGACGTCTCTGCTCATTTTATAAGCGGGGCAGAAACTGATCCCGGTCTTATGCTAAGTGATCAGTATGTGTATTGGACCATGCTTGGTGGTGGCGATAATTATACATATGCGTTCTCCAAAGCATCCGGGGCATATTCCAACTCGCCTTCTACATCTACTCATTATGGTGGATACGTGATGAATGATGATGAGAAGTTCTATGGCGCGCATGGGTGGCAGTCTACTTTTAAACGTACTGATAAAGAGAATGGTACCAATCAACTTATATGGGACAGCGCTAATAGTTATAACTGGTCATCTGGTGGCATGAGTAGATATGAAGATTATTTCTATGGTCAGCGGTATAATTCTGCATCGTTGGCAGGCGTGTATCGTGCCGACGCACATGGTTCCGGATTCTCAGGTCCGCCTACTCTCATTACATCACAGACCTTCCGGATGTGCAATCAGGATTCTGACGGGAATCTATATGGGTATGATGGCAGCAACGTTGCAAGTTACGGCCCGGGTGGTGGCTCGCGCTGGTCAACTGCCTATGGCAATACGTTTGTGTATGCCTCTTGGGGTTCTCTTTCTGCTGTGAATACGAAAGAAGGTGTGTTCTGCCACATGACAAAGAATAGCACGGAATTATTCCTCAACTTCAGGAATTCATCTACAGGCGCATTAATTAGACAGAAGAAAGTAATCCCTGATTCTGATCTTGGGTACAGCAGCATGAGCGTGTATAGTCAGGAAGGATTTGTCCTCGCCAACAATCTTGATGTATTCTTTGTTAATGCCGGGCAGGATTTTGGTTATGGTAGTGAACGCAGGGCCTATTTCTATGATTATTCCAGCGACGCGCTGACCTGGGGTATTAAAGAGACTGGCTATCACTACAATCAGAAAACATACGGGATTGGTAATAGATATGGCATATGCTCTGGTTACGGTCGTGTTGTGTGGGGTCATCCAGGCCCTGCCGGTGCAAATAATTACGATGGTTTATGGGTACTTGAATGAGTCTGTATAAGCTGGTCAAAGTAGCGAAGTTTGATGTGCCGAAGAATAGCAATGCCCAGAATATCACTGAGTTTCTGGCGCAGAAGGGCATTACTGCCGGCAGATTGATCGATGTCGAGACTGTATTCCGTACCGACGACATCCAGACCATCATTGTATTCTATATCGATGGTGACCTCGAGAACCTGCCTATCCCCAGGGGCCCAGCAGGTGCACAGGGTCCGGCCGGCGCACAGGGTCCCCGTGGTGAGCGTGGTGCCGATGGCCAGGCCGGCGATCCTGATGCTGTATGCGTGTACTTCTACCGCGCTGTATGCGATGTGCCATGCGCACGCGTTGTGTGTTCCAGCTCCTCTGCCAGTAGTTCCAGTCAGTCGTCGCTCAGTAGTAGCCGAAGCAGCTCCGCCAGCAGCGAATCCAGTTCTGCATCCAGCCAGTCTAGTTCCAGCAGCAGAAGCAGTACGTCCAGCAGTGTGTCCTCGAGCCGGAGTAGTTCGAGCAGTAGTCGGAGCTCATCATCCAGCATCAGCTCCAGTTCCAGTAGTCATTCGTCCTCCAGTAGCAGTAGTCAATCATCCTCGTCTAGCAGCCGTAGTAGCAGCAGCTCTGCCAGTTCTTCCAGTGTCAGTAGCGCTAGCAGCAGCTCCTCTTCGAGTAGTAGTCGCAGCAGTAGCAGCTCATCCATCAGCTCCAGCAGTGTATCGTCCTCCTCGAGCGTGTTCTCCTCGTCATCTAGCGCGTCATCGAGCAGTGTCAGCAGTAGCAGCTCGTCTATCAGCTCATCGAGTAGCAGCAGCCTGTCCAGTAGCTCGTCAAGCAGCTCCAGCATCAGTAGTTCGAGTTCGTCATCCGTAAGCTCGTCAAGTAGTAGCAGTAGCGCATCCAGCTCCTCTAGCATCTCGTCCAGCTCAAGTATCAGCAGCTCGAGCAGCATCAGCTCGTCCTCCAGTTCTGTGAGCAGCAGTTCAA
>Ga0272441_10011589_pt1 | contig 13054 bp, 8 predicted proteins | sample SSMProp6N_FD_193582 | JGI IMG/M metagenome (GOLD analysis project Ga0272441, IMG submission 193582) | Marine sediment archaeal communities from Little Sippewissett salt marsh, Falmouth, MA, United States - SSM-Prop-6N | ecosystem: Environmental > Aquatic > Marine > Wetlands > Sediment ...
GCCATAATCCGATCGCGCGGCTGCTTGAACGCCGAGTGGATCGCGGCGATCACCACGTCCAGGTCCGCCAGCAGCGAGTCCGGCAGGTCGAGCATCCCGTCGCCCCGGATGTCCATCTCGATCCCCGCCAGCACCCGCACCCCGCGCTGCTTCTTATTGACGGACGCGATCTCTTTCATCTGCCGCCGCACCTGCGACTCGGTCAGCCCGTTCGCAATCCGCAGCGACTTCGAATGGTCGGCGATGGCGATGAACCGGTAGCCGCGCGCCTTGGCCGCCGCCGCGATGTCCGCGATCGAGTCCGAGCCGTCGCTGTACGTCGAGTGCACGTGGAAATCGCCCCGGATGTCGTCGATCGAGATCAGCTCCGGCAGCGTCCCCTCCATCGCGGCCTCGATCTCGCCGCGGTCCTCCCGCAGCTCGGGCGGCATCGGCTCCATCCCCAGCGCCCGGTAGATGGCCTCCTCCTCGTCCGACGCGACGACCACGCTTCCGCGGAACAGCCCGTACTCGTTGATCTTCATCTTCCGCTGCCGGGCGATGCCGCGCAGCTTGACGTTATGTGCCTTCGAGCCGGTGAAATACTGAAGCGCCGCGCCGAACTGGCCCGGCTCGACCACCCGCAGGTCAACCTGCGGCCCGCCCTCCACCACCACGCTCGCCTTGGTCTCGCCCGCGGCCAGGACCTCGGCGACACAGGAGCCGTGCGTAAACGCCTCGATGATGGCGGCCGCGTCCGGCCCGCAGGCCAGCAGGTCCACGTCGCCGATCGTCTCGCAGCCGCGCCGCAGGCTGCCCGCCATCGTCAGGTGCGAGACCAGCCCGCGCACGCTGCGCAGCTCGTCCATCACCCGGCCGGCGGCATCGGACGCAACGCTCAGCAGCATCCGCTCGCCGCCCGCGCGGGTGATCCGAATACCGCGCAGGATATTCTCCTCCGACTTTTCGCCCAGGCCGGGCAGCTCGCGCAGCCGGTGGCCTTTCGCCGCCTTCTCCAGGTCGTCGACGCTCCCCACGCCGAGTTCCTTGTACATCAGCGCCGCCTTCTTCGGCCCCACCCCCTGGATGCGCAGCACGTCCAGAATGCCCGCCGACACCCCCTCCTTCGCCTGCTCCAACCGCGCCATCCGGCCGGTCTCGACGTACTCGGCGATCTTCTTCGCGGTGGCCTCGCCCACCCCGGGCAGCTCGCGCAGCGTCCCCGCCGCTGCCAGGTCCGCCACCTCCTCGGTCAGGTCCCCGAGCACCCGCGCCACCCGGCGGTAGGCCCGGATCTTGAACGCGTTCTCGCCCTTGACCTCGAGCAGGTCGGCCAGTTCCTCGAACCGCCGGGCCACCTCGCGATTGTCCATCCCCGACCTCACTTCTTCGCAAAACAGCGGACCGTCCCGTCCTGCATCGAGAGGTACAACCGCCCGCCCGCCGCGGCCAATCCGTCGAAGACGGGCGGGGCATCGAGCCGGACCGCCGCGAGCTTCTTCCCGTCTGCGAGCGAGACGGCCCAGAGCAGCCCGCCCTCCGGCTCGACCGCGTCCGGCGGCCCGACCACGCAGAGCGTGTCGCCGGCGATGGCCATCGCCTCGACGGCGATGGGCGCCTTCTCGATGGCCCAGCCGGGGCTGGCCTTGTCTGGCTTCCCGTGCTCGCCGAAATGTCTTGCGAAGATTCGGTACTCGCCCGCGCCGGGAGCGGTGAAATAGGCGAGCTTCCACCCCTCCTTCTTCAGGGCCGTGAAGCCGCAGGTCGTGGTCTTCGAGGACACAAGCATCTGGCCGCCGACGCCGCGGTGGGTCCAAGGCCGTTTCATGGTTGCGTCGAGGAATCCGGTCTTGGTGTTCGGCCGCAGCCCGGTCTTCCAGTTGTAGTAGTACTTCTTCGCTCCGGTCTTGAGGTCAAACCGCCACCCGCGCATGTAGACGTACTGGCCGTCGCTGCGAAGCAGATCGCCGAGCGCACCCTGCTCCGCAAGGCGCCGCCTGTCGAGCTTCTGCTGCCCGGTCATCACGCTGCGCGGCACGCCGCTCCGCCAGAGCAGCCTGCCCGAGGTTGCATCGAGCGCACAAACCTGAATGCCTCCGTCGAGTTCCGAGCTCCGGCCGGCCGAGCAGTAGACGGTCTTGTTGAGGACGACGACCGTCCCGTAGACGGGGACGGGCGACTCGATCCGGCCGAACGCGATGATGCGGCGTTCGGAGGGAGCCACACGGTACCGCCAGGCCAACGCGCCGTCACGGGCGCGGAGACAGTACACCCATCCGTCGCGGCAGCCGAAGTACACGGCCCCGTCGTGCGAGGTCGGCGGGGTGTCCAGCGGCCCGCCGGTTGTGAAGCGCCATCGAGCGGTGCCGGTCTTCGCGTCGAGAGCGGCCAATTCGCACCTGTCCTTCGAGGCGGCGAAGACCAGACCGCTCCCGACGGTCGGGGCGGTCGGGCTGCCGCCGATCCGGGCCCGCCAGACCTCCTGCAATTCAGTTGGTATCCGGTCGGTACTGGCACCGGTGCGGGCCGGGTCGTGGCGGTAGCAGGGCCAGGACGCGTGGGGGGTGGCGGATGGTGAGCGGGCAGCAAGCAGCTTGGAATAAGCCGGGCCCCTGATCAAGGAGGGGTGCGCTTTGGGCGCCCGGGCCGGCTCCTCCGGTGACAGGCCGAGCACGCCGCGCAGCGACTTGAAGCATCCGCAGTCGACGGGGAACGCGTAGACCATTCCGTTGGCGGTGCGGAGGCCGAACGTACACGATGCCCGGGCGGCACTGGACCGGAGGTGTCGGCCGGTCTGGACGTCGAGGAAGTCCATGGTGTTTCCGGTGATCAAATAGCGGGCGGTGGCATTGGTGCCCGCGCAGCGGATGAAGTGGTGCGTGATCGAGCCCTTGACGTAGGTATCGAGAGTGCGGGCCGGCTTGCCGGTGACGACATCGATGCTGTCCCACGAGAGGCCGGCTCCCAAGAGCCACACACGGTCGCCGATCGGGTAGAACCCGGCCCGGCCGTTGGCCCGGTAGGTGTGGCTCCACGCGATCTCGCCGGTCTCTGCGTGGAGGGCGACGACCTGCTGGTCCCCGGCGTTGTTCAGCTTGAGCTTGGTGGCTGAGATGACGTTGCCCGCGTGATAGCAGCGCAGCGGCTGTGCGACCGGCCGCCACCATCTTTCTTTGCCGTCGTGGATGTCGATGCAGGCGATGCCATCCTCATAGCGCCTCGTCTTCTTGTCCCGGCGTTTCCCTTGGATGAACACGCGATCTTCGGCGACGACCATCCGGTAACAGGGGGCCGGCGATTTGACGGTCCACAACACCTTGCCCGTGTCGGGGTCGAGCCGATCCAGGATGACCTCAGAGGCCAGCAGTGCCCCGTTCACAACGCGGACCAACCGAATCCGCCGCTTGAAGTCGACGAGCACTTCGCCGGTCTCCGCGTTCAGCGCCTGAAGTCCTTCGTTCTTGCCGGTTGGCGCGTAGAGCCGGTCGCCATCGACCACCAGCGCCCCGGCGCGGAACGACCAGCGCCGCTTGCGGTTGATGGGAACGTAGATGGGCTTCCGCCAGAGCAGCTTGCCGTTGTAGGCGTCGCGGGCGACCAAGCGGAGACGACTTGGCGCCGTCATCCGTGGATGCCGTTCGTCATAGACGTAGAAGACTCGTCCCCCGCCAGAGACCCAGGCGGCCGGCCGGGAGTAATGGGTCATGTACATCGCCGGCCGGTCGATCCACTGGAGGGAGGCCGGCGGGCCGACGACCCGGTCACGCGATACCCACGTCCCCGCACCGATGCCGTCGGCGTGCGACCACTCGGCCAGCCCGTCCACGGGGCGCTTGCGGACGCACAGCCACGGGCCGCTCTTTCGAAGAACGGCGCGGCCCTGGACGCCCGCCTTTTTCAACTGCGCCGCCAGCTCCTCTTCACTCCCCGTCGACGGGGGCCCCACCAGAGCCGCACCGTCCGGCACGAGCACCCGGACCACCTCCTTGAGCGACAGCCCCGCTGCTCGCGCCGCCCGCAGGTCGGCCACGATCAGCAGATTCACCGCCCGGGCCGCGTAAGGCAAGGGCTCGAGCGGCAGCCGCTCGACAGACACCCGGCCATAGAGCTTCTCGGACCGCAGTGCGGCGCGGGCCGCCTCGAGCGAGCGGTCGTCGGTCACGAGCTGATGGACAAGAAAGCGTCCGGCACGGGCGAGTTCGGCGGGCAGGCGGGCGTGCGGTCCGATGTACACGCAAAGGCCCGCATGCACACCGGCCGCCTCCAACACGGCGGTGCCGGTCGGCGCACGGTCCGCAGCCGCGGCGGGTGAGGCGAGAACTAGCGCCCGCGCGACGGCGAGCAGAAGGATGCACGTGAGATGACGGACGTTCATTGCCTGCTCCTAACCGGTACCTACCCACACAGCGATGGTACCGCCGCACTATGCGTCACGCAAGGCCCGGGATGCGGCCGGGGCCAAATGCGCCGCCTTACAATATCTTTACACGTCTGCGGGGAACTTCCGGCGACCCGCGCGCGTCTAAGCATCCGGAGAGTTCGAACCGGTTTTCCTGAAGAAAGGAGGAGACCATGAGAGGGATGTTGCGCCTATTGTGCGCCTTCACGGCGCTGGTCACGGCGGGCACCGCCTCCGCGCGGATCAAGCTCGTCGCACTGCCCTTGCGCGAGCGGGTGGAGATCCAGCTCGAGAACGGCCGGTACACGCTGGTGGAGGAAGAGCGGATCGTCCCGCTACTCAAGTCCACCGCGAAGAGCGGGAATAACCAGATCGATTTCAGTTGGTCGAACACGACGATCGACAAGAACTCGATCCAGTTCCGCCCTATCGGCATTCTGGAGGGCGACAAGGAGCGGCCCATCCGCAAGATCAAGGGAGCGGACGGGTCGACCTACGACGAGATCGGCGTCATCAACGTCTCGTACCCGCCCAACGAGAACGCGCTGGTGTGGGAGGTCTTCGCCCATCAAGGCTGCGCCGTCCGGGTCCGCGTCAGCTATCTGATCCGCAACCTGACGCGGACGTTCAACTACAAGGCGGTGGCGAACAACGCCGAGACGCACCTGCTGCTCCGCAAGTACATCCAGGTGCGGAACTACTGCGGCGAGGACTTCGGCCTGACCAAGGTCTGGTTCGGCTACGGCGGCAGGCTGCTGTACCCGATGGCGGTTGGGCAGCAGGAAGAGATCAAGATGCTGCTCTACCGGTTCGAGAAGGTGCCCATCCGCAAGACCTACACGTACGACTGGTACGCCCACGGCAAGCTCAGCAAGGAGAAGCCGTTCGCCTCGCGGGTCCTGATGCACTACGTGCTCAAGAACGATCAGGCGAACGGGCTGGGCGTGGTACCGCTCGAGCCGGGGAAGGTCCGTATCTACATCCAGGACCGGCGCGGCGGCGAGGCGTTCCTCGGCGAGGACTGGGGCGCGCTGACCCCCATCGGCAGCGAGATGAAGCTCAACCTCGGCCAGTCGCGCGATGTGGTCTGCCGCCGGATGATGGAGTTCAAGGAGGTCCGCGTCACGCGCGGCGACCTGCGCGACGTGCACTGCACCATCCGCTACGAGATCGAGAACTTCAAGGACGTGCCGATCACGCTGGACATTATCGAGCAGATGAACCGCATCGCCAAACAGTACACGGGCAAGAACCCGCGCGGCGACGCGCAGTGGGAGCGGCTGGACCGGACCTCCGAGGAGATCCGCTTCTCCCACGAGTACGGTGGCCACAGCCCCGTACTGCACGTGGCCCTGCCCGCCCGGCCCAAGGGCGACGCAAAGGTCCAGAAAACCATCGTCCGGTTCCAGTTCGTGATCCGGAACATCTGGTAAGGAAAGGAGCGACCGATGATCCGCAGAGCCCTGCTCGCGACGTTGATCCTGGCGACGCTCGCCCCCGGCCTCCGGGCGAAGAACGTCGATCTGGTCACGCTGCCCAAACGTCACACCGTTCAACTGACCATCTACAATTCCGAGGACATCACCCTGGTCAAGGAGACGCGATACCTGACGTTCAAGAAGGGGCTGAACATGCTCCAGTTCTCGTGGGCCAACACGCTGATCGACCCGACCAGCATCGAGCTCCGGGCGCTGGAGCACGAGAAGGAGATCGAGGTGCTGGCGACCGTTTTCCCCGGTCAGAAGCCGCAGCATCTCCTCTGGCGGGTCCAGTCCGACTACAGCGGCCAGGCCAAGGTCGAGGTCAGCTATTTCATCAGCGGCCTGACCTGGCGGATGGACTACGTGTCGATCTGCGACCCGAACGAGGACGCGATGCATTTCAAGGGCTTCGTCCGGGTGTTCAACAACACCGGTGAGGAGTTCGACAACGCCGAGGTGCGCCTCATCGTCGGCAAGATCAACCTGGTCGAGAAGATCGCGGACCTGGCCCGGCGGTACGGGCGGCCGGTGCCGCGGCCGGGGACGAAGGACTACGACCAACTGCGCCGGAAGGCGGCGCGGCAGTCCTTCGACAAAGCCGCCGAAGCGATGAAGGGAACCGTGGCGACGGCGCCCAAGGGCATCGTCAAGGAAGGGATCAGCGAGTACTTCATGTTCACCGTCCAGGGCGAGGAGACCGTGCCCAACGGCTGGTCGAAGCGGATGCGGGCGCTCAACGCGGAGGGCGTCAAGTTCGACATCCGCCACCGTGTCCGCGCCCACCAGTACGGCCCGAGGCCGGTGCGGTTCTTCATCTTCACCAACGACAAGGAGCACAAGCTGGGCGAATGCCCGCTCCCCGACGGCACCGTCCGCGTCTTCCGCGACAACGGCCGCGACGGCCTCACCTTCCTCGCCGAGCAGAAGATCGCCTACGTGCCCATCAAGGCCAAGGCCGAGATCAACCTCGGCGTCGACAAGCTGGTGGTCTTGGTCCGCCGCAAGGTGGCGAGCAAGTTCTACAACTTCCGGTTCCGCCGCGACAACCAGGGCCGTGAATGGGTCATCGGCTGGGACGAGGAGCAGAAATGGACCGACGAGGTCCGCAACTACCGGGCCAAGCCGGTCCACGTCGAGCTGCGCCGGCAGTATCCCGGCGATGTCGAGTTCTCCTCCGAGCTCAAGACGCGCGTGTTCGACTACCGCACCATCGCCGCCGACTTCACCGTCGCCGCCGGCCAGCGGTTCGAATACCCCTCGCAGATCGTCATCCACTGCGGGGTCAACGCCAAGCACAACCGCGTGCGGGTGCGTTGAGCGGGCGTCATTGCACGGGGGTGCGCCGGCGCCCTCGTGCAGGTCCATACCGATGGATGGCCCGCGTGCTGCGTCCGGCGCCCGGCACTCCCGCGGCCGGATTATGGTTGCCGCAGGCAGAAAGCCCAGTGTATACTAACAACGGCGGACACATCCACATAGGAGGTCTCGAATGAGCACGTCCCGGCGCGTCCAGTGGCTCCTGATGTTCGGTCTTTTCGGCGCAGTGGCGGGCGGCTGCATGGCGCCGGACCCCATCTACACCGCCGCTCAGCCCGGCCCCTGGGCCGATTTCAAGGTCTCGGTGACTCCTGCGCCGGGCAAGATCACCATCGCGGTGGACGGCCACCCGACGCAGCCGGGCGATTACATCCTGCGGATCGACCTGGTGGACCAGAAGCAGCGGAACGTCGGGCAGCGCGTCTTCGATTACGGCGACGAACCCAAAGAAACCTTCCTGATGGCCCCGGACATCCGGCAGGTGGTGGCGACCATCACCTCCACTACGCGCGGGCAATGGCGGTCGGGCGCGGTCGATATCCCGCCGGTCAAAAAATGATCAGCCGCCGGAGATCCGCGACCCGGTGCGCACACGCGCGAGCCGGATTGACACCCAACGGGTCGCGGTTCACCGACGACTGATCACCGAAGCTCCCATTCAGCGGTTCAGCAGCACGCCGGTCAGATCCAGCCGGCGCATCTTATTGAACAGGGTCGACCGGTTGATGCCCAACAACCGGGCCGCCTCGTCGCGGTTCCCGTCCGCGTATTCCAGCGCCCGGAGGATGATCTCGCGCTCCGGCCGCGCCAGGGCCTGCTTGAGCGGGACGATCCGCTCGCCGGGTGCGCCCGACGCCTCGGCCCGGCATGGCTCTGTCACTTCGGGCGGCAAATCGGACCGCTCGATGCGGTCGCCTGACGCCAACACCACCGCCCGCTCGATCACGTTCTCCAACTCGCGCACGTTGCCCGGCCAACGGTAGGCGGCCAGCGCGTCCAACGCCTCCGACGACACCCCGTCGACGGGCTTGTCCAACTCGGCGGCGCAACGCTCGATGAAATGGTGAATCAGGACCGGCACGTCGGCCCGGCGCTCGCGAAGCGGCGGCACACGAATGGGCACCACGTTGATGCGGTAGTAGAGGTCCTCGCGGAACCGGCCCTCGGCGACCTCGCGGGCCAGGTCCACGTTGGTCGCCAGGATGATGCGCACGTCCACCTGCACGGTGTCGGTCCCGCCCACCCGTTCCAGGCAGCCGTCCTGGATGACGCGCAGCAGCTTGACTTGCAGCGCCGGGCTGGCGGTAGCGACCTCGTCGAGGAAAATGGTCCCGCCGTCGGCCGCCTCGAACTTGCCTTGGCGGAGGTGGGCGGCACCGGTGAAGGCGCCGGCCTCGTGCCCGAACAGCTCGCTCTCAAGGAGCGACTCGGTCAGCGCGCCACAGGCCACCTCGATGAACGGCTCGCTGGCGCGATCCGAGTTATAGTGCATGGCGCGGGCCAGCATGGTCTTGCCCGTCCCGCTCTCGCCGGTGATGAGCACGGTGGTCCGCGTGTTGGCGATGGTCTTCAACATCTGCACCACCTTCAGCATCTCCGGGTCGCGGCACAGGATATTGCCCACGTCGAACTCCTGGTGTGCGACCTGGCGCAGCGCCTCGGTCTCCTGCTTGAGCTCGTGCCGCCGCAGGGTCTGGTCGATCACCAGCCGGATCTCGCTGTCGACCAGCGGTTTGGTCACGTAGTTTGCTGCCCCGCCCTTGATGGCCTGCACCGCGTCGTCGATGGTCCCATAGCCGGTCATCAGCACCACGTCCAGGCCGGGGTGCCTCTCCTTCACGCCGGGCAGGAGCTTGAAGGCCGTGCCGTCCGGGAGGTACACATCGGCCAGCACCAGGTCCAGCTCGAGCTCGTCGATCTGCCGGGCCGCCTCCGCCACCGTCTCGGCGCCGTACACCTGATGGCCTTCCGACTTCAGGAACTCGATCAGTGAGTGCAGCACGATGGCGTCGTCGTCGAGCACCAGGATCCGCGCGTACGACATCGTTTCTCTCCTAGTCCGGCGGGGTCAACAGCGGGCAACCGCCCGGAGTGGCCACCACCGTCGCGCCCGAAATGGTGCCGTCCGCGAGCCGCAGCGGTGCCACCACCACGTTCAGGCAGTTCTCCGAGCCGCAGCCGGCCAATTGGCTTTGCAGGCTCAGCGTCCGAGTGGATCCGCGGTCAACCACATCGACCACGGCATTCGCCAACGTGGCCAGGCTCGACCGGGCCGGCTGGCCCTTGAGCGACAGGCCGGGCCGCACCCCCAGCAGCTCGCCCACGGCCTCGTTGGCAAAGGAACAGCGCAGGCCGGTGTCGAACGCGGCCACCGCGGCCGGCAAACTGCGCATGATGGCGTGCGCCAGCCCTTTCGCCTGGTCCAGCTCCACGTGTGTGGTTCGCAGGCTCTCTCGAGCAGAGCACATCCCTTGTTTCAGCGTCTGGTTCGCCCGCTTCAATTCGTCTGCCGCCAGGGCTCCGTTGATGGCGCTGGCCACGTGGCCTGCCAGGATGGACAGCAGGCGCAGGTCGTCGGGCGAGAAGGGCTCGCCCTCGCCCCGCTCGGTGATATTCATCTCGCCCAGCAGCCGGCCATGGCAGATCAGCGGGACGGCGATGAACGACTGCGACTGGTAGTGCCGCTCGCCCTGCGGCCCCAGGGCGTCAGCGCTGAATCGCGAGTCGTGGGCCACGTCGGTCACCAGTACCGGCGCTCCGCCGTCCGCCACCTTGCCGGAGATACCTTCGCCCAGCTTGCGGCGGCGGCCGATCAGCCGCTCCGACCCGCGGCCCGCCGCGGCACGCACCACCAGCTCGTGGCCTACCGGGTCCAGGATCAGGAACGAGCCGCACTCGGACCCGAAGGCGTCCAGCGTCCGCCGCAGCGCCCGGCCCAGCACCTCGTCCAAGTCCGGCACCGAGCTCATGTCCTGGGCCATCTCGTTCAACATCACCAACTCCTGCACGCGCTGGCGCAGGCTGGTGGTCTGCAGGTCGAGGGCTCGCTCCAACTCGCCGCTCTTGCGGCGCAGCCGCGAGTGGTCCATCGCACGGCCCAGCATCAGCCGCAGCTGGTAGTCGTCTGCATCTTCCGGCAGAAAGTCGTAGGCCCCCTCCAGCATCACTTCGACCAACTGCTCATACTCCGAACAGGGAGCGGCAATCACCACCACCGAGTCCTCGCGGACCCGCTTCGCCTCTCGCACGAAACCCTTCGCATCCATTCCGTTCCGGCTCTTGGCCAGCACGACCAAGTCGTAGAACCGCTCGCGCAGCACGTCCAGCCCGGTGCCGAAGGTGCGGGCGAACCGGACCTCCTGGCCCAGCCTCCGCACGGCGTGGCGCAACCGCTCCTCGAGCCGGCCCGCCGCGCAGATGGCGAGCACAGAAAACGACTGGTCCGACCGGGCAGTTTGCGGGGGATCCACGGAGGTACGCCGCTGCACGGCGAGCGGGCCCAACAACCGGGTGAGTTCTCTGGGATGATCCACTGTGTGCTCCTCCTCGCCACGGCCGCTGCCACACGGCCCGGCAGACCGCACTCAGGCGGTACCGCTCCGTCCGATTACCATCTTCACCGCAGTAAGGGCCACGATCTGCAGGTCGAGCAACAGGCAGGCACGCCTGATGTACTCCAGATCGTAGCCCAGCTTCGCTTGCACGTCGTCGATGGTCTGATCCGCGCGGTGCTTGATCTGCGCCAGCCCGGTGACCCCCGGCCGTACGGCCAGCCGCGCGGTGTACAACGGGATGTCCTTCTTCAATTGCTCGACGAAACACGGCCGCTCCGGCCGCGGGCCGATCAGGCTCATCTCGCTGCGGAGCACGTTGAGGAGCTGCGGCAGCTCGTCCAAGTGGCTCTTCCGCAGGAACCGGCCCACCGGCGTCACGCGCGGGTCGCCCTGGGCGCACCACTTCGGCCCGTCCTTCTCGGCATCCACCCGCATGGTGCGTAACTTATACATGTTAAACGGCTTGCCGCCTCGGCCCAGCCGCTCCTGAACATAGAAGACCGGCCCCTTGGATGTCAGCTTGATGATCACGGCCAAGACCAGCAGCACTGGCGCGGCGACCAGCAGCCCTATCGCGGCAACAAACAGGTCAAACGGTCGCTTCAACTGGTCGTGCACGACCTCGGGGGCTTGCCTCACCGCCGTGTTCGTCAGAAAGCTCGTCAGCCCAAATGACGTTATTTTCATCACTTATCTCGCCAGATCCCTTGCCTGTTTCCTCAAGCCTTCGTTACCAGGCTGGTTATCGGCCTGGGTGGGATTCCTTTAGCGTTTTCGGGCCGCGGGCAAAATCACGCCGGACCGGACCGGCGACGGGTCTGTGGCCAACGGTCACGGTCGCAACGAGACCCGCTTGCAGCGCGGGGCGATTGCCGTTGTTTGCTTGATTCCGCAATGCGGGGTGGTATAATCCCCGTTTCCCGCTTGGCGTAAGGGGAAGGGCCCGATGGACGAAGCCATTCGAAAAGCCTCGGTTCTGGTCGAGGCGCTCCCTTATATCCGCTCCTTCCACGACGCCGTGGTCGTGGTCAAGTATGGCGGCAGCGCCATCGACGACGACACCCTGCACAAGGTCCTGCTGGGGGTGGCGTTCATGCGACAGGTCGGCATGCGGCCGGTCCTCGTCCACGGCGGCGGCAAGTTCATCACCTCCGAGCTGGCCGCTCGCGGCGTCGAGACCCGATTCATCCACGGCCAGCGCGTGACCGACCGGGCCACCCTGGAGGTGGTCGAGGACGTCCTGGTCAACCAGGTCAGCCGGAAGCTGGTGCAGACCATTCTGGACTTCGGCAGCCGGGCAGTGGGCCTGACCTCGCTCGACCGCCGCGTCCTCCGGGCCGAGCGGATGACCGTCTCGGCGGCCGACGGGCCCGACCAGCACGGTCAGACCCTCGGCTTCGTGGGCCGGCTCACCGGAGCAGACAGCGAGGCCATCCTGATGGCCACCGAAAACCATACTGTGCCCGTGGTCGCCCCCCTCGCTACCGGACCGGACGGCGAGACGCTGAACTGCAACGCGGATGCCGCAGCAGCCACTATCGCCGCGGCCCTGAAGGCCGAGAAGCTCGTCCTCCTCACCGACGTGCCCGGCATCCTGGTACCCGACGGGCGCGGCGGCGAGCGGTTGCTCTCCACCGCGACCGAAGATGACATCGAGACGCACATCGAACAGGGCCACATCTCGGGCGGCATGCTGCCCAAAGTCAGGGCCTGCGTCCAGGCGCTGGACGCGGGCGTTCATAAGGCCCACATCATCGACGGCCGAATCCCGCACGCTCTGCTCCTGGAAATCTTCACGCAGGAAGGCATCGGGACGGAGATCCTGGGCCGAACGGATCACTGAACCGACACGGAAGGAAAACGAATGAACACGCAACAGATCATCGACCAGTTCCAGACATACGTGGTCCCCAACTACACCCGAAACCCGCTGGTCATCGTCAAAGGCCTGGGCTCGGTGGTGTGGGACTCGGAGGGCCGGCGCTACCTTGACCTGTTCCCCGGCTGGGGCTGCGACGGGATCGGCCACTGCCACCCCACGGTGGTCAAGGCCATCAAGTCGCAGGCGGGCAAGCTCATTCACGTCGCCAACAACTACTACAACGAGCTCCAGGGCGAGCTGGCGATGCGCATCGCCGTCAACTCGTTCCGCGGCAAGTGCTTCTTCTGCAACTCCGGGGCCGAAGCCATCGAGGGGGCCATCAAGTTCGCCCGCATCTTCACCCCGCAGGGGCGCAACAAAGTCATCACCATGCAGGACTCGTTCCACGGCCGCACGCTGGCCGCCATCACGGCCACCGGCCAGGACAAGTATCACCAAGGCA
>Ga0272441_10011591_pt1 | contig 13051 bp, 20 predicted proteins | sample SSMProp6N_FD_193582 | JGI IMG/M metagenome (GOLD analysis project Ga0272441, IMG submission 193582) | Marine sediment archaeal communities from Little Sippewissett salt marsh, Falmouth, MA, United States - SSM-Prop-6N | ecosystem: Environmental > Aquatic > Marine > Wetlands > Sediment ...
ACACACCCGGAACTGGAAAAATACTGGCCTGATCCGGGGTCACCGCACGGTGGGGTGAAATGGGTAAAGGAGAATCGCCAACAATGAAGTCGAGCATATTTGCACGTACCGCGCAAAATGCTCACTTCTGAACGTTCGATTGATCGATAATGCATGTCAAACGCGCATCAGTAGTCAAGATCCTTGTCGTTGCCGTCTGGGTGGCGTTTGTCACTTACCTGCTCTTCCCAATAGCGCCATACCGTCTTCCAGTACGGGAGGAAGCGACCAAGCGCGTCAAGATGTCACTCCGCATCGCTGAGAAGTTGGTCAAGTATGGCGCCGATCACCCTTTAGCGACTGTGTCTTTGGACAAGCCTGAAGTACGAGCGCATCTCACGGAAGAGGAACTAGCATTTCTTCGCGAGACGGACGCACAGTGCACCCCTTTTGACCAGACGACTTCCTCGAACGCGGTGGTTCTTCGTGTTCCCGTAGTCTATCGCGGAAAGTCATATGGATGGGTTCTCGCGAGAAATGACGGATCGACGACCTATGCTGTCTGGGATCAAGGTCAGACAGCAGGGACCAATTCAAATGGACAATCGAACAACGAAATCGAAAGCGACTGAGTAACCCGCGCTTCCAGCGCGGCTTCCTCAGCGCCTCATTTCACTCGTTCTCTGCCAGTTTTTTCTCGATCCGGTCGATGCACTGACGCAGCACGCGAGGGCCATCGTTCAGTTCGACGGTTTCCCCGGATGCGACGAAGCAGATCATATCGTGGATCGTTTCGGTGAACACCGCCGCCTCACAGGCGAGGGCTTGGCAGAGAACAAGTTGCTCCACCGTATTCCGGTGGGCCGCGTCCGTCTTCGGTTCAGTCATGGCGTTGTCTCCCGCCCACCGGAAACGGTGAGCATGTTGTTCTGCGACAACAGATGAAATGGTATCAGCCATATAACTTGTCCATCCCCCTGCTGATCATAGTCGGGTGCATAGTCTTCGGAGCAATCCAAGGCGCTCAGCGCGCACGCGAGATCGTTGCTGCACGCCCTGCGAGCGTCGAAAGCCCTGACCAACTCCGGGCCGACCTCCAAGGCAAATTCATAATGGGCAGTCTGCTCTTTGGCGGTCCATTCGCTCTCGTTCTCTTCTTCGCTTTGATGCCTCTCAACAGGAAGTTCAGAATACGGAGATCGCAGAACAAGCCCATGGACAGCGACGCTTGACAGCGCGCGTCATGGGCAGACGTTCTGCTCAGGATGATATGAATCGACTTGCCTGTAATTTCAGACTGAAGCCGAAGACTGATTCGAGCGGCAAGGTCAGGATCACATCTGACAACATCGCCATGGGCCTCATGATCTGCCTCATTGGTCTCTTCTGCGCAGGCATCTTCATCGCCATGCTGGTCGGGCTTGGCGACCCGGCCGAGTGGTACGATTTCCATCGGGAGCCCTTCCATTTTGAGAGTTCCGAAATCAACCGGAGTATTGAAGAGATGAACCGGATGAATGAGGAACTTGGGCTTGATGTTGAGCCATTGGAACCTATGCCCCATGTCAGCAGGCATGACCCGGGCGGATTTGATTGGGAAGCCTTCGGCCTCCTGTTGATGAATCACGCTTTCATCCTCGGCGGGATCATCGCTGGCTTCGCTGGCTTTCGCATCATGTTTACGGGAACCACGGTTTCATTTGACAAGCGGCAGGCGCGTGTCGAATGGCGGCACACCGGCTTGCGCCGTGCCAGCTCCATCGAGTACGAGCTTTCTCAGGTTGGTCTGGTTCTCCACGAGACCGTGGTTCGAAATCCCCGTGGTTTCGATTGGCACGGCTTCGCCGCGTCCCTCGTTAACAAAGACGACGGAACCATTCAACTTGCCCGAAGCAAGAAAATGGATGCACTCAAGCAGTACGCCGATGACTTTCAGAAACTCACGGGAATTGAAGTGAAGGAAATCGGAGCAGAACAAGAGAATTGACCCGTACCCAGTACAGCCGCGCGGACGCGGCTGCACTGCTCCGGTCATTCTTGTCGTTAGGAGGATATGATCGAGATGAACCAGATCATCATTGGGGCTCTACTGGGGATCCTGGGCTCTCTTGCTGGCATTTCCTTCCAGACACGTCTCTCGTGGCGACAGGACCGCAAGACCCGCAAACTCGAAAAACTGGAGGAACTCCTTTCTTTGGCGAGTGCTTGTGTTTTCGGGTCACTTCAGAAGCCCTGCCAGAAGGAAGAATTCAAGGCAATGGAGTTGCACAAGTTGCCGGAAACCCGTATCCGAGTCATAGCTTGCCTTTACTTCCCCGAATTGAAACCTAGCGTCGCCACTCTGACCGCACTCACCATGTTGCAGGCGGCGGGCAACACGTTACGGTGCGACAAGCTCAAGGGGGACGAGGTCGCCGACTCGACTGAAAAGGAGCGGGATGATTTGGAGAACCGAATCGTTCAAGCGCATGGGAATCTGGAGACTGAAGCCGAGGCCCTCTGCAGAAGAATAGAAGCATCCTAACCAGCCAGTGGAACCGACTCCGTAATCCGCGCCGGGGACGGCGCTCCTTCCGGAGCGGTTCACCGGTGCCGTTGAACAAACGAGGCTTCATGGCTACCTGTCCGAAATGTGAGGGAGAGATCGCCTATCTGGCTCTCCTGAAGCACACGCCCTGGACTCCCGTTGTGTGTCCACAGTGCGACACCCGCCTCCGCTTTGACACCCGCGACTGCCGGAAGAGAGTGGCGTTGCTTTTCTTGCACCTCTTCCTGTTGTCAGGGGGCCTGCTCCTCGTCGCCGTGAAACTCGGGACCCACACTAGCTACCTCGTTGTGTATTCTGTTCTGGCGTCAGCCCGCCTGATCAAGTTCGGGTTTGACTCAAGCAAAGTCATACTCAGGGAAAGAGAATCGAAGGGATTGTCCAACCAGCCGTCCGAACCGACTCCGTAACCCGCGCCGAAGAGGGCGCGTCTTCCGGAGCGGCTCAACGGCATCGTTGGCTGGACAAATGAAACGAGAGGACAGACAGAATCTCAAGGCGCTGGCGCAGGAGCTGTGCCGCCTTGAGTATGAAGAGATAGGCGCACGTATCCAGCATTTGGACACAGACGCCCTCATCGAACTGTTCAACTCCCGTTTCCGCAAGGTGGGCGATGCCGCGTTCGCTTGTCTGAGGAAGCAACCCGATGGTGAGCAGGCTGTTATCGACGCAATCCTGCAGAACCGACTGACTCGCCGGGACAGCAAGGTGCGTGGTGCAAATTTCCTGGAGTTCAAAGGACGCTCTCATCCAGAAGCCATTCGCGCATACTTCCATCTGCTCGACGACAAGAATGAGGAGGTCGCAGACAACGCGCTGTTTGGGATCGTGCTCTCCCAGAATCCATCTGACCTTGCACGTGTTCGGAAGAAGCGCGACTCCGCCGAGCCAAACACGTGGATGCACCATCAGCTATGCAGCGCGGTACGAGCCCTCGAAGATGGGAATCCCTTCCTCTACACTGGGGGCTACAGTGCTGACCAAGCCGAGGAACTCTGGCACATAAAGAACGCACGAAAGAAGAAGGAAGCAGCCAACCAAGCACTCGACGTCCTAAGGGCCGCGCCTGAGGAGTGACGTTCTGCAAGAGAGGAAAACACATGGGATTGATTAACCTCATCAGCAAACTGACCGGAGTCGAAAAAAAGGTGAAGTGGTCCCGTGCGAAACGCATCACCGTTGTCGGCCCTGAGTTTTGGGGACAATACGACGTGTTTGTTGACCAGAATTTCGATGTGGCATTCTTTATGTCGAAAGCGGATGCCACGCTCCATGTCTTTGTCGGCAATCCTGTCGAGGCCACCCAATGGTTGAAATACGAACCTAACGGCAGCGTCTCTCTCAACGATGAGCTGGAACGTGGCGCTCTCGAGTGGAAGATCAACCCGAAGAATGTTCTGTTCCGGGGGAGCATGCTGCCCCCCGGAAGAACGGTCTATCGTGGTGACGTCGTAGGATCGGAGTTGTTTCAAGAACTCGTGACCCCTGATTGGATTGATCAACATGCCAAGGGAATCGTCCGGTCAATCGTGGACAAGAGAGGATTGCAGACAACGGAGTCCACCGTATCTGTCATTCGTCGTTTCGAGGAGCAGATTCGCATTCAGCGCGACCAGCTGTTTGGCATCTCGTTATTCTCGCAAGGTCTTGAGGTGATTTATTCCGGCCAGTCTGAGGTCTTGGAAATGAATCGCCAGAGTTCTCAGAACATCACGGAACGAGCCGAGTCAGCTATTTCGGCCGCGGAATCCCTGCTCCGACAGGCCAAAGCCGATCTAAGTAGCCCAAGACAGCTCATGTGCTTCAGGTTTCCCCCGATCAGTGGGAATCCCATGCTCGACCAAATGACGCAACGAGCCCAGATACTTGTCAGAACCTACGAACAGATGTTCCCTGATCGACCTCGCTCGGAGCCGTTGAGTCGCGAGGAAATACGGGAACTCATGGCTGCGGCGGCGGATCAATTGTGATGCCGAACAAGATGCCTCGACGTGTACCTTGAAAAGCCGCACTTCGCACGGCTTTCCAAGTCCAGTCAGGCACGACGTTGGAAACAGCGGAAATGAATATTCTGGGCTATTCTGAGTTCATCGAGGAAGCGGTTGATCAGATCGACCACTTGGTCAAGAGACACAGTCAGGGCAAGATCCGGGCAACAGTGGAGTCACTCGGATACGAGTTCCGACCGTACCTTAGAGAGCTAACATACCTAGATGTCTACGGCCTCTTCTTGGCAATCAGGACAAGGTTCGAAGATGATTGGGAGCAAATGACCAGGGACGTCGGAGAAGCTCTATTCAAGACTCCTGAGAGGACTCTCTTCGAAGAGGTGGACATCTTGCAGGCACGGATCCAGCTCAACGAACGTCTAATCGAATACATGAATCTCTGGAACCAACATATGGAAGTTCAACAGCATGGTGAAGGGATCTCTGCCAGCCCAGCGTTTGTACTCGCTCAGCACGCATGCGTGCATGCGTACGGGACTAGAGGCAAGAGCATTCGCCTGGTAATGCTATCTGAGGTCTTGTTCATGGAGCACTTCCAGGTCTTTCTTGAAGCTCTGAAGAACACGAACGTCCAGATGAGATGAAGCCATCCAGACCCGACCAGACAATGTTCGGTCGGTCGAGCAGATGGTCAAGGACAAGAAGCGGAAGAAGGCAGTTTTGAATTCAAATTCGAAATGATTTGAAGGGGAATAATGGTTTTTATCAATTCCAGGGGTAGGAAGGGACAGGGGGATTATTATAATTGATTTGAAAAGGTTCTGTGGGGGCTGTGGAGGGGATTTGGGATGGCGATGTGGGAATTCCGCAACGGCTTGAAAGAATAGTCTGCGAGTGCTATGAGCTGGTCGTTCACGGCGAGAACTGGAGAACATAACCATGAACGAAAAGTTGCGAAAGATATGGGATGACTTTTGTAGACAGAACCACATTGCAGACGAGGGCAAACCGCTATTCGAATGTGTCGGGGGGAGGGTCAGCACCAAAGAGATCGGTTGGAAGCCCAAGCACAAGGTTCTCGTGCGATCCTCGGAAGTGGACATCTATCTTATCAAGACCGCTGTCAGTCTACGCGAGGACTACGATGGGAAAGACGGCAAATACGAGGGGATTCTCTATCTGATGTTCCGGAAGCAGGGAAGGAAAGTTGTTCCTCTCTACATCGGAAAGACAGAGAAGATCGGGAGGAAGGGGGAACTGTCCAACTTGCTCAAGGGTAGTTCTCCGAAGCCGCGATGGGACGACGGGCCAGATTACCATATCGGCGGGCTGAGCACATGCGTTTGCCCAGGATATACCGGCAAGCGAGTGAAGAAGCATTATAGAACATGGGCTACGTCATTGTTCCTGAAGACACCGAGCGGACAACCAAGGCTCCGGCACAAGGTCTTCCTATGGTTGCGTCTCTGGAAGGTAGGTGAGGTTGGACTATGGCGAGATTTTGGTGCGACCTCTCTGTGTTTGCAGGAGACGCTGCTGATCAACGTCGCACACGTCCTCCATCCCGACGACCTTCTGAACACTGAGGGCATTCTGCGGTGAACCCCGTCAGGACTGAGCGACCTGCCTCTTCAAGAACCGAAGCTGTTGCCCGAATGATAGCCTCTCCATGGGAATCTCATAGGATGCAACGCGAGGGACGAGGTGTTTGCGGTAATCCTGGCCCGCGAGGAACACGAAATGATCCCTTTGTAGATCGGTTCGTTGTGCCAACTGTTCGACGACCTTCTTTGCCCATAGTCTTCCCTCGGCAGCGGACATCTTCTTCAAAGTCAGCTCGTAGGGCTCAATCACTTCATCCAAGGCAAGCAAACCGTATCTTGCCGAGAGGACGTAGATACCGTCAGGATTAAGGGCCTTCGCGTAGGCCAAGCTCGATTTGAATAGATCACTGATGTAGAGGTCTTGAACCTGGGCTTTCCGAGTTGCCTTCTTCTTGACACATGATATGAGGACGATTTTCCTCCGCCCTCGACTCTTGACCCGGAGCTTTGTTGCGTTCTCGGGCTTCTGCGGTTGGGTCACTGCCTGTGAAGGCGGGCTCTGAGCCTTCTCTGGGCGTTGGTGCGATGCGGGGCTCCGGGATGCTAATGCTGTGTGGGTCGATACGAGGGCTTGTTTGCCACCATCCACCTCGGTCTTCCCTGCAAGGCTCTGAACAACGCTAGCTGCTACCCTTACGCAACACCCGCCATCCCCACATGCAAGGGGCATCATCGCTCGAATCTGACTATGGGAGGGAAAGCGGCCGTGTTTCCTGTGATAGTCTGCCAGCTTCAACAGTTCCTCATAGGGAATCCGCTTGTCAACGCCGCCACGACTGGGAACTGTATATCGGAGGCATGGCTTTCCAGACATCTTGCCCGTTGACGGAACGTAGCAATAGTCGCGGAGTCTGTAGTCTTTGCCATGACTGCTTGTGTACAGGGCATCACCGGTCGAATAGAGCCTCTGGATTATGTTCCGGAGTGCCGCCTTTGTCATGGAGAATTCCTCAGCCACGCGTTCGCTCCCACACCCCCCTCACGCACAGAACCCCATCGCCTGACAGATCTTCAACGCAACTTTCTTGAATCCACGAGGCGTAGGATGGATCTCGTTCAGCCAATCCTTTTTGCCGGGCTTGAGCGTCCCTCGAGTGTCCGCGAAAATGATTCGGTCGGGACGTTCTTGCTGTAGTAATTTCTGGAAAGCACCGAGAGCATCAATGAAATACCGCACGATGTCTCGATGCCACTTCGCAGGAACCTTCTTTGTCTTCAGATAGGGATACATCCAGGATTTCCCGTGGTCGATCTTGAAATGTCCGTCCGCGAAAATTGCCCCTTTGGGATCGGGAACAGCGTAATCATAGGCGTGGGTTACGATCTTGATATCCTTGTTGAGCGAGTACTGATCACACAAATCTAGGAGGTCTCTGTATGCATTCTGGATTTGGGAGATTCGTCGATGGAGTCTGGGTAGGTTTATGTAATCATCGAAAGAGTCAGCATGTGGGTTCGCCCTGAGGAAGAAATCGAAATCGTATGCACCGACAATGTCATTTCCGCCGCCCGAGAAGAGTAGGTAATCAACGTGGTACTTCTCAATCAACTTCACGAGACGGAATTTGCTCTCGCCGGACAACATATCAACGACTTCATCTCCGTTGCTGGCGAGTTGAAGCAGATTGAATCTGTGCATTAGCGTCAGATGAGCGATGACGTTGCTCGCCTTCCCCGCGATCAACCATTCCTTCGGCCAGGCGAACCAGGAATCCCCTTCAGCAATGACAACGGGGCGATCTGGATATCTCTTGATGAGCCGACGGAATTCTGTCTCGTTTCTTGTGCAGCGAATCTTGGACAGGTTCCGTCTCGGCGTTCTCATGGCAGTTCTCCCCATGTGTGTTCGGCGACACTGATGCCAATGCGTGAATGTGGCGACTCTAGGCGGACAAACGATGCGTTACAAGCAGAAACGATTGCGGGGAGGGGGATGCGGTGTCATAATGAGAGCGGAAGCGGGAGTCCCATGGTGTGCACCCAAAGGGGATCTATGACGATGCGTCCAATCTGGTTCCTACTGCTTGCCTTTCTCCCCGCACACCTATTCGCAACAGAGCAGATCCCCGACACCATCAAGTACAAAGGCGAGACCTGCGAACTTGAAACCACTTGGGAATATCCGTCGCCTCTCGTGGTGTACTTCATTGTTTCGGGAAAGAAGTATCCCTTCGAATCACTCCACACTGCGAACTGGAGAGGTCATGTCGCTGCGTGGGAATTGACCGACGAGACACTGTACCTGCTGGACGTTCGGGTTGAGGAAAAGAAGATCGACCTCAACGAACTCTTCCCTGGGCAGTTTGTGGACGGAAAGGTGAAGGCATCCTGGTTCAGTGGTCTTGCAGTGGTGTTGACAGGCAGACACAAGAAGATGCTGGAGAATGAGCATTACACGTTCAACTACAAGAGCTACGTGTTTCTTCGTCTGCAGGAAGGGATTGTGAAAAAGAGGACTGTTCTCAGCAAGAGCGAATACACGAAGGCTTGGCGGGAGTACTGGAAGAGAGAACGTACCGATAATCCGCTCACAAATGGGATCATGGTTGAGTATGCTGAGTACATTCTGTCGTTTCGGAAGGGGAAAGGGGCGGGGGCGAAGGGCGGGAAGCCGAAGAGAATTCCGTGAGTCTCCGCACGAGGGGGGCATTGGTACTCGGCTTGATCAAGGACAGAGCATGAAGGCAGGGCTTGTCATCGTTGGCGTATGGTCGGTCATCCTCCTCTTGCTGGCCTTGACGATCACTGGTGCCTTTGGCGATGTGTATGCTGGGAGTTTCTACTCATTCACTCTACCGTTCATCATCATGGCGGCTACGCTGGCTGTGTTGGCACTGGCTGGGCTTCTCTTGAGGCCAGTCAGAGGCGTCATCTTCTGGCTGGCGATCCCTTTGCATGGATTCCTCTTCGTTCCATTCCTCTGTGCCATTGTTCGCTGGCCTGGCGGCGACGATGGTCCGGGCATGGCATGGTTGCTCTTTGTGGGTGGCGGTTCTTGCATCGCGGCAATTTCGAGTCTTGTCCTCACTGTTCGTGAGATTATCGTCTCCGTTCGAACGACAGAGAAGGCTGAGAAGTGACGGTCAGCTGAGCAGTAAGCCGATCCCGCTGTCCAACAAGGAGTCACCTCTGTTGCCCTCGGATACGCTCGAAAAACCATCTCAGACTCACTGCGAAAGGTGTTTGCTATGGAACTGCACGGATCTACCATCTCATCGATTATCTCAAGTATACTGATCATTGTCGCGTACCGTTGGATCCGGCGGCAGCTCATCAGTGTGTCGGAGCGGATTGACCAAGCCCTCACCCATAAGGAGGTCTTTCACGTCCGACTGTCTGAACGCCGGAAGAAGTCTCTGCTCTTGCCTGTTCTGTTTGCGGCACTCAACATGCAAATCAACTCATTGCCGGATGCAGTCCCGGACAAGAAGATGTGACGACAGATCATGACACCGCTAGTCATACCCCTCTTCTACGTGTCCCTGTTCGTCGTTCCAATGGGTATCGCCTTCCTTGTCAGGTTCTTGCTCTACCGAAAGGAGTTGAGAGATTTCCAGAACGGCGGAACCAATGAAACGACGTATCTGACTTGCACGACATTCGAACTCCGCCCGGTCCATGGAGAGGATGCGGATTGTCTCGTCCAGAGAGTTGAGGAGGTCGTTCGAGATTTGCGTTTGTCGTATGCGAAGACCAGCGATGCCTTCTGCTGTTTCAGTCGGCTCTTCGCCAGCTATCCGTTCAAGTTGATGATCCGTCGCAATGGAACAGGCTATGACTTCACGTTCTACGACCGACTCTACAAGAGAATGGTGCAGCCATCGGTGATCAAGAGGGCAGAAGAGACATTCCTGGTGGTCTTCTCGGTCTTTCAGGAGAGGGTTTTGACTCAAGAGCCGGGAGCGGCTCGTGGTGCTGACGCTGAGTGTGCCTGTGAAGAATAATGAATGTCCATGAAGCCATCCAAGCAGCCGAACGAATTCTGCCAGGCACCCCCGCATCATCCGGGAACCAGGATCCTAGATGGCAGGCTATCATCGCTGTGGGCGAACACATCGAAGACTCCCCGGAGCAGGTCTGGCAATTCACTGTTCGATGGGGCTCACATCCTGATCCCGACCTACGGAATGCAGTCGCGACGTGCCTGCTGGAGCATCTTCTGGAGTATCACTTCGAACTGTTGTTTCCTCGTGTAGAGAAGGCTGCGATGGCAGAGCCGCTCTTCGCGGACACATTCTTGTCTTGCTGGCAGTTTGGAGAACCCGACAAGAAGTCGAAACGAATGAGGGAGTTGGCTGAGGCGTGCCAGAAGAGACTCATTGACCTCGGACTCGAATGAGGAGACCTGGCGGCGTATCAGAGGCACCCGTCTGGGAATAGCATGCTCAAAGGAATCGTCATAACCTGGTCAATCATTGCTGCTCTTGTGGCTGCCTTTCTGTGGTTTGGTTATTCGGATCTCAGGAACGCAGGAATCATGATGCAGTATATTGAAGAGAACCCTCTGCGTGCATTGTGGCGGGTTGTCTTCGGATGGACGATGGCGTTGTTGTCCGTGGCGATGGGGATCTATCTGACGCGGATGTTCGTGCGGAAGCCACCAGTGTAGAAGGCAGGACTATGCGGGGTGCTGCAGATCAATCGCCGTCTCATCCTGCTTCTTCGTAACTCTGCCAGCAAACAGTCGTCCCCCTCTCTTCTCGACGTCCTTCAGCACATCGGCCGGGAACGACATCTTCCTGGAAATCATGCGAAATGACTCCATGTCCCCCGTGTAGTGCGAGGGGATGGTGGAACTGATCCTGTATAGATAACGCTTGATGGTTCTCTTGCGTCGGGCTCCATAGCATGGGTTCTTCCAGACAAGTGCCCGCCGCCCCTCTTCTTCCGTCTTCCTCTTGTTGTTCAGAATCCGTTCCAGGTGACCGTTGTGCAGCTTGAACTTGTGTGGCTTATCTTTCCAGTGCTCTTGCCGTACTCGTCGAAGAGCATTCTGCCTTAGTCCTGCAGCTTCCTTCTTTCCCTTGTTTGGATAGTCGAAACACTGGCAGTACCTACGGAGATGCCACACCGTCCAGTCCAAGGTGAGCATGTCGTCGCCATAGGTACGCAGCGGGTAATCGAGATATCTGCTGATTCCCACTTCGTTGAGGAAGGCAATGAACTTATCGACCTTCTCGGGGAAATCCACTTGCAGATCCGATCTCTCCTTGACCCGGCGGTAGAGAGCGTTCAGGTCATGGATCAGCGGGATCTTCTTGAATTGAGCGTAATGACTGTTGAACAACAGAATTGCCTTCAGGTACTTCTCGACGGCTTGATGGGCAAGATATAGGAATTGCTGAACGAAGCCGCATCTGTAGGCGACCCTGGAAGTGACATAGTCTCTGTCCGCTGTATCCCTCAGGCAGCCCTTGGCGTACTGATTGATCCTAGCGATTTCCCGGAATCTCTGTTTCGGAGTTTTCATCAGTTGAGTCCTGCGTCTACGCTGTTGCGGCCCTCGCCTCCGGCGGCTTCCTCTGCAAGCGACCTGCCGTCCATCCAAAAAGAAAAGCAGTCCCTCCAACCAACAGACTGGGGTAGATCTGTTGAGTTGATAGTCCAAGCTAGTGGACGGGGACTGCCACTCGAGAAGATATCGAAGGCAGATGGTCAATGCAAGCTGATTGTTTTCTGGCACAGATACGACGACGATGAACAGGGAGTATTCCGACGCCAACCGACCAATTACGAAACATAATGAGATTCCTCTTGAAGTTCCTGAGGCGGATGATACGCTTCGTCAGAACACTGCCATGAAAGGAGGCATTCAATGGCTCGCACTGTGGCGTATGAACCGGTGGAGAATGACAACATCTCGAAAGCTTTTGACGCGATTCATCTCATTCCGGAAGAACTGCGTGGTTCGGATGACTTCCTGGACATCCTCACCTGGAACATCCGGTACTTCCATCATCATGACGCAGACCGGGTGAACAGAATCAGCGAGATACTGGGAGTACTGAACGCGGATGTCATAGTCCTACAGGAGATACTGGAGGGCTCTTTGGAACCGGTCGTTGAGCAGCTTGAGAAGTCAGGAGCGGGGCACTACCAGGTTCAGTACGGGACTACCGGCGGGAACCAGAGAGTCGCCCTTATGTGGGACTTGGACTGGGTGAGAACGAAGGATGATATCCGGGAGCTTGTTGAGAAGAAGGAGATCATCGCTGTTGATGGGAAGGACGCTTTTCCTCGTCTTCCTCTGTGGGCGTATTTCACTGCCATCACGTACCTGCCGCAGTCGCAGCCGTTCGATTTTCAGTTGGTCGGCGTGCACCTGAAGTCGCAGAGGGGCGGAGGCGGGCCGCAGAGAAGGGCGGCGGGTGACTGGCTGGCAAAGTGGCTCGAGAACGACGCCCAGCTAGTCGATTCGGACGTTGTTGTTTTGGGGGACTGGAACCAGACGCCGAGTGATGACGCATGGGCTAGTTTGCATGAGCTTGAGAATGCGAAGCTGGCAAAATTCAAAACCATAAACAGTGAGAGCCACATCAGTCATTTGTATTACAAGAACAAACGTCACTTGGGTTCCAGACTCGATCTCGTCGCCGTGTCAATAGCTGCTGCCGACGAGGTGAAAGGTGATCCTAAGGTCGTTCGCTGGAAATCTCTCGACGAGTTCCTGGGTACGAGCCCGAAGGCTAAGGACATAAAGAAGCACCTGAAGAAGATCAGCCTCGATATCTCTGACCATATGCCTGTCGTGACGCGGTTCTACTTCGAGGAGCAGAAGTAACAGCACGGGACGGGCAATCCCGACACGGTGGATCTACTCAACATCCACGCCCAATTCCCGCCTGAGCTTGTTGAAATCGAATTCATATTGCGGATTCGGGGTACTGCGTGCCATGTTTTCCCACTCCGCAATCATCTCCGCGACCTTCTTCCTTCCTTCCGGGGTCTTCGCAGTTTCTCGAGGGGTTTTGTCG
>Ga0272441_10011593_pt1 | contig 13051 bp, 12 predicted proteins | sample SSMProp6N_FD_193582 | JGI IMG/M metagenome (GOLD analysis project Ga0272441, IMG submission 193582) | Marine sediment archaeal communities from Little Sippewissett salt marsh, Falmouth, MA, United States - SSM-Prop-6N | ecosystem: Environmental > Aquatic > Marine > Wetlands > Sediment ...
TGCCAGCTGAAGACCCATCCTCCGCCGAAGGAATCCGTCATCTTGCGACGAAAGTTCTCGCTCATCAGCTTTGCCAGCATCGTATCGATCTTATCCCACGAATCGTTGTAGTTCATCAGGTGCCCCGAAAAGACCGCCATGACGTCTTTCTCCCGACCTCCGAGATCGATCTTGCCGTTCTGAAGCCGGCAGAAATTCTCTTCGGTGCGCGCAACATCCTTTACACCGAAAAGCTCTTCAAGCCGCTCAAATTTCGCATCCAGCGATTCATACAGCGGCCCCTCGGTATCCACCGCATTAACGATATAAACGATCTTTTTGCTCATCCCTTTTTACTCCCGCCCTTACGACTTTCCCTCATCAAAAATTCCGCCACCTTCAGGTCATACTCCGTATCGATATCCAGAGACTGCTCTTGAGTCAATTCGTAATATGCGATGCGGTCGCCGTAAAGGATATCTCTTTTGATATTCGCCGCCCGAACAATATCCACCACACCGTTCACCCGAAAACACAGCGGCAGAAGCTGGCGCTGATAATACCGGTCCCGGTCAAGCCCATCGATAAACGAGACCAGGTGCTCATCCGATTTCCGGTACATCCAATACGGGTGATGGACTCCTTCAGCCGGCGTCACCGTGCGCAGTCCCGAACAGGTCTCCTCCGACACTATCTTGTCCGCCGCCGCATCAATCAGTGCACCAGTCTTAAACGGTGTCGTGGGCCGCAAATAGACCAAATAATCGCAGGTATACCCCTCCTGATCGCTCAACCAGTCAATGGCATACCGCATCACCGGGAGATCCGGCGTATCATCCCGCGCCAGCTCCCCGGGTCTCAGAAACGGGACCTCTGCCCCACAGTCCCGCGCGATCTTCGCGACCTCTTTGCTGTCGGTCGAGACGATCACGCGGTCGATCCGTTCGGCATCCAGGGCCGCTTTGATCGTGTAAGCGATCAAGGGCTTCCCGTTCAACTCAACGATATTTTTATTTTTGATCCCCTTCGAGTCCCCGCGCGCAGGGATCAACCCGATCATGCTCATTGTGACGATCCCTCCAGAAATTTTTTCATGTTACTGCGAACATCGTCAAGCTGTTCGGTATTGGAATACGTCGGCAGATGGATCCCTTTCGCCGCGATGTCGCGGCTTATCGTGTCTGAATACACATACTCTGTGTACGGATCCATCCGGCCCAAAGGATAAAAAAACGGCCTGGCATCAATCCCCGTCTTCTTAAGCTCCTCAATATAGCCGTCCCTGTCGCCGGAATTCAGCAGGACACTGACCAGCCATGTGATCTTTTTGCTGTCCGGAAAGGCGTTGTCTTGAAAAATGACCTGTGTGTCACCGGCAAAGACCTCCCGATACAGTTCCTCGTACATACGCCTGTTCTCAATGATTTCGTCGATCCGTTCGAGCTGTCCGAAACCGATCGCCGCCTGCAGATTGGTTAAGCGGTAATTATAACCAACAACATCATGCCAATAGCGTTTTGTCCGGCTCATGCCGTGATCCCGCAAAAGCGCCATCTTCTCCGCCAATGCCTTGGAAGACGTCACGCACATCCCGCCTTCACCGGTCGTGATCACCTTGTTCCCGAAAAATGAAAAACATCCAACATCCCCGAAACTGCCGACCTTGCGGCCCTGATACGTGGCGCCGTGCGCCTCGGCGCAGTCCTCGATCACACAAATCCTTGACGCCCTGGCGATCTCCATAATCTCATCCATCCGGCACGGCTGGCCGTAAAGGTGCACCGGGATCACCGCCTTCGTGCGCGGCGTCACGGCCTTTTGAATCTCTTTCGGATCGATAGTCCAGCTCTGTCGGTCAATATCAACGATTACCGGCCGCGCATTGGCGTGCAGAACCGCGTTGATCGTTGCCGCAAACGTCAGGCCCGGAACGATGACCTCGTCCCCGGGGCCGATCCCAAGCGCCATCAGAGCCAAATGCAGAGCAGTGGTTCCATTCGACGTGGAGACGCCCAAATCACAATCACAGTAACGCGAAAAGCCCTCCTCGAATCTCGTGACATACTCACCGGTGCTGGATATCCACGTCGACATAAAGGCATCAACCAGATATTTGAATTCGTTTCCTTTAAGACACGGCGCGGATACAGGAAAATGGATATTCTTGTTAAAATTAAAAAAATCCACCACCCGCATGGACTCATCCACAATAGGAATAATAAAAATCCGGCGCGAGATCTTTGCGATGAGTTCCTCGTGCGGCGTGTCCTCATAGGCATAGACAAAATCTTTCTCCGCAACCAAATCCCGGATCTTGTCTTCCAGGCCCTTGCCTTCAAGCAAAGCCCGGCGGATATCACCGTCGGTCACAACCCCGCACAATCTCTTTTTGTCATCAACGACAAAGGCGACACCCAGATGATTATCATTGATACACCGGATCACCTCTAACATGGAACATCCCTGATTGCAGATCATTTTATCGACCATATCTCAACATTGCCGTCATCTTATGAACAATGACGACACTCCTTGACCTTGTTGTGTATAAGTTTTTCCTGCTCAACCATCACGTCTTCCGTCAGGCCGCATGCCTCCAGGACATACGCCTCACACGACGGAAGTCCTTCCAGAACAAACGGCCAGAACCAGGAATCTTCCGCCACCGGCCGATGCGTGTCCTGCCGGCCGTTATTCTCGCTCATATGAACCGCCCGGACATACGGGCCCAGATCCCGAATAAATTCCTCTGCAGAAAAACCCAGACTCCCCGCCGAGATCTTCAAATGCCCGACATCCAGGAGAATGCCGAGATGACTGCCCCCCGCGCCCTCCAGGATACGCAAAAGATCATCGGATGTGACACCGAGCATCAGATCATTTGCGCCGTTCACACAATTCGACGGCGTCAAAACATTGTTTTCAACCAGAATGTCGATACCTTCAACAGCAGCAGCCCGCGCAAGCTCCTTCAGACTCTCCACAAAGACCGCCTCCGCCTTGTCCTTCAAGATACGCGGCAATCCGGTCAGGTCTCCGCCGAGGTCTTCCGGAGACGCATGAAAACAGAATCCCGCGTGAACGCTGTAAAAAGGAACCCTGAATCTCGCGCACCATTGAAGCGCCTCCAGACAATGCTCCCGGCTCCTGGCCAGGACCGCCGGATCATCCGAGGCCAGATTCAACACAAACGGTTCTGCCGGCGGCGGAAAATAATTATGGATCAAGAGCTCCGTATCCCCCGCACCGAGAAAGGTCTTCAATCTCGAAAACATGTCCTCGGAAAACGCGATACGGGACCCGAGTTCCAGACCCTTGAGCTGCCTCTGCCTGCAGACCCCCAGGATCGCATCCAGATCATGCGTCTGAAACGCCCCGCTTGAAATAAACACATTCGTCTTCATCAATTCCAAACCCCAACGGCCGTTGTCTCATCAGGAACATCCTTCAAGATAACCGCCCCTGCGCCTACCGTCGCTTTTTCACCGATTGTAATCTTATCGGCAACACTGGCGTTCATACCGATAAAGGTTCCGGGCCCGATAGTGACCCGTCCGGCAACAGTCACACCGGGCGCAACATGCGCAAAATCACCCACGACACATTCATGATCCACAGAACTCCCGGTATTGATAATCACTCCCCTGCCCACCTGCACCTCCGTCGCGAGACAGGCGCCGAGACAGACCGCCGACCCCCCGCCGACCACAACATCGTTTTCGATACAGGACTGCGGATGGATCAGGGCCGGCATTTTAAAATGGTTCTCTTTCAGGAAATCATACATCGTCTTCCGTCGGGCATTGTCCCCGATGGCCAAATAGGCGGCAGAGATATTCTCTTTGAAATTCAGGACGTCCCGAAACCGGCCCAGAACCGGCGCACCCCGGATCTGTTCGCCTTCTTTGAAATTATCGTCAAAAAATCCCAAAAGAGAAATATCATTCGCCTTCAAGATCGAAGCGACCACTCTGGCGTGCCCGCCTGCGCCTAAAATTGCAGCACCTGTTTTCATGCGATCATGTCCTTTGTTATGAACGTGTCTTTCTCGATGTCCTGTTTCGCTATCTTTCCGATCACCTGACCGGCCTGGTCTCCCAAAAATCCGGATGCCGGACGCTTGAAGGTCACGTTCTCCCACGACAGCTTCGTCCCGGCCGGAACAGGCGTCTTTGCCGCAAGCCCCCGGCGCATCCCCTTCATATTCCTTTTTTCCGTTTCCGACGGCACCTTCTCCCCGGACCCCAACGCCCTGCCGGCATTGCGCACTTCAAGAACAAACCGCGCGAACTCTTCCGGGTCTGCTGAACTCGACTGGTCCGGCCCGGGGAGCGTTTTATTCAGCGTAAAATGTTTTTCCACAACGCACGCCCCGAGGGCGACCGCAGCAACCGCGGCCGCGCTGCCGCATGTATGGTCCGAATATCCCGTCAGGACCCGGCACGCGTCCCGCATCGCGACCATGGCCTTCAGGTTCGCGTCCTCGACCGCCGAGGGATAATTGGTCGTACACTGAAGAAGGATGATCCGGTCGTTGCCGGCGCCACGGATCGTCTCGACCGCCCTCTTCACCTCACCCAGCGTCCCCATGCCCGTCGAGAGAATAACCGGCCTGGCCTTTTTCGCGACGTAATCCAGAAACGGAAGCTCCACCAGTTGTCCCGAAGCGACCTTAAAGGCCGCAACGCCCAATCCGTCAAGGAGATCCACATCCTCAAAATTGTACGGCGTGGACAAAAAGAGAATCCCTTCCTCACGGCAGGTCTGAAACAACTCCGCAAAATCCTTTTCCTTCAACTCGAGCTTACGCAGCATATCGATCTGGGATTCCTGCGGGTCCGTTGACTCAAGCTGATACGCGGCCTTGGGCGCATCCAGAGAGGCCACCCGCTCGGCCTTGAATGTCTGGAACTTCACGCAATCCGCCCCGCACTCTTTCGCCCGGCGGACAAGCTCCCTGGCCGTCTCCAGAGATCCGTTATGATTGACGCCGGCCTCGGCGATCACAAACGGAGCCGCGTCCTGTTTAATGCTGAACCGACCGATCTGTATCGTTTTTATCTTCATCATTTCGGACCCTTGTCCCATGTCTGCGGGTTAGCCGGATCCAGCGGATATCTCTCCACGCCTTCTCCGGTCTTACGCCAATGCGTGAAGGCCTCGTCCAAAAGCGGACTGCTGGTGATCCTGGCAACCGCCCGGTCAATCACCTCCTGCGCCGGCTCAGGGCCTTCCGGTTTCATACCAAAGGCCTGCATCTGTAAGGCCGCGATCCACTCGCACAGATAAAGGTCTTCCGGTTCGATCAGCCGCCGCCAGCGCCCAACAGGATTGTCCGCGTCACCCTCCTTATAAAACGACGAGACCTTTTTATTCCGCCATGTCTCCCCGTGAAAATTCGTCCAGTTCTCCTCCTCGATCATCACCGGCTCGTAGTCCAGGCCGAGAAACGCGCAGACTGTGCGGATCTCCTGCTCTGTGTTTTCTTTCAGCGCCTCGAAGCGCATGCCGAAAAACCGGTCCGGATATTCTTTCTGATATCTCAAAAAATAGTCCATGGCATCCAGCACGTTAAACAGGGCGATCAGATAATCGTTCCCCGGCGCGATCGTCTTCTTTTTAAAGGCCACGACCACGTCGCGAATATCCCGGATGATCAACAGGGCCTTGCTCTCCGGAAACATCTCCAGAAAAAGCGGGATCTCACGCCAGGCAATGCTTTCCATCTCCCCGATATACGGGGTTCCGCGGTCCCCCAGCAGATGTTCAAACAGCGCAGAATACACCGCCGCATGATCCACCGGCTGTTTCCGTATAATGTTTTTTAAGCACCCGTCAACATCCACGTCAATCTCAAACCGTTTTTTCATCCGCACAGCCACATCCGACAGCATCCTTCGCACGCTGTCCTCAGACAGCGGGAGGTAACGATCGTAACAGAAACGAAAAAATTTCAGGTCGTCATTCATCAGCGAAACCTGCGAATGCGCGTTCAGAATGCGGCTGAACAAGGCCGACCCGGAACGAAACGGCGACGAAATCAACAGAAACTTCCGACCGCTCATGCCCCCTCCTCTTTCACGCATGCCTGACAGACATCCCCCGCGAATTCAACCATGACCTTCTCAAAGAGCTCCTGCGCGCACTGCTCGATTCCCTCATGATCCGTGTGCAGGACCATCTCCGGATGCTCGGATTCCTCGTACGGTTCGGTGACACCGATAAAATTATCGCACTCCCCGGCCAGGGCTTTTTTGTAATTCCCTTTGTAGTCCCGGGCCGCGCAGACCTCAACCGGACACTTAAGATAAACCTCCATGAAACGGCCGATCTTCTCCCGCGCCATCTGCCGCATCGCGCGCTTTGGCGTGATCGTGGAGACGATGACGAATTTCCCGGCCCTGATCTTTTCCAAAGCGACACGGACAATATTTTCTGCGACCGCAAAACGTTCTTCGGTCGTAAACCCGTATTCCCGATCCAGGTGCCTGCGCAGTTGTTCCCCATCCAGGATCTCGGCGTTCGTGATCCCTGCGCACACGAGCTTGTCATAAAGATGTTCACCTGCAGTCGATTTCCCCGAGGCGCTCAATCCTGTGATCCAGACAGCTCCGGGTGTCAAACAATCCTTTTTCATCGTCATAAACCCTTTCCTAACTTTCATTACGGCCGGACACGATCGAAAACTTCCAGTCCATAAAACAATCGTTGTCGCGGAACTCCATCCGGTAGTCCTCCTGAATGTCATCCGGCGCCTCATAATGCAGTCTTCTGATGATCTCGATATTCTCTTCGGGCAGGCCGGAATTCGCCAGCCAGTTGTTCAGACTGCAGTCTTCCATCATCACGATTTTTGTCGTAACATCCGAAAACCCGGCCTTCTCAAACAGATTGATCAGGTCCGCCTCAGTCAGCGTGATGCGCTCCTCTTTATAACTGAACATCTGCGTGTACCAGTCCACGGAACGCTCTGTCGGGGGATTTCCCTCGCACAGAATAAAAATCCCGCCGGGCTTAAGCACACGCCGGATCTCCGAAAGCGCCGGAGCAGGATCGTCGATATGGTGAAAGACCATGCGGGCGGTTACAAGATCAAAATACGCGTCCCTGATCCCGTTCAAATCCGCCACATCACAAATCCTGATCGTGTAACTTTTGCGGTCCTCAATCAGTCCGATCATGGCCTCATTATTGTCGATCCCCCAGCACTCGCATTGTGGATACCGCGCCTTGACCGCCTTCATGACCTTTCCTGTTCCGGTCCCGATGTCCAGTGCCCGCGCAGGCCTGATCCCGTCTGCGGCCTCCAGCATCCCCCGCGTAAGAACATCCCGGTTAACCCAGTCCAGCAGATTATATTTTTCCGCGCGTCTGGCCCAATCGTTATGAACCAACATGAGCTTACGGATAAATTCTGTATTGTTCTTCAAACCCTGAAAGGCCTTCTGCGAATTCAGTTCATGCCAGCCGTGCCCGGCGACATGCGCCTGCACCTCTTCTCCCTGATGAACGACCTGATTGACCAAGCCGCCCAACGATAACTCATCCTCAAGGAGTCCCTTGACAAGCCCGATCCTGTTTTTCCGGACCAGAAAAATTCCTGTAAAAACACTTTGCCCTTGCTGATACTCGCTGTCAATACCGGCCAGCGCCCCGTCCTCGACCGTGCAGTATTCCCGGTAACCTTCGGACACGCCCGCCACACAGCACACCGCAAGGTCATGCCCTGAATCCATCACCTGCTTCAGCAGGCCCGGAACACAGATCGTATCGCCGTACATGATCACAAGATCATCGTCCTCCTTGAGCCCGTCCAGCGCCACCTTTAAGGAACCGCAGCTTCCTGTCTGTTCCCACCGGTCGTTCACATATTTCGTCACACGGTCGCTGACACATTCTTCCTGTTTAAACCCCGCAACCACCGTAATATCCGTTATCCCGCATTCGTGGGCCACAACCGTCTGCAGCTCCAGAAGTGCGCGGCCGCCGATATCAAGATTGCAGACCGGCGTGTCAGTAAACTCCGGTTTATTGGCTGATAACACAATCAGTCTCATCTAGTTTTCTTTCTGGTTCTCATACGGCACATATTCCACCGCCGGCAAGTCTGTGATACTTTTGACCATTCTTCAAAAAGCAAGTCTCTCTTGCCTTCCTGCATCTTTTTGATATTCTTCCAACTGAAAATACTTCTTCAGCGAAGGATCCCATGGCGCGCTAAACTCAACACGCACACCCTTCATGCCTTTCATGCTAATCTTGAGCCCCTCCAGATACTGACGATTTAACTGCTCAAATGGCATTGTATGCTCTTTATTACGCCTGACAATCTCCGGAAGCGTCGAGTTAATATCCGGAATAAATACAACAGATTCGGCGGGCGCAAGCATCTCTGTTGGAATATTCCGATTTATCATAAAAGGAACCCTGAACAACAGCTTGGCAAAAAACTGCCTTAAAATATCCTGTCTATAAACACCAAAGAGCATGTTCAGCAGCTTCTGCTGGACCTTATCAAAAAATAAAACCACACGCCAAAAAAATCTTGGCATACGAAAGACCACCCGTTCCAGCTCCTCTTTAATTTCTCCCTCCATCCATACGGGATTCCGAAATTTGCGAAACCATGCAACGTAATCGCGCTTGCGGAATATAATACACATCCCCGCAGTATTCCTCCAATCAAACGTATTTAAAAACGCCGGCCAATACCAGACAAGCATGTTGTCGGTCTCAATTGCGAACCCTGGCTGGGGACGCTCAAACAGGGCTTTCTTGTGAAGTTCAGGCACTGTCGGATTAATATTTTTTCCCAAACGAATCGAGCATGACAAAACATTTGGATGCGTAAAAAAATATTGTGACGCTTCTGCATTCACTAAATCATAATTTCGATAAAAAACCGCGTCATCACTTAAAGGCACAATATATTCGGAATCCCCCAGCAAAGAAAGTGCTTCAATTGACTCCTCTAAAGAATCTCGCTTGTGAAAAGCAAACACTGTTTTCTGCCGCAAGACTGCAAACGCCTCGTCACGCTCCAGACGTTCCTGTAACAACCGATACCCCTGTTCGTACTCTGGCGCTGAAAACTGCATCGTAATCACCGTCTTGCCAATCCCGGTCACATATTGCTGCAGACTCTCCAAAAGCAAATGCAGCTGCATTGGCCGGTCCTTGGTATATATGATCAAGTCCACACCTTGTATTGCCATAAAATAGTTTCCTTCTTACATTGAATCCTCAACGCAGCGTTTACAAATCGGATGATCGAAGTATCGTCCTTCCCTGTGAAGCTTCCGCATCGCCTGCATCTCATGATTGTTCCACAATTCTTCTATGTCCACCGTATGAATATCCCCAATGGGCATATCTTCCGCAAGAAGCGCGCAGCATGGCAGGACCAGGCCGTTATTCGTGATTGTTAACTTTTTAAACGGCTCCGAACACTTAAAATCCTGTCTCTTCTTATCATCGCCCTTATCGCCAGGCCCGTTAAGCTTTCCGTCTCTGACCTTCACCATCTCCTGAATCCCGATCATGTCCGCCTTATCCTTCCAATACGCAGCAAACATCTCCAGCTCATCCCTGTTCACCTCTGTCCTGACAAAATTGACCCGCACCAGCGGGATAACCGAGCTCATTTCCTCCCGAATACGCAAAAGCATATGAACATTTTCAACGACCTTTTCAAAATTTCCGCCTATCCGAATCTGACCATACGTCTGTGGCGTGACCGCGTCGATCGAGACCTGGATCCGACACAAACCGGCTTCGATCAACTCCCGGGTGTTTTTTTCGGTTAGTAACAGACCATTCGTACTAAAATATACATCGCAAACTCCTTTCTCCCGCGCGTATTTGACAAACATCGGGAGGTCATCGCGAATCAACGGTTCATTGATATAAGAAAGATTAAGCGCCCTCAATCCCTTGCCGACACCGTCATCAATGATTTTCTTAAACGTCTCAAACGGAAACCATGTTTCCCTGCCCTTATTGACCGCCGATTCCGCAGACCGCGGACACATCAAACAGCGCAGGTTGCAAGATCCATTTAACTCAAAATCCAACTGCACCGGATACGGCAGAACCTCCAACTGACTGGCCCGCCCATACGTCTGCCGATAGGCCCGCCATTCACTTTCACCCACGATACCAGCCAAAAGGTCCATCTTCTCCCGTCCGATGATTCCAACGAGATCTGTGTCTTTTTTATCAATCGCTGTCTTCTTTTCCTTGCTCATGTTCGCCTCATCGTTTTATGTCCAGCAAAACGTCACAGATCCGGTCAATATCCTCCACATTAAGCTCCGGATAACACGGCGGACAAATATGCGTCTCTGCAAAATAATTCGCAACCGGATAATCTTCGTCCCGAAATTGATCCTGATAAATCGGTTGACGATGGATCGGAACAAAATACACACCCCCGGTCAGCGCAATTTTTTCTTTGGCAAAACGCTCCGCCGCTTCCTGACGCGGGACAGGGGACAAAACGATCTGTTTGTAATATCCAGTCGTTCCTCCGCCGGCCGGCATAAGAGTCCTCCAGGAGCTCCCCTTCAATCTCTCCTGATACCGGTGCGCTAGCTTTTGCCGCTGTCCGATCCGCTTATCCCGCCTGTCCAGTTCGCACAATCCCAAAAGCGCAGAAAACTCCGTCATCTTAAAATTCGATCCGCTGCGCTCATGAACCAAAGGATTGGTCAAAACCATTCCGTACTGGCGGACAGACCGCATTATGTCATATAATTTATCATCACTCGTAATAACCATGCCGCCTTCACCGGCAGTCATCAGTTTGGTCGTATGAAAACTGAACGCCCCGGCCGCTCCGAAGTTTCCGACCATGATCCCGTTCCATTCCGACCCAAAGGCCTGAGCGCAATCCTCCACCAAAGGCAAATCATGCTCCCTGCAGATCGCCTGAATCTCACGCATACGCGGCGTGACCAGGCCAGCGATATGAATCACCACAACCGCCGCGGTCTCCGGCGTAATGGCCTCTTTCAATTTCTCCGGCGACATACTAAAGTGCTGATCTTCAATATCCACAGGAACCGGAATCCCCCCGGCATTCTCGATCGCTACCGCAGTCGCGATAAACGTGTTTGTCCCCAGAATCACTTCCTTTCCCTTCACATCCAGAGCCCGAAGCGGAATCTCAATGGCGCTGGTCCCGTTGGTCACGCCCAAGGCATATTTGGCCCGACAGACTTCGGCGAATTTCTGCTCAAATTCCCGCACAAAGGTATGATTGGCCAGAAATCCTTCGTCCAGGATCTGTTTCGCGCCGCTGAAAAACTTCTCGCGAAATTCCTCATCAAAGGTCAAATCAAATATACGAATTTCTTTCTTCATGATACCTTCTCGAATGATTTGTACGTTTTTTTCTTCGCGAACTTTTTCCACCGCAAATCGACCAGCTGATCATAAAGCTCCTTATGCGATTCATAATCTTTCTCGCATTTCTCAAGATCCGGCCAATACTCCCTGGGAAGCTTCGCGTATAATATAAAAACGCGCCTCAGATTATAAATCTCTTCGGCGGAGAACTGCGGCATTTTAAGAATGGAGCCGCTGGTAAACGTCGGGATTGTCTCCTTACCGGTAATCAATCCCTTTTCGATACACATCTTTGTAATCGGCTGACCCGGCATCGGCTGAAAAATACTCACAGAGTCCACGTCCGCGTTCAACTTGCGGCACAATTCAATGGATTCAAAGACATTCTCCCTCGTCTCAAACGGAAAACCAAGCATCCAATACGCGCTGGTCCGAAACCCGTGCTCATCCATCAGTTTATAGGCATTGATCGTGCGCTCATTGCTGACCTTGCGATTGCAGACCTCGCGCAAAATCCATTCGGATCCGGATTCCACACCGAGCCCTATCTGAATGACCGGCGCACCGCTTTTTTTCAGGATATTCAACTTTTCCTCGGTGACAGTCTCCGCCCGCGTGACAATCAGAAAAGTTTTTTTGACATCCCTTGCCCATCGCTCAGAGAATTCCTCAAGCCAGGCCGTAGGCTGCGCCAGGAAACATTCATGCGTAATATTAAACACATCCACTTTGTAATCCTTTACCAAACGGCGCAGAAGACGAAATGTGGAATCCAGCGACCGCGTCACAATGAACTTCCCTAATCCTTTGCAAAACTCTTTTAATGCCGCATTCCCGCAATATGAACACGCATAAGGACACCCGCGAGCCATATCCAGCCAGAACATCCTGACCGTCTTGCCGTCAAACGGATACAAAAAATACCGATCATTAAAAAACGAATAATCCTCCTCCTTCTCCCACAGCTTCTCAGCCGACAAAAGTTCACGCTTGGGATTACGGACGATCTCTTTCCTGTTCTTATCATAAAAATACGTGCCCTTAATATCATCGATCCTGCCGCCTTCAGCGATGCGATCGAGAATCTCATCAAAGACCGCCTCTCCCGGCCCCAGACACGCCAGATCAAAAAGGCCGGTATCCAAAACCTTTTCCGGTTTAAACGTCACATGAAAACCACCAATCAAAACTAAAGTCTTGTCCGGAATCTTGACTTTTGAGAAAAAGGTCATGAGATACTGATAATCACAAGTCATGGCCGATATCACAAACAGATCCGGTTGAAATTCCTGCAAAAGCTTTTCCAAATCAGGAATGAGATTATTCCTGGGGAGCATATCCGGAATGGTCTCTTTGGTTCCCGGCATAAATCCCCCGGTCTTCTCGCGGTCGAGGACCGAATCATCTGTCTTTTCATAAAAAGAGGTGTCAAAATAGGCCTTTTCCCACCCGCGATCCCGCGCGCTCGCGGCAAAGATCGGAATAGCCGTAGTGATCCTGCCCCTGTTTGATGTATTCGGAAAAAAGAATAAAACTTTCTTTGCCATCAAAACCTCCAAATATTTATCGCGCATCCTTCAGCTTCATAGCCAAAAATTCACATGTGGATTAATATTCTCAAGGATATCGTCCATAATCTCCTGATTGTACATCCCTGCCTTCAAAATAACATTCACCTTGCCTTTGTCTTTTAAGGTCTTCGGCGAGCGCACCAGAAAATCCG
>Ga0272441_10011594_pt1 | contig 13048 bp, 6 predicted proteins | sample SSMProp6N_FD_193582 | JGI IMG/M metagenome (GOLD analysis project Ga0272441, IMG submission 193582) | Marine sediment archaeal communities from Little Sippewissett salt marsh, Falmouth, MA, United States - SSM-Prop-6N | ecosystem: Environmental > Aquatic > Marine > Wetlands > Sediment ...
GTGAAGAGGACGAACTCATGGCGTGGGATGTCGCACCGCTCGATGGTGCGGTCGCTGTAGGCATACTTGTCGGCGAAGTGGGCGAAGAGCTGGAACATGGGTTCGCCGCCGTCGCCATACATGTCGTCGCAGTAGCGGCGCCAGAGGGCGGCGACGTCCTGGTAGGGGTCGCTGAGGAGGCGCCGGAGGATCCAGTATTTCGCTCCATCGAGGTACCAGGATTCGTTGCCGGACCACTCGATGTAGATGCCGAGCATGCCGTTGTGAGCGGCCCACTGGAGGAAGAGGGCATACTGGCGCAGGTAGGAGCGCGGGGAGACGCCGGAGAAGCACCAGTCGTGGGTGAGCCACTTGGCCCCGAGGTCGCTGAACCGGCGGATGCGGGCTTTCTCGTGTTCGAGCCAGGCGGGGTCGACGAAGTGGTAGCTCTTGATGACGGAGTCGATCACGATGTTGGGCTCGATGCGCATGCCGACGGGTGGCGTGCGGACGTTGCTGTAGACGTAGGCGGTGAGGTAGAGGCCGGGGAATTCCTTCTGGCACTGGCGGGCGACGTGGTTGAGGAAGGTGTAGTAGAGATTGCTGTAGGAGCCGCCGTGGGCCTGGACGGAGCGCTGGCAGTCGGGGCACTGGCAGTCGAAGGCGCAGTCCATGACGCCGAAGGAGAAGTAGGAGCGCGGGCGTTTGGCCATCTGGGCTCGGATTTCGGCCATCGCGATGTCGGGGAGTGCTTTGGCGGAGAGGCATGGGTTCCAGGCTCCGCCGGTGGGTCGGGGGCGTTTGCCGTCCTTCATCTCGTAGATTTCGGGGTGGGTGGGGTAGTGTTTCGCGGGGTCGAAGTAGCCCGCGAGGGCGTGGTTTGCGCGGAGTGTGGCGCCGTGGGAGAGGGGCTGGCTCATGAGCTGCCAGATGCGGTTGCGCTCGAAGCTCTGCTTCCCTGGGTAGGAGAAGCTGACGCTTGCGAGGGCGGGCTTGCGGAAGACGTCGAGCTGAGCGATGGTGATGCTGCGGGACGGCGAGCGGGAGAGCCACAGGTCGCCAGGGGCGTACTGGCGGACTCCGGCGCACTGGTCGAGGAATGCGGAGACGGCGCTGAAGGGGGCTCCCCAGGGGTTGCCGCGGTCGGCGGCGATGACCACCACGTTGCCCTGTCGGCGCAGGAGCATCGAGCCTGGGGTCTCGGCGAGCCGCTGGCGGTCGGCCTCGGAGAGATGGGGCGTGCGGCCCACGGCGAGGACGTTCTTGCCCGCCGCGATGGTGGCGGCCTTGGCGGCGCGGACGAGGGGGAAGACGGGGGAGGCAGCACGGTCGGGCTTCGCCTTGGTGAAGGGGGCGTAGGCGTCGGCGTCGTCGGCGCGTGCGACGGCCTTGAGGAGCATATAGTGGAGGAGCTGGCCCGCGTAGACGCTGCCATCGACGACCACCGTGTTCTCGGGGGTGAGGACGAGGGGCTCCGGTTCGTCCGCAGCGTGGGCCGCCATCGAGGCCGCGATTCCTGCTGCCAGAGCTGCCCGCACAGCGATTCGTGCGACCGCTACCACGAGGTGTCTCCTGGACGATGGATTACGGCGAGTGGGCTTTCAGGAAAGGACCGTATACACCACGCGGCACGGGCTGTCAAAGCCCAGCGGTTCGCCTCTTGTCTCAAACCGTGCCGTGGAGTAAACTGGAAGGACGTGTACGAGCGCCATTCAGCCGCTCTGGGATTGTCCGGGGAGGCCCCCGAGAAGAAAGGAACGCGCCCCATGCGACGGATTCTCGCCTTGTGGCTCTGCGTGGCCCCTGCCTTGGTGTGGGCTGCTGATCCTGCGTTCTACATTCGCAAGGACACCTGGCAGCAGACTCTGCTGGCGTCGCGCGACGCGCTGATGAAGGCGGAGGCGGCGAGCCTGGCGAAGCTCGAGGACCCGGCGAGTCCGGATGCGAAGGGCTTCACGCCGTTCCACAGCGGCGAGGTGAGCAGTCGCCAGCGGTCGGGCCGGCGGGTCAAGGTGCGGCTGCGGGGCCTTGAATACCTGTGGCTCATCCACACGGCGAAGCAGAAAGGCGACGACCGCCTGGCCGGCTGCTGGGGCAACGCCGTGCTGGTGGGCAAGGACAAGAAGAAGATCCCCCTCCACACCGTGAAGCCGGCCGTGAGCCGCGGCGACGTGCAGGTGCGCACGCCCGAGCCTGCCGGCGGCAAGAAGAAGCGCAAGTTCAACCTGCGCATCGGCCGCCAGCAGCTCAGCTACGGCATCGTGGTGAAGCCGGGCGGCGAGCTGTGCTACGCGCTCGAGGGGAAGTTCGAGTGGCTCGAGGCCGTCGTCGGCGTCGTCTCGGCCAGGAACCGCAACGCCACGATGGCGTTCCACGCCGCCCACCTGCCGAGGTCGCAGATTATGCCCGCCGAGGAGAATCGGCGGATGCTCTGGACGCTCGTGGCGCGCGACTTCCCGTCGATGGATGCCACGCGGCAGATGGGACGCGAGCAGGCCTGCCGCATCTGGGTCTCGGATTGGACTCCTGGCGACCGCCTGGCCGTAGCCTCGCGCTACGCGGGACAGCTCCGCTCGAGCCACCTCTCGAACGCGGCGCGCGACCTGGCCAAGAAGGGCGCGAGCGACGCCGACGTGCAGCGCCTCGCGGACATGTTCCACGGCTGGCAGGACTCGGTGGACCGGATCACCCAGGCGAAGACGGTGAATGTGAAGGCGCTGCGGATGGCCATCGAGGACCTCACGAGCACGTTCGGCGAGCGCTACCCCCATGGGAAGGACCACCTGAAGCGCCTGGCTGCCATCGAGGCGGCCGACCTGTCGGCCCTCGCTGCCTCGGGCAAGGCGACGGCGGAGTCTTTCGCGAAGGCGGGCCGCCTGGCGAAGGAGCTCACGGAACTCCAGCAGGTGGCGCTGCTGGAGAATCCGCTGCTCGACTTCGACCGTCTGCTGGTCGTCAAGCGCGGGGTGAAAGGCCCGAAGCTGGGCCTGCCGCAGAACTGGCAGGGCAACTGCGCGCTGCCGAGGTCGGGCTACGACGATGAGATCGCCGTCCTCTCGCCCGTCGGCCCCGGGGCCAAGCTCACCACGCTGTTCAAGCCCACCCGCAAGGTGATGACGTCGGACGTGGAGCTGCACTACGACGCGGACCGCATCCTCTTCTCCTCGCTCGCCGAAAGTGGCAAGTGGCAGGTCTTCGAGATGGGGCTCGACGGCAAGGGCCTCCGCCAGGTGACCACGGGGCCGCTGGCCGAGGTGGACAACTACGACCCGTGCTACCTGCCCGACGGGCGGATCATCTTCGCCTCCTCGGCCGTCTACGCCGGCGTGCCATGCGTCGGCGGCAAGACCCCCGTCTCGAACCTCTACATCATGGATGCCGACGGGGGGAGCCCTCGGCAGCTCTGCTTCGACCAGGACCACAACTGGTGCCCCACCGTGATGAACGACGGTCGCGTGATGTACTCGCGGTGGGAGTATACGGACACGCCGCACTACTTCACGCGCCTGCTCTTCCACATGAACCCCGACGGCACGCAGCAGATGGAGCTGTACGGGAGCAACTCCTACTGGCCGAACTCCACGTTCTACGCGCGGCCGATCCCCGGGCACCGCTCGAAGGTGGTCGCCGTGATTTCGGGCCACCACGGGGTGCCCAGGATGGGCGAGCTGGTGGTGTTCGACACCGCGGTCGCCCGGCACCAGGCGGATGGCGTGGTGCAGCGCATCCCCGGGCACGGCAAGCCGGTGGAGCCGCTCATCCGCGACGGCCTGGTGAACAGCTCGTGGCCGAAGTTCCTCCACCCCTGGCCGCTGAGCGACAAGTACTTCCTCGTCTCGATGTCGCACAACCGCGGCCTGTGGGGCATCTACCTGGTCGACGTGTTCGACAATCTTCTGCTGCTGTGTGAGGTGCCGGGCTACGCGCTTCTGGAGCCGGTGCCCGTGCGGCGGCGCGGGAAGCCGCCCGTGCTGGCAGACAAGGTGGACCTGAAGCGGAAGGACTCCGTGGTCTACCTGATCGATGTCTACTCGGGCGATGGCCTCAAGGGCGTCCCGCGCGGCAGCGTGAAGCAACTCCGCGTGCTCGAGTGGCACTACGGCTACCAACGCATCGGCGGCCACCAGGCGGTGGGCGTGGAGGCCGGCTGGGATGTCAAGCGCATCCTGGGCACGGTGCCCGTGGAGGCCGACGGCTCGGCCCTATTCCACATCCCCGCGAACACGCCGGTGGCCGTGCAGCCGCTCGACGAGAAGGGCCGCGCGCTCCAGCTCATGCGGAGCTGGTTCGTGGGCATGCCCGGCGAGGTCATCTCGTGCGTGGGCTGCCACGAGCATCAGGGCGCGGGCACGGCGAACTACCACACGCGCGCGAGCCAGCACGCGCCGAGCGACATCACACCGTGGTATGGCCCGGCCCGCGGCTTCGGCTTCAAGCGCGAGGTGCAGCCCGTGCTCGACGCCCACTGCGTCCGCTGCCACAACGGCAAGCCGCGCGAGGACAAGAGGACGCTCCCGAACTTCGCCGATACCGGGCGCGGCTGGAGCGGGTTCACCAACTCCTACCTCGCGCTCCACCCCTACGTGCGCCGCCCCGGCCCCGAGAGCGACTACCACATGCTCGCACCCGCCGAGTACCTGGCGAACACCAGCGAGCTCGTGCAGATGCTCGAGAAGGGCCACCACGGCGTGAAGCTCGAGGCCGAGGCGTGGGACCGCCTGATCACCTGGATCGACTTCAACGTGCCCGACCACGGCACGTGGACCGAGCAGGCCGGCGAGACGCGCACGACGGAGCAGTGCAAGCTGCGCGCGAAGTTCCGCAAGCTCTACGCCAACATCGACGTGAATCCCGAGGCCATCTACCCCGTGAGCTACAAGGCGCCGGCCACGCCGCCCGCCCCAGAGCCGGCCGTGGCCGCGCCGAAGGCCCCCGCCTGCCCAGGCTGGCCCTTCGACGCCGCCGAGGCGAAGAAGCGCCAGACCGCTCTCGGGCCGACCACTCGCAGCATCGAGCTGGCCGAGGGCCTCACGCTCGAGCTCGCGCGCGTGCCCGCCGGCGAGTTTGTCCTGGGCGACCCCACGGGCAACCGCGACGAGTGGCCCCCCACCCGCGTCCGCATCGACAAGCCCTTCTGGGTCGGGCGCACCGAGGTGACCAACGCCCAGTTCCGGGCCTTCGACCCCACCCACGACAGCCGCTTCATCGACCAGCACTGGAAAGACCACACCCTGCCCGGCTACCCCGCCAACGGCCCGAAGCAGCCGGCCATCCGCATCTCGTGGCGCCAGGCCATGGCCTTCTGCACCTGGCTGAGCGAGAAGACGGGCGAGAAGTTCACCCTCCCCACCGAAGCCCAATGGGAGTGGGCGTGCCGGGCCGGCACCGCCTCGCCTCTCTTCTGCGGCGACCTCGATGCCGACTTCAGCCGCTTCGCCAACCTGGCGGACAAGCAGCTCGACAAGATGGCCGTCAAGGGTGTGAACCCCAAGCCCATCGCCAACGCCAACCCCTACCAGGCCTTCCTGCCCAACGACGACCGCTTCGACGACGGGCAGATGATCGTGTGCGACGTCGCCAAGTACCAGCCGAACCCCTGGGGCCTGCTCGATATGCACGGCAACGTGGCCGAGTGGACCCTCTCGACCTATCAGCCTTATCCCTACCGTGCGAGCGACGGGCGGAACCGCCCGGCCCCCGAGGGGCGGAAGGTGGTTCGCGGCGGCTCGTGGCGCGACCGTCCGAAGCGCGCCCGCTCGGGCTTCCGCATCGCCTACCCGAGCTGGCAGGGCGTGGCTGCCGTGGGCTTCCGAGTCGTCTGTCCCGATTCCGCCAGCCCCGTTGCCGCCGCAACGCTGCGATAGGCCCCGAGGAGCCGAATGACCCAACGCCTCGCCGTTACACTGTTCGTCGCGTTCTGCACCCTTGCGATGCCCCTGCTGACCCATGCGGGGGAGCCCGATGTGAGGCAGCTCCTCGACGGCGTCAAGGAGATTGCTGCGCCCGGTGCGCCGGGTGCCGTGTGTGTGTTCGGCCCCCAGGCGTTCCCCGTGGTGGCCGGCGGTGCGGGCCGCGGCATGCAGCAAGCGGTGGTGGGGGCCGCGCGGCTGGGGAAGGGACGCATCGTGGCGTTCGGCCACGACGGCTACTTCGGAGCGCAAGCCCTCGCCCAGGCGGACACGGGACGGCTGATGGCCAACGCGGTGCGCTGGGCTGCTGGCGGGGAGGCGAAGCCACGCGTCGCCGTCCACAGGCAAGGCGGCCTCCTCGCATTCCTCCGCTCGAAGGGCATCCAGGCCGAGCCGCTGGACGGGGCGGACTGGGCGGCCAAGCTCACCGGCTTCAACGTCTTCTGCGCCCACGCGGCCATGCTCGGCGATGCCGCGGCCCTCGAGCGGTTCATCCGCAACGGCGGCGGACTCGTGGGCGCGGACACGGGCTGGGGCTGGCTCCAGATTCACCGGGGTAAGACGCTGGTGGCCGACCACGCGGGGAACCGCGCCATCGCACCCGCGGGTCTCGTGTGGGCCGACGGCATGGTGGGGCGGACCTCGGGGAGCGGCTTCGATGTGGCCAAGCGCCCCGGCCGCTTCGTCCACGCGGGCCACGCCCTCGACGCTCTCGAGGCCCAGACCGCCGGGAAGGCGACGCTGAAGCCCGCCGAGGTGGCGCAGGCCGCCTGGACCCTCTCGCACGCCGCACGCTCGCTCCCCGCCGCCGACGCACTGCTGCTCCCCCGCCTGGCACGCCTGCGGGCCGAGGGCGGAGCCGCGGCCGTGCCCACGCCGAAGAAGCCGCTGACCATGAAGCAGCCGCTCGCACGCGTGCTCCTCACCCTCCAGCTCCAGAAGCTGCGCAAGCTGCCGCCCGAGAAGGTGCAGGCACACCCCGCCGCCGAGGCCTTCCCCGGCGCCGTGCCCAAGGACGCCGAGCGCGTGACCCGCAAGGTGGCCATCGACACCCGCGTGCCCGCCTGGCACAGCACCGGCCTCTACGCCCCGCCCGGCGAGCTCATCCACGTGGACGTGCCGGCCCAGGCCGTGGGCAAGAAACTGGTCGTGCGCATCGGCGCCCACAGCGACGGCATCTGGCACCATGCCACCTGGCGGCGCTGCCCCGAAATCTGCACCCGCCACACCCTCGCCAAGCCCGCCACCGCCGCGGCCAATGCCTTCGGCGGCCCCCTCTACATCGAGGTGCCCAACGGCTGCAAGCTGGGCACGCTGGAGCTCACCGTCCGCGGCGCCGTCGAGGCCCCCCTCTATCAGCTCGGCAAGACCGACCTGAAGGTCTGGCGCGACGCCATCCGCCACCGCCCCGGCCCCTGGGCCGAACTCGCCGGCCGCAGGGTCGTCCTCACCGTCCCCTCATCGAGCGTCCGAAAGCTCGACGACCCCGAGGAGCTGATGACCTTCTGGGACCGCGTGCTCGACGCCTGCGCCGAGCTTGCCGCTCGGCCCCTCGAACGCGAGCGGCCCGAACGCTACGTGACCGACACCCAGATCAGCGCCGGCTACATGCACTCCGGCTATCCCATCATGACCCTGCTCGACATGCCCGACGTGGTGACCAACAAGGGGCGCCTGACCAGCAACGGCCACGGCGGCGTGTGGGGCCTCTACCACGAGATGGGCCACAATCACCAGAGCGGCGACTGGACGTTCGGCGGCACCGTGGAAGTGACCGTGAACCTGTTCACCCTCTACGTGTTCGAGAAAGTGTGTGGCAGCCCCAAGGGCTCGTTCGACCGCATCGGCGGCGAGCGCCGGGCGAAGATGCTCGAACGCTACTTCGCCGACGGCGGCCCCGACTTCGAGAAGAAATGGAAACGCAGCCCCTTCCTCGCCCTCGTCATGTACGTCCAGCTCCAGGAAGCCTTCGGGTGGGACGCCTATAAGAAGGTATTCGCGGAGTATCGCCGCCTGCCCGGGGGCGAACGCCCGAAGAACGACGCGGCGAAGCGCGACCAGTGGATGGTGCGCTTCTCGCGAGCCGTGGGGCGCAACCTGGGGCCGTTCTTCGAGGCCTGGGGCGTCCCCACGTCGAAGGCCGCCCGCGACTCGATCGCCTCCCTGCCCGCCTGGATGCCCGAGGGCTTCCCCCCGAAGTAAGCATGGAAGATGTCCGCGCCGCGTGTCAGGGCGCCACGGCGCGCTGCTGGGCCGGGTCGGGCGCGGCGGCTCCGCCTGCGGGCGGTATCCTCGCGATCGCGTAGATGGGATCGCCGGTTAGGGTGAGGGAGAAGCGCTGGCCCTTGATCGGGTGAAGAGCCCTCTCGCCACCCATGAGGTCCACCACGCGCAGCTCCGCCGCGTCGTCCGCGAGGTCGTAGCGCGTGGGCCGGTCGCCCGTGTCCCAGAGCACGGCGATGCGGTGGCCGCGGCGGGTGAAGCGGAAGCCGCGCTGGGTCGGCTTGGGCAGCTTCACGGGCGCGACGAACCGCGCGTTTTCGAGCATGCGGGTCAGCGTGGCGTAGGCGGGGTAGGCGGGGCGCGGCGTGTGGTCGTGGCGGAGGATGGCGTGGCCCGGGTCGCCCCCGGGCGACCAGTCCCACAGCATGTGCCAGGTGAGCAGGCGCACGCCTTCGCTCAAGGCGTAGGCGTAGGCTCGGACGAGGAACTGCGCCTGCTCGCGCTCGGTGTACTTGGGGGTGGGGTAGCCCATCTCGGTGATGAAGATGCCGCGGTCGCCGAGGCCGTGCGTCCGCATCATGGCCCTGAGTCGGCGGATGTTGGCGGCGAACTCGACGTCGGGCGGCGGCCCGTAGGCGTGGACGACCACGTGGTCGATCCACTTGCCGCCGCCGAGGGTGAAGTAGGTCTCCAGGAAGTCCCACTTGAAGGTGTAGGGGCACGGCCCGAGGACCACGGCGTCGGGCTGGACCTTCTTGATGGCCTTGTAGGTCACCTCGTGGAGCTTCACCACGTCGTCCAGCGTGCCCATCCAGTAGGCGTAGGGCACGGGCTCGTTCCACACCTCGTAGTACTTGAAGCCGCCGTCCTTCGCGCCGCGGATGACCCACTGGAGGAGGCGGTCGTAGTCCTCCCATCGGCGGGGCTTCCACTTCTGGAAGTCGGGGCGGTCGGGCTTGCTGGAGAGCCACTTGGGCATCTTCGAGAAGTAGAAGGTGTAGTGGAGGCCCTCAGAGCGTCGGGGCTTGTAGACGCCTGGCGGGTTGTCCTGGAACTGGTACTGGCCGTCCACGAGCTTCACGTCGGTGCCGCGGCAGTAGGTGCGGCTCCAGCTCGCGCCGATCCTGCGCCGTCCGCCGCCCACCCAGATGCCGAAGATGGAGTGCTCGTTCGGCTCGGCGTCCTCGGGCGCCATGGGCGCGATGCAGGCCACGGCACAGGTGGAGCGGTAGACGTCGCGCCCGTCGACGCGGAGGGTGGCCACGAGATCGATGTAGCTCGGGCCGGTGTTGGCCACCACCACGCTGCGGCTGAGCTTCTTGCCGTCGGCGGCGCCTGTGAAGGCGAAGGTCTTGTCGAGGCGCGTAGTGCCCCAGTAGTCCGTGGCCAGGAGGTGGACCTCGGCGTGGCGGCCCTCGGGCAGGCGGTCTACGTCGAGCGCGAGGCGGTGGTCCTGGCCTGGCGCCTGGATGGTCCTCCACTTGACCTCCCTGGCGGCGTGGAGAGCCACGGTGGGGCCGGTGTAGGGTGGCTCCTCGTGGTAGAGGCCGAGCCCGTCGAGTGCGAAGGCGCGCCGCTCCTTCGCGTCCGCGCGGAGTTCCATGATGAGGCGGGAGACCGCCTCCACGTCGAGCCGCTTGTTCGCGTCGGCCTTCGCCTCCCAGCTCCACGACCATGCTTTCCAGGGGAGCTTGATGAGCTGCCACTGGCCGATGCGGCGCGGGTGTGGGGCGAGCTTGCGCCAGTAGTGGGCTCCCGTGGCTTCGGCCACCGAGAGGGTGATGCCGGGTGCGGGGGTGTCGCAGCGGATCCAGAGCGCGAGGCCGCTGTGCTTCGCCCACTCGTGGGGGCGGGCGATGGTCCAGGTGAGGACCACGGAGTTGCGCCCCGTGGTGCCGGTGGGCTCGAGCCCGACGGCCAGGCAGCGCGTGCCGTGGCGTGCGGGCGTGGCCGCGGCATCGAGGCGGGCGGTGAGCTTGCCGCGCGTCCACTTCGAGAAGGCAGGCTTGTCGGTCTCGAAGGAGTCGAGGATCAGCGTCGGCCCGCGCTCGGGGCGGATGGCCGCGCCATCGGCATGGGCGAGCACCTGCACGGCGAGGAACGCCAGCACGAGGGGGAGCGCGTGGTGCCATAGACGGCGCGTGTGTACCACTGGGTCGAGACCTGACGGGAGACGCGTGTCAACCTGCGGCCTTGCGGATCTTCTTCTGGAGGTCGCGGATCTGCTGCCGCAGGGTGTCTTTTTCCTCAGCGAGTTCCACGGCGACGGGGTCGGCATCGAGCAGTTCCTTCTCCTTGGCGCGGGTGGCGGCGCGGGCCTCGTCGCGGATCTTGCGGGCGGCCGTGAGGGCCTCGCCGGTGTAGGCTTCGCGGATCGCCTTGCGGGTGGCGTCGAGATCGGCGCGAGCCGCCTTGATATCCGCGTCGTCGCTCCGCTCGAGGTCATGGCGGAGCTTGCTGAGATTGCGGGCGGCCTCGTCCGACGCTTTCTCCAGGTCGTCGTCCTGCTTCCGGATGGCGGCGAGGGCGGCGTAGAGCTTCTGCCCCTCGGGGTGGGTCTTCTTCGCATCCTCGCGGGCCTTGGCGTAGGCGGTGCGCGCCTTCTCGCGTGCTGGCCTCTTCGTCTTGTCGTGGCGGTAGGCGCTCTCGGCCTCGGCGAGTGCCTGGCGGAGTTCCTGGAGGGCGCCGTCCTTGTCGAGTGCCCGGTTCACGGGCGAGCTGCGGTGGTCGAGGGCCAGGCGGGCGCCCGCCGCATCGAAGTCGAGCTGCGCCTGCTGCTCGTCGATCCGCTCGGCTTCCTTGACCAGGGCTTGCGCCTCGGCGTTCCCTTCGAGCTTCGCCTGCACCACCTTTGCCAGCGTCTCACGCACCTCCCGCTCCTTCGCGAGGGCCGCCGTGTAGGCGGGGTCGGTGCGTTTGAGCTCCTCGTAGGCGGCCAGTGCCTTCTTCTCGGCCTCGCGGAGCGCCGCCAGCTCGGGCGTCTTGCGCACCTTCTCCTCGATCGCATCGAGCTTGTCGTCCACGACCTCGTAGCGTGCCTCGAGCCGCTTGAGCTGCTGCTCCGGCGCGAGCTCTGCCGCGGGAGCCGGGGCGGCAGCAGGCTCCGCCGCCGCGGCCGCAGGCTTCTCCGCCGCCGGCGCAGCCGCCGCTTCCCCTCCCCAGGCCGCTCCTGCGACACACAGCGCGACCGCGACCACAACGCCACCCATCACCCATGCTCTCATCACATGCCTCCTTTCACGCGGGCGCCACGGCCCCACGCCATTCGCGACACGCCCCGTATTGTAACGACCCGAAGGGCGGCAGGGAATAGCCAGTGCTGGCCGTTACAACGTTTTACAGACAGGTGCGTGTGGCCCCCGCCCCCGATCCCGCCCTCGTGCTCGCCCGCCATCTCGGGTAGAATATCCACGTTCCCCACCCGGAGAAGGAGAACCCCGATGAAGACCAGCGAAGGACGAATCGGCCGCGTGTTCGTCATCCGACTCGAGGATGGCGACGTGGTGCCCACGTGCATCGAGCGGTTTGCCGAGGAGCAGGGGGTACGAGTGGGCCACGTGGTGCTCATCGGCGGGATCGGCGGCGGCCAGGTGGTCGTGGGGCCACGGCGGTCGGACACGATGCCGCCCGACCCCATGCTCCTGCCCGTGGACGGTGCCCACGAGGTGGCCGCCGTGGGCGTGCTGGCGCCCGGCGAGGAGGGCAAGCCCGTGCTCCACATCCACGGCGCCCTCGGCCGCTCGGGGGCCACCCTCACCGGATGCCTGCGCACCGGGGTCACGACGTGGCTCATGGGCGAGGCCATCCTCTACGAGATCCTCGGCACCACCGCCGCACGCCTCAAGGACGCCGCGAGCGGCTTCGCGATCCTCGAACCCAGCGCCCCGGGCGGCGAGGGCTGAGCCTGCGCCCCGGAGCCGATCTCCCGCTTGCATTTCCCTGCGGAATCATGCAGATTCTCCTCGTGCCGCACGACCTCCCGAGCCCCATGTCACAGGAGCACAGGCAGCCATGGCCGAGAATGGAATCACCTACACTGTGTTCACGAAGCGCTGGAAGATGCCCCTTCCCGAGCTCGGCCAGTTCGTCCACGGCCTGGGGTTCGACGGCATCGAGCTGCCCGTGCGGCCCGGCTTCCAGGTCGAGCCCGAGAACGTGGCGGCCGGCCTGCCCGAGGCCGCGAAGGTGCTGGCCGACTTCGGGGTCCGGATCGCCAGCATCGCCGGCCCCACCGACGAGCCGACCATCGCCGCCTGCGCCCAGGCCGGCGTGCCCATCATCCGCATCTGCGTGAGCATCGACCCCGCCAAGGGCTACCTCGCCGAGGAGGAGCGCCTCCAGCGCGAATACGACGCCCTCGTGCCCATCCTCGACAAGCACGGCGTCACCGTAGGCGTCCAGAACCACTGCGACCTGTGCGTCGCCAACGCCATGGGCATGCGAAGCCTCATCGGCAAGTACGACCCGAAGCACTTCGCCATGGTGTGGGACGCCGCCCACTGCGCCCTCGACGGCGAACGCCCCGAGCTCGCCATCGACATCGTCTGGTCCCACCTGTGCATGGTCAATCTCAAGAACGGCATCTGGCTCCGCAAGACCGGCCCCGAGGCCGACGTGGTGACCTGGCGCCACTACTGGACCTCCGGCCGCCAGGGCCTGTGCCACTGGCCCACCGTGGTCGCCGAGCTCAAGAAGCGAAGCTACACGGGCTTCGTGTGCCTCACCGCCGAATACAGCGACCACGACTCCGCGGACCGCCTGATCGTCGAGGACCTCGCCTTCGCGAAGTCCCTGTTCGCCTGAGGAGAACCCGCCGTGGCCAGGAAGACCGCTCGCCCTCGCCGCAGGCTTCGCAAGGTGCGCGTCGCCATGATCGGCGCCGGCAGCATGGCCAATCGGGTCCACTACCCCTCCCTCGCCTCCTTCAGCGACGTGAC
>Ga0272441_10011595_pt1 | contig 13048 bp, 11 predicted proteins | sample SSMProp6N_FD_193582 | JGI IMG/M metagenome (GOLD analysis project Ga0272441, IMG submission 193582) | Marine sediment archaeal communities from Little Sippewissett salt marsh, Falmouth, MA, United States - SSM-Prop-6N | ecosystem: Environmental > Aquatic > Marine > Wetlands > Sediment ...
ATTCTAGGTAACGAAAACAAGAATGCTATAGGTGGCCATTTCATAGAAGGAATAGTTGGTGTAACAGCTGAAATCGTGTTAATGAAAACAGATATTCAAATAGAAAGAAAATTTGATGATGAAACAGGGTTAAAATCTTTATATCTTGAGTAAAAGTATTTTTAAGGCTAAAATAGATTACGTAATCAATTCAAAAAATTATATTGGAGACATGAGGATATGGAAAAATTTACAGATATTACCAAAAAAATAAAAACACTAAAAGAAGCACGTGAAATCCTTCATCAAGAATACACCCAGTCAGAGTTTCATAAAAAGAAAGAAGCAAATCCTCAGGATATTGTTCCTCCATCACCTGAAGATGAAGGAATCTATAAACTTTTAACAGCGATACAACAACTTGACTCGCATATCAAAAAACTTCAAGATGAACAATACCAGATCCTTAAAGAAAAAGAATAAATTTTTTTTAAATAACGTTTCTACGAATTCCAAACATTGATTTTATTAGAACAATAATTGGTATAATTTCAAGTCGCCCAATCCACATATTAAAAATAAGCATAATTTTTGCAGCAGGCTCCATATAAATATGGGTTATACCTGTTGTCAGACCAACATTTCCTTGAGCTGAGCACACCTCAAAAAATACGTTACTAAGAGTCGTTTTTCCAGGTATAACATATAATAACGCCATAACACCAATACAAAGTAGGATAACCCACATAAAAGAAATAATCGCTGCCTCATTAATAAGATCCATAGCGTCATCTTTGGATAATGATTTCTCCCCGAGTTTATGAACAAAAACCCTCCGGGGGGTTGATATGGCTCTTTTAATCCTCCATCCGACACCATTGTAAAGAAGTATGGCTCGGAAGAGTTTTATACCACCAGCGGTAGAACCAGCGGCACCACCAATAATCATAGCAAATGAAAGTATCAGCTTAGCTCCTTCACCCCAGTTTGTCAGATCAACAGTGGCAAAACCCGTACAAGTAATCGCTGATGTAAACTGAAAACCAGAGTTTTTCAAAGAAAGTAATAAGTTACCTCCATGCTCGGCGATATTCAAATTAATAATCGTTAATCCTATGACTCCTATGATGATTAGAGCTATTAATGCTTTGAACTGAACATCAGAAAAAAATCTTTTCATCCTGCCTTTCAGTAGATGATAATGAGCCGCAAAAGCCACGGCACCAAGAAACATCAAAATCACTACGGCTATCTGGCTAATAGTCCCAAAACCAGCAAGGCTACCATCTGTAACTGAAAAACCACCCGTAGCAAGCCCAGTCATAGCATGATTAAGAGATTGCCAAGGATTCATACCATCAGATGTTAACCAACCAATCAAAACCAATGCAACAATGCCTATAATAGTATACAAGAGGAAAATCCACCAGATCGTCCTAACAGTGGAAATAACAGATGGATGAGTTTTTTGATCACGAGCTTCACCCTTGTACAAGACGAAGGAACCAGTACCAGGGCGCGCAAGAATACTGAGAGTTAAAACAATAACACCGACTCCTCCAACCCATTGAATAAACGATCGCCAGAATTGAAGAGTAAGCGGCAAAAGAGATTCGTTATCAACCATTGTAAGACCAGTACCCGTCCAACCTGACATTGATTCAAAAAAGGCAGAAAGAGGTGCCATAGCACGAGTTGGATCATTTATGCTAAGGGGGATAAGCATGAAAGGAATACTGCCAATAGCAGAAATAAAAAACCAACTAAGTGCAGCAGTTACCATCGCGGTTTTAAAATTAGTCGGATCTGCTTTTCTAAAAGAAAAATAAAGGGGACAACCAACAATAAAATAAACAGCAGACGTAAGAAGAATAGGCCCAATAGCATCAAAACCACAAGACCCATATTCACCGTTATAAATAGGAATGATTAAGGCGATAAGGGCGATAAACCCCACAATAATAAAAATGCCCCCAAGATCCCTAAGGACACTTCTAATATCACTCATAACGAAATCTATCTCCTACCAGGTTTATCCTCAAATTAAATTAAAAAATATACAACAACTACTTATACTTTTACAGATTCTTAATTTCCTTAATTCTCTTATTGAGACTTTTTCTAAGTTCATCAGATATATCTCTCTTCGTAAAAGCATCAGCCTTAGCAGCAATAGAAATCTTATTAGCAAAAGCCCTTGCAATTTTCCCTCTAACTGCTCTTGGAGATTTATTTATATAGGGATGCTGAAAGATAACACCATGTTTAGGAGGTCTTCCTCCTTCTTTTTTAAACCTAAAAAGAGCCTTTTCAGCCCCTAATATTTGTATAGTGGAAGCAGGAGAAACTGCAAGTTTTTCTAAGCCACCTGAAAGAGAGATAAGCCGGGCACCAATCAAAGGACCACTAATATCACTTATATTAGGTGCAACCCTGTTCATATCCTGCTCAATTTCATTTTCTAATGATTTAATACCAGTTTTAACAGATGAAATAGAATCCTCTAAAGGTTTAACCTTGTCTTTAGAATATGGTATAACATTCCAGCTTTCCAAACGCTCAGATAATAAATTAGAAGTCTGAATTAAATCATCTAAAGCATTAACCATATGAACAATCTGTAAATCCTCAGATTTCAACTGTTCCTGAATCTTTTCTTTAACAATCAAAGAAGTAGCTTCATGAAGTATCTCCTCTGAGAAACCAAAATCCTTAGATTCAAGTTTAACTTCTCTAAAAAAAGGATCCAAGGGTTTATACTCACCAATAATTTGCAGTCTCTTTTCATTGACAATTACTTTCACATTCTTTGAAATTTTCTTCTCCTCAGGTAGTATCTCGTTTTTATCAATTTTTTTTAGAACCCTAGAGATATCCTTTGTGTTTTTAGAGAACAATATCTTCTTTTTTAAATCAGTTTCATCAAATATGAAAGTTCCAAACCATTTTGTTATTAGATACATAGTATTTCAAAACATGTTAAGTGTTGTTTTCTAATTTATTTTACGCTTATTTAAAAAAGTTGTTAACCATCTAAAAAAACATGTTGAGTAATGTAATTAAAAAATAAAATCGTAATGAATTTTTTCCAACGAAGTTTTGATATATGCTATGTATCGCTTTTACTTTAACAATATCAATTTCACTATCATCATAGGCGGTATTACCAACATTATCAGTTACTTTTAATTTTATTTTATTCTGGCCTTTTTTATCAAAGGTTACATGTGGCCTTGCCCCAGTTGCATCTTTGAAATCATCGTCCTCGTTGACATCCCAGCTGTATTTATATGGTGGTATTCCCCCAGATGCGCTTCCAATTAATTCGATTTCATCCCCGATTGCTCCTTTGTAAGGGCCATCTGCATCTGCATTTAGAGAGATATCATCTTCAGCATCTCCAAGATATGTTGTATTTGCTAAATAACCATCTGACTGTGAATTACTTGCGTTGTAACCTGATTCATTATAATGGTGACCTATTCCGTCTCCATTATCATCAATTAAAGCATCCTGCGGATGATTTGGTTCTTCCTCTTTATCAACGATTTCAGCTGCATATCTGTATGCTTCAAGTATTGAGATCTTGCCATCATTATTATAATCAGAATTTCTGCTTCCTTCCAATGCTTCTCTAAAAGGTCCTATCCATCTATCTGCAAATTCATTTGTTCTTGAAGCAGTGCAAATAATGCGATTGCTTCCACTTAGTTCTTCTATGAATCCACCACTGTTACATGGTTGAAGGGCAAAAATGATTTTTGAATCAATGTCTTTTACAGTATTTCCAAGTTCATAATCATATAATTTTTCTGGTTCAATGTGAAAACCCAATAACTCAATGAGATCTTGTACGCATTCGATTAGGATTTTTCCGTCTCCTATCTTAATTTTTGAGGTGTTGAGAAGATTAAATATGTACGTAAAGTAATTGATACATTCTTTTACATTTTTTAATGGGCATCCGAAATATGTACTGTTTGTACCATCTTCATGTTTTTCAGTTGCTCCATGATCGATAAAACAAACAAATAATGAATCTTCAGAGGTTAAACTGTTTTTACCATTTGGTTTAAATGTGTTTAGAAGTTTTTTGAAACCTGATTCATCAGGACTATATTCTTTATCAATCCATTTTGGATTAAATTCTGTTGGAATTTTAAAAAAAGTTTTTTTAATTATTTTACCTTCTGCATCTGTCTGATTATATGATACATTTATAAAATCTGGTAGTTGTTTAACAAGTAGATAGATGTTTTCTTCATTATATCCATATTTATCACGTAGCATAGTATACATTCTACTGGCATCTTTTAGGTACCATGTGTAAAATTTTTGGATTTCTTCTAGATTTGTCCAGTTGCCCTCAGGACCCCAATGGGTTTGATTGAAATCGATTTTTGGGAAATATCGTCCAACCATGATTATAGCATATTGTTCATTATCTAGTGAGTTTTTGGTACTATTATTAGCTTCAGATAAAGAATTAAGAGCATTAACTGTTATGTTTGAACAAACAAGAATTGTTGCAATGAAAATAATAATTGTTTTTTTCATTTGATCACTTAGATCTACAAATTATATTGTCATTTGTAGTATATAAAATCTTTTATAATAATGCTGAGGGAACATGACTTTATATATAACCTTATATTTTACGGTTGAGGTGTTAACCTGGTAAATATTGCTACAACACTCGCATCTCTAAGATTAAAAAACCCGTTGATACTTGCCTCAGGTATTATGGATGAAGATGCAGGGAGTATGAGCAGAATTTTTAACTCTGGCGCTGGTGCTATTGTTACTAAATCGATAGGATTAGAACCCCAGGAGGGATATCCTAACCCTACTGTTGTTGAATTGGAACATGGAATTTTAAATGCAATAGGACTAGCCAATCCAGGAATAGAATATTTTAAAGACGAAATCAAAAAATTAAAAACTGCGAATATACCAGTTATAGCAAGTATTTATGGTTCAAATTCTAATGATTTCGTTAAACTTGCTCAAAAAATGCAAGAATACGGTGCAGATGCATTAGAACTCAATATGAGCTGCCCTCATGCAAAAGGATATGGCCTAGAGATAGGATCAGACCCAGAACTCGTAAAAAACATAACTTCAAATGTCAAAAAAGCAATAAACCTCCCTGTTTTCGTAAAACTTTCACCAAATCTAACCGACATAACAAAAATCGCTAGAGCCGCTGAAAAAGCTAAAGCTGATGCCATAGTCGCAATAAACACAGTGAAAGCAATGAAAATTGACATAGAACTAAAAACGCCTGTTCTTTCAAATAAAATAGGAGGATATTCTGGTAAAGCCATCAAACCAATAGGCGTCAGATGCGTTTATGAAATATACAAAAACATTAACATACCCATCATCGGAGTAGGAGGAATAACAACCGGAGAAGACGCAATAGAATACATAATGGCAGGAGCCACTACTGTACAAATAGGGTCAGCAGTATACTACAGAGGAATTGATGTATTCAACAAAGTAAACCAAGAAATCACCGAATGGATGAAAAAACTCGAAATCAAAAACCTAAACGAAATAATTGGAGTAGCACACCAATGAACTATCCAACAATAACACAAATAATCGAAAATAAAAAAGAAGCAAAAAATACCAAAACAATCACTTTTAAATTTTCAGGAGAAATGCTACCTGGTCAATTTTTTATGATATGGATGCCCAAAGTAGATGAAATACCAATGAGCGTATCCTACATGAACAAGGAACTCAAAGGTTTCACATATCGAAAAATAGGAGAAGCAACCAAAGCATTATACAACCTTAAAAAAGGAGATAAAATAGGCATAAAAGGACCATATGGAAACGGTTTTAAAATAAATGGAAAACACATCCTGTTCGTTGGTGGCGGAACAGGAATAGGAATGCTAATACCTGCCATTGAAGAAGCAGTTAACAAAAAAATAAAATCAACAATACTCCTAGGTGTGAAAAACAAAGACGAATTATTCTTCGAAAAACGATTAAAAAAACTGGATGTAGAGCTTTATATTTCAACAGATGATGGAACCCGAGGGTACAAAGGATACGCTTCTGATATCGCAAAGGACTTAATTAATAAAAATAATTATACATCAATTCTAACATGTGGTCCTGAAACAATGATGAAAAAACTCCTTGAAACATCCAAATCGATACCATTTCAAGCATCACTGGAAAGATACATGAAATGTGGTTTTGGAATATGTGGACAATGTACAATTGGAGATGGGCTAAGAGTATGTAAAGAGGGACCAATATTCGATGGAGAAACCTTGAAAAAAATAAAAAATTTCGGTAAATTCAAAAAAGATGCATCAGGTAGAAAAATACCAATATAAAAAAATCGATATTTGGAGGAATAATCAATGAGTGTTTATTACGAAGAAATAAACATTGAAACAAACGGCGAAGTTGACATTATTGACATCACCGGTGATATTCAAAAAACCGTTAAAAAATCAAAACTAAAAGATGGTATAATCTGTGTTTTTGTCCCAGGATCAACCGGGACTATTACAACCATCGAATATGAACCAGGACTCATGAAGGATCTACCAAGTGCCCTTCAAAAGATAGCACCTAAAGGTGAATATTACAATCACCATGAAACCTGGCATGATGACAATGGACATTCTCATGTACGCGCAAGTCTAATGGGACCTGGTATAACAATTCCATTCAGAGGCAGTAAAATCGTTCATGGCACATGGCAGCAAATTGTTTTCGTTGAGCTAGATACTCAGCCTAGGAATAGGCGGATATCTGTCCAAATAGTTGGAGAATAAAAAGTTTTTTTACCATTTATTATGATGAATCCTTGAATCATTATATCTGTTCTTTTTTGTTTGTTTTTCCTCTGTGAATCCAAGAGAAATAAGAGCAAAAGGTATAACGCTTTCCGGGGTTTTTAACAAATCCTTGAGGGTGTCCATCCTTTGTTCCCGCGGATAAACACAAACCCAGCATGCCCCCAACCCAAGGGCTCTTGCAGCGAGAAGAACATTCTGGGTTGCTGCAGAGCAATCCTGAACCCATAAACCTTTATGGCTTTCTAGGCTTAGATCTCCACATATAAGTATAGCAATCTTAGCATCCTTAAGCATCCAAGCATTTTTATGTTTCTCAGAGATTTTATTAAGAATATCTACATCATCAATTAAAACAAAATGCCATGGCTGTTGATTGCCCGCAGAGGGGGCACTAAAACCCGTTTCTAATAATTGTTTTATTAAATTACCAGGTATCTTTTTATTAGTATATTTTCGCACGCTTCTTCTTGTTAAAATAACTTCCATTGCATCCATTATAACACACCATCGTTTTTTCAATAAAAAATATTCATGCTATTTAAAAACTAATCTTTAAAATCAAATTTTATAAAACTTGGATTACTGCCGCCGTAAAGAATTTTGATCTTATCAAAAAGTGAGAGACCGCTCGCGGATATTTTTATAGTTTTAATAACAATTTGCTGGTCAAATTTCCCATCAAAAACTATCTTTTTTTCTCTCCAGAGGATGTCTATGCCAAATGTTTTCTTCTGGTTTATGATTTCATGTCCTTGGTTATCAAAAAAACGTATTTCTAAGTTGTTTATCTTTGTTAAAAAAGGTTTTTCGATATATATGTTTGCAACCCAATTGCATTTATCAACAATTAAAAGTTTTTCGAACTCATAAACACATCCATCTTTTGAGTTTAATTTTAAAAACCCTGATGATTTTATCGTCTCCTTAGAAGTATCCGGTTTTTCTATTTGTATTTCTTTTGAATTTAAATAGAATAGGAACTCATCCGGGAAGAGTTTTATCTGATGATTAGTGATTTTTACTAGTCCATCATTATCTTTAACACAGAGAACAACCGTATAAATAAGTGGGTATTCAATATCATAATTGTTGTCAAATAGATAGGTATGTATTACGTTTTTTTCATCAGATGTTTCTCCATCTTGGAAATCCCAATGGTAAGACATAATGTCACCATCTGTATCATAAGACTCAGAGGCATCGAATTCTATGTTTTTTCCGAAAAATGCTTCTGATGGCGCTTTTATTTTAGCAAATGGTGAAAAAAATTGAACTTTTTCAGGTTCATTAGTTGTATCGTTTTCAAGGCAACCTGAAACTAATGAAAATATGAGTATGTTTAGTGTAATAGTTATCCCGATCTTAATTTTTATTTCTTTTTTCATGATCAAAGCAAAACAATTATAATTCGTTCTATTATATATAATTTACTTACAAAATATTATTATATCAGTAAAACAACTCTATATATGAAAATAAAAACAAGAACTTTAATGGGGGACAAATGCAAATCCGGAAACTAGTGGCATTCCAAATAGTATTACTGCTATTGCTATCACCAATTATTACCATGTCTGTTTGTTCTGAGGATAACCCTGTCCCAAATTGGAATAATGACTGGTCTTTTAAACAAGAAATCAAACTACCTATATCAACTAAAAATCCTTATTCTATTTTTCAACCAGTAGATATACACATAGAGTTTTCGGATAACTGCTGGGGTAAAAACGAAAACGAGCATTCCATCAGAGTTGTTTGTTGGGATGGAGAGAAATGGCATGAACTAGAATCACAGATTTATGATTTGGAAAAAGAAGGCTTTTTTTTAACTAAATGTGGTATTATTTTTTTGGTCCCAGATTTTGCTGATGGAACAGAAAAATATTTTGTTTATTACGATGACGAAAGTAAACCCTGTGCAGAGTACAAAGATCATGTATCTGTTGAGGATTCTTATTATTATTTTGAACCAATTTCTGGTATTTATGTCGAGGGTGATTACTATAAAATCATTGAAGATGGATATTGTGTTTATGGAGTGGGTCAGAAAGGGGAGGTTTTAGACCGTAGATTATCCCAATGTGTTGTAAAACAAAAACCAAAATCGGCAGAGTTTACCGTTAAAAATTCAGATAACATTGCCTCTTTTTGTTTTTCATATCATCACGGTGTAAAAGATGAAGATGAGATTTCATCAGATCAGATACTAGTAGCAAAAGACATCCATATAGATGGAAATCTAATGGTTGAATTCAGAATTGTTAGCGAATCCTCTGATAATACTTTACGTACATCGAATATCTATAAATATTATTATTGTCCAACTGACAATAAACGCTTAAATGTACATGTTAAACACGAAGTCTTAGAAGATGGAACTGTAAAAGGCATTGAGAACGTAGATGGTCGATATGGAGCAATTTTTACATATCATTCAAATAGTGATATTATTCAACAAATGCGTTTCGGTAAAATTCTACCATTTCTACATGTAAGCGGGGAAGACAACAACATCCGAGAATATCAAATGAACACCGACCCTGAAGGATTAGAACGCGAGTGGATTGTACCATACGAAGATGACTGTGATATCGGTGACCAGTCATGGATTTCATATGATGAAGGCGAAGAAGGAAAAGCGTATGCAATGATATTTGAATCAAACAAAGGATTAGTGAAATATGGAGAAGATGAAAAAGACGGAATACAAGTAAAAGTCGCAGAAAAAGAAATTCTAGATATATTAGAAGCCGAAATAGACTATGCAAATATTAACTTCGGGAGAAACTCCTACGAAAAAGGCGAAAAACACGACCTGTTAATCCCAAGTGGTCTTGTAGTAGAATACAAAGCAGAGTTTTATACTTCAATAAACGGCGGTTACCAAGAGGTGATTGAAGAAAGTAAACTTTTCCAAACACTGGTAAAATACCGCCAAGACCAACATGATGATTCATACGATGAAAATCAACATATTTACACTCTAACCGCCATCCCAAGAATATCTGGAAGAATCCTATCACATCCAATCCTGGCTAATCTTTTTGGCATTAACATAACATATGTTTATGGCGAACTCTACCAAAATGGAAAACTGATATCAACAGGAATAAATGAAAAACCATTACTTGGGGGTTTAAGAATAAAATTCCCTAAACTAGCTAAAGGAGAATATGTTGTAAAAATCTTTAGAAAAATTGGAAAACAAAAAATATATTTTATAGGTGTCCAACCTGTAAATATCAGTGGCGATAAAAGAATCAATGTTTTATGCACCTGGCCAAAAACCATAGATATCAAAACTATCGATCAAAATAAAAATAAAATAAAAGATATCAAATTGTTTCTGTATAAGAACAACAAATTAATTGGAAGTTGTATCTCCACAGATGAAAAAGATACTACTATTAACGTACCTGTAAATCTTTTTAATCCTTATATTTTAAAAGCTTACTACAAGGGTTTCAAAGTATTTGATAACGAAATACCTCGATTAAAAACAAGCGAAGAAATAAAACTAGAGCTATATGATCTAAAAATAAAAATAGAAGATCAATTAGGATATCCTCCAGGTGTAAACGTACGTCCATTTATCACTAGTAAAAACATGGATGAACCAGTTGAAATACAACCAGATATCGGCAAAAACGGGATCTACACATTCAAAAATATTCCAAAATCAGAATACAATCTTCAGATCTCTTATGGAGGATATTCAAGCATAGAAAAAATCAATATACCAACCAATCAAGAATATCAAAAAATAAAATTCAATGCGATGTATTCTATAAGCAATGAACTCCTTAATGCAATTGGATCACCTGTCAAAAAAGATGGCAAAACAATTGATATACTCAGGGAAGAAGATATCATTTTTGAAAAAATTCCAGCATCAGAGACGATAATACTTCCACCTGCTAGTTATACATTGAAAATTTATTCTGATAATGAGCTAATAGGAATTAAAACAGTTGAGCTAACTAATGATAAAAACATAAAAATTGTTACAAATATAGAATCGATTATACCCTTACTTATAACAATACTGGTAATAATATTCATTGGAGAATTAGTCTTTTTATTATTAGTTAAAAAACTATCTCTAAACACTTTTTTGAAGTTAGTTGCAATGTCTCTGATTTTGCTGTCTTTATTTCAGCCCTGGTGGGCTTTAAACGCAAAAAGTAATAACCCCTATGCAGAAAAAAACACTAATTTCTTCATTTACCCTCAAACGATGATTGAGTCACTTGAATATAATGGATATGAATACCGGGATTTAGCAACAATACCTGAAATGTTTACTAATTTCGTTGGATTGCTGTTTATAATTGTTTGCTCAGGTTTTACATTGATAGGTATAAGTTTCATTCCAAATTTTCTATTAAAAAAACGTTTTTCTATGGGTTTAATTGCAGCAAGTTTCATATTTTTGGTTCTTGTAGTAACTGCCTTCCTGGTTGGGATATCAAAGATAACAGAAATCAGCCTTGGTAGTTTGCAGGGACATGCAATTTCTAATGTTGCGCTTCCAAATAATGAGGTTGTTTGTATGAATACAAGCTGGGGTTTAGGAGTTGGATTCTACCTTTACATTATCGCAGCTTTAACAATATTTGCTGGTGGAATTATAGATATCCTCAGAAAAAGAAGATGGCCGAAACAATTTTTTTCAAAAAAATAGTTGTTAAAACTGTTTTTTTATTCTGGCTATCCCATCTATTTCTTTTATTATTTTTACCACTTCAGATGGAACAAGTTTTTCCCACTCTTCATCATTAGCTATTCTTTTACGTATTTCTTTCCCAGAATATTCATCTTTATTATACAATTTTGTTTCTTTTATAGTAAAACCTTTTTCATGAAATAATCTCTTTGTTAGATCATTATTGGAGATTACAACATCAAAATCTGATATGATAGAAAGTACGTGATCAACCCATCTTGGAGGATTATGTATATCTGGGATTAAAATTATTTTATAATTTTTAATACCAGTATTTTTTAGAGCATTTTCAATCATTTTTTTTCTTTCATCCGCTAAGAAAGGATTATCTTTTGTATCACCGTACTGAGACGAGCCGATACCTATTATTAACTCTTTAAAAAGCTTAGAAATATTTTGAATAATCCTAAGATGCCCATTATGAAATGGTTGGAAACGTCCAATAAATAAAGCTTTCATGATTCTATTGTATAATTGAAAAATATGGATATTAATCCTTCGAATCCATTTCTGTGGGGTTATGTTGTTTTGTTTCCTGTCTTTTAATGGGGGTTGAAATGTTTTCCTCTGATTTTAGCTCGATTTTAGCAGTAACATTTAGTGGCTTCATTGATTTTAGTTTTTTAAGAAGTTGTTGTTTTCCTTCACCGACAAGAGCATGTTCGATTACCTCCAGAAGAGTTCCAACTGGTATTATCTCGATTTCATTTTTGAATTTGTCCTCCACTAGTACATCATTGAGATTGGATTTAGGTACAAGTACTTTTTTTATACCCGCTCTGGCAGCTGCTTCAACCTTTGCAGTGGCACCACCTATTGGAAGGACCGTCCCGCGGATGCTAAGTGATCCAGTCATTGCTGTATCCTGACGAACTGGTACTCCTACCATCGCAGATATTACAGCAGTTATAACAGAAATACTAGCAGAATCGCCCTCAAGACCCTCATAAGTTCCAATGAACTGTATGTGAATATCGTGCTCAGTGATATCCTTACCCATATATTTCTTAATAATAGCTGAAATATTCAAAACCGATTCTTTTGCGATATCACCTAGTTTACCAGTAGCAATAACTTTTCCCTCTGATCGAGAACCTGCAGGTGTAACCTCTGCAACAATTGGTAGTACAAGCCCTGAAAACTCACTCATGGAAGGATCAGCTGAATGAACCGCTAGGCCGTTTACTACACCGATCTCTTCTCCTTTAATTTTAAAAGAACGATAATCCTGACGCCGTTCAATAGCTCTATCAACAACCTGCTGTTCAAGAGATTTAGCTATTTTCTTTGCTGCTAAAACATTATCTTTGGTAACTATTTTCTCTTTCTGTTCATAAGCAATATCGCCAGCAGCCCGTATAAGTCCACCAAGTTCACGTAAACGCAAGGAAAGCTTTCCTTTTCTACCTGCTCTACGCTGGGCCTCATGAATTATTTCTGCTACGGCATCTCTTTCAAAATGCGGGATTTTCTCATCTTTTTTAACCTCTTGAGCAACAAAACGGATTAATTT
>Ga0272441_10011596_pt1 | contig 13046 bp, 10 predicted proteins | sample SSMProp6N_FD_193582 | JGI IMG/M metagenome (GOLD analysis project Ga0272441, IMG submission 193582) | Marine sediment archaeal communities from Little Sippewissett salt marsh, Falmouth, MA, United States - SSM-Prop-6N | ecosystem: Environmental > Aquatic > Marine > Wetlands > Sediment ...
CCGTGTCGCGCTCCCGCGACCCTCCGTGAAGCACCAAAAACGCCACTGCGAACTTCCTCGACCTGCTGAAACTACCTAAACCGATGCCAGCCACACCCCTTACACGCTCGTTTGCGGAATCGCTGCCCCACATGCGCTTGCATCACGTGGCGGGTTCGGACAAGATATGATAGGGAGGCCCCGACCGCGAGGCAGGATAAGACGGAATGGAAGCGATTCTGAGGCGGAACCTGGCGGACGTGCGCGAGCGCATCGCAGCGGCCTGTGGGCGGGCGGGGCGCTCGCCCGACGGCGTGCTCCTCGTGGCCGTGACCAAGACGGTCGCCCCCGAGGTGGTGCGCGTCCTGGCACGGCTCGGAGTGACCGACATCGGTGAGAACCGCGTGCAGCAGGCACAGGCGAAGCACGACGCTCTCGGCGGCACGGTGGGCCTGCGCTGGCATATGATCGGCCACCTCCAGACGAACAAGGTGCGCCACGTGCTCCGGCTCTTCGAGCGGATCCACTCGGTAGACAGCGTGCACTTGGCCGAGGCGATCGAGAGCCGGGCCGCCCGCGACGGCCTGGCCGTGCCCGTGCTCATCCAGTGCAACACGAGCGGCGAGGCATCGAAGTCGGGCGTGGCGCCCGGCGACCTGCCCGCCCTGCTCGACCACGTGGCCGCCCTCGACCACCTGCGCCTCGAGGGGCTGATGACGATGGCCCCGTTCGTGGACGACCCCGAGACCGTCCGCCCCTGCTTCGCCGCGCTCAGGGAGTTGGCCGCCGCCTCGCGCGAGCGCACAGGCCTGCCCCTGCCGCACCTCTCGATGGGCATGACGCAGGACTTCGAGGTGGCCATCGAGGAGGGCGCCACGATGGCGCGCATCGGCTCCGCACTCTTCAGGGGACTGTGAGCAGAGCGGAATGACGTGTGACGCGTGACGCGTGATGAAGACGCTATCAACTACGAGCGTCGAGTCAAGCGTTCAGGGACGGGTCCGTCCGCCCCCAATCCCCCATCCTTCCATCCCTCCATTCTTCCGCTCTTCCATTCTTCCACCCATCCATTCCTCCCCCTCATCGGCTCGTCTTCGTGGCTGGCTTGCGGGTGCTCACATCGGCCTCAATCACGAGGCGGACCTTGTGGGCGCCGTGGCAGTCGGCACACGTGCGCCGGCGGGCGCCCTGCGGCAGGCGCATCGTGGTCTCGGCGTGCTCGCACGAGGCGTAGTGGCAACCACCGCACAGTTCGTCGATGGTGTCCCGGGCGAACACGCGGTCGGGCTTCGCCTCGTTGTTATCGTCCTGGACGTGCTTCTTGCTCAGGCCGTGGCAGGTGACGCAGCCGACGCCGTGCTGCTCGTGCTCGGTGTCGGCGAGGTCGTCGGCCGAGTCGACGTGGCAGAGGGTGCACCCGCCGAGCAGGGTGGTGGCGGGGCGTCCGCGGGGCGGCTTGACGCACGATACGGCCACGAGCACACCTGCCGTGAGCACGAAACCCAACGCGGCAACGAGGCCCGTGGCATCGTGGGATGTGCAAGACAAGCGAGGCTTCGGTGGGGCCGGTACTGCCTCCCCGGCTCGGTCCTTCCTGAGCAGCAGTTCCCTATCCTTCCTCTGGCAAAGCCCCCAGCGACGTCGTGGCGTCGGCCCCACCGCCCGCCAATTATATCCAGGGCAGCCAGGGCGATCAACCTGGCGATACGCCCCACAACCGCACCCTGCCGGCCCGGAATGCTCCGCAACGAGGCAAGATTTTTTGACACCCCGGCGCCCGGGCGCTATCATTGCTTGCTCCGCAGTCCACGGAGACAGCCGCTGTGCGGCGAGGACCCGGCCATGCATCCCGATGCGCACGACATCCTGGAGACGATCCGGCATCATGTCGATGCTCGGGATGTGGCCCGCCTGACCACCTACCTCAATAGCCTCCATCCCGCCGATATCGCGGAGGTGCTCGGGCGCCTCGAACCCGACGAGCGCCAGCACGTCCTCGACGTTCTCGACATCGAGGGCGAGGCGGACGTGCTCGGAGAGGTCGACGACCCGGTGCGCTCGCAGATTATCTCGGAGCTCGACGACCACGAGGTCACCGAGATCGTCGAGGAGATGGAGCCCGACGAGGCGGCCGACCTTCTCAGCGAGATGCCAGAGGAGCGCGCCGAGCACGTCCTCGAGCTCATGGCACCGCCCGAGGCCGAGGAGGTCGGGGACCTACTCCAATACCCGTCCGAGACCGCCGGCGGACGCATGTCCCCCGCCCTCGTGCGCGCACACGACAAGCTGACCGTGGGCGACGTGCTCGACCAGATCCGCTCGTGCGACGAACTCGAAGAAGAGGACATCTATAACATCTACGTGGTCGACGGTGCCGACCGCGTGCGCGGGGTCGTCTCGCTGTGGGCGCTTGTGCGGGGGAGCAGCGAGACGCCCGTGGCCGAGCTCATCGAGCGCGTGCAGCCCATCCCCGCCGACATGGATCAGGAGCGGGTGGCGACCATCTTCCACAAGTACGACATGGCGGCCGCTCCCGTGGTCGACGAGGGCGGACGCCTGCTCGGACGCATCACGTTCGACGATATCCAGGACGTGGTGGTCGAGGAAATGACCGAGGACATGTCGAAGTTCGCCGGCACGGACGACGACGAGTTGGAGACCTCGTCGGCCGTCAAGACCGCGCGCCTGCGCCTGCCCTGGCTGCTCATCTGCCTGGCCGGCACGTTCGTCTCGGGCAGCGTCATCAGCGGCTTCGGCGGCTCGCTCGGCCAGCACCTCCTCATCCTGATGGTCTTCGTGCCCGCGGTGATGGCCACCGCCGGCAACAGCGGCCTCCAGACCGCCACCATGACCGTCCGCAGCCTCGCCACCGGCCACGCGGACAGAGTCGGGGCGTCCGTCCTCATCCTCAAGCAGATGCGGGCCTCGGTGCTCGTGGCCGTGGCCTGCGGCCTGGCCGCAGGGGCAGTGGCCATCCTCTGGAACCGGTTCTCGCCAGGCCACATCGCCAGCGGCGACGCGGTGACGCTCGGCCTCATCATCGGCGGCTCGATGTTCGCCGCCATCTGCCTGAGTTGCACCCTCGGCGTCCTCGTGCCCATGACCTTCCGAAGGATCGGCATCGACCCGGCCGTGGCCTCCGGGCCGCTCATCACCACATCCAGCGATATCTTCAGCCTCCTCGTCTACCTGGGAGTGGCCACCGCCCTCCTCAAGCCGCTATAGAACCATGGCATCCGTCCCCTGGCCGGTGGCTCGCACCCATCTGCGTGCCGGCACACGCAGGGCCGAAGACAACGCGAAACGCAGGGAGTACCAACGATGAAGCAGTACAACGTAGCGGTCGTGGGCATCGGAGCCGTGGGCACCGAGATGCTCAAGGTGCTCCACGAGCGCGAGTTCCCCGCCGAGAGCATCCGCGTCCTGGCCCGCTCGGCGCGCGAGGAGGAGATCGCCGGCCGCACCTACCAGGTCGAGGCCACATCCGTCGACTCCTTCGACGGCGTGGACATTGCGCTCTTCGCGGGCACCGAAGGCGCCAGGGGGGCCTCCCAGCAGTACGGCTGGGCCGCCGTCGAGAAGGGAGCCCTCGTCATCGACAACGGCGACGACTTCCGCATGGACCCCCGCGTGCCCCTCGTCGTCCCCGAGGTCAACCCCGAGCACCTCAAAGCCCATCAGGGCTTCGTCGCCAACCCCAACTGCTCGACCATCCAGATGATCGTCGCACTCGCACCCCTCCACCGAGCCGCCCGCATCCGACGCATCGTCGCGTCCAGCTACCAGGCCGTCTCCGGCACAGGCCGCGCCGCCATCGCCGAACTCAAGGCTCAGATCACCGCGCTCGAAATGGGCAAGACCCCCGTTGCCGACGTCTACCCCCATCAGATCGCCTTCAACTGCCTCCCCCACATCGGCAGCCTCAAGGACGACATGCCCGGCTACACCAGCGAAGAGCTCAAGATGCGACGCGAGACCCACAAGATGCTCGACGCACCCGACATCGCGGTCACCGCCACCTGCGTGCGCGTGCCCGTCTTCAACGGCCATTCCGAGGCTCTCAACGTCCAGCTCGGGAAGAAGCTCTCCGCCGACGAGGCCAGAGAAATCCTCCGTGCGGCGCCCGGCGTCGCCGTCATCGACGACATGGCGAACGCCGAGTACCCCACCGCGCTCCACGCCTCCGGCAGAGACCCCGTGTTCGTCGGCCGCATCCGCGAAGACACCTCGGCCGAAAACTGCCTCGACCTGTGGTGCGTGGGCGACAACATCCGCAAGGGCGCCGCACTCAACGCCGTGCAGATCGCCGAGAAGATGATTGAGATGGGGCTCCTGTAAGCCCCAACGCCCCGCCACCGCGATCCGAGGGGCCACGCAATGAGTATCTTCAAAGCCTACGATATCCGCGGAATCTACCCCGACGACCTCGCCGACGAGCTAGCCGAGAAGATCGGCACGGCCGCCGCACACATGCTCGCCGGCCGCACCATCGTGGTCGGGCGCGACATGCGAGTCTCCAGCCCCGCAATCGCCGCCGCCGTCATCCGTGGCCTCACCCGCGCCGGCGCCGACGTCGTGGATATCGGCCAGGTCACCTCGCCCATGGTCACCTTCGCCGTCGCTCAGTTCGCCTACGACGGCGGCGTGATGGTCACCGCTTCCCACAACCCCGCCCGCTACGCCGGCATGAAGCTGTGCCGCAAGGGCGCCGAGCCCGTCAGCTACGACTCCGGCATCGACGAGATCGAGCGGCGCGTCCGCGACGACGACCTCCCAGCCGCACCCGCGCCGGGCTCCGTGACCCCCCGCGACGTGCTCCCCGAATACCTCGACCACCTCGCTCAGGCCGCCGAAGGCATCCACGACCTCAAGCTCGTCATCGACGCCGGTAACGGCATGGCCGGCATGCTCATGCCCCGCCTCTTCGAGCGCATCGACGCACAGGTGGTGCCCCTCTACTTCGAGCTCGACGGCACCTTCCCCAACCACGACGCCAATCCTCTCAAGCCCGAGAACCTCGCCGACCTCCAGGAAAGGGTCGTCGACGAGGGAGCCGACCTGGGCATCGCCTTCGACGGCGACGGCGACCGCGTTGCCTTCGTCGACGAAAGCGGACAGGCCGTCGCGTGCGACATCACCACCGCCCTCATCGCACGCGAGGTGCTCAGGACACAGGCCGGCGCCGCCATCATCTACGACCTGCGGTCCAGCCGAGCCGTCCGCGAGGAAATCGAAGCCTGCGGCGGTGTCCCCGTCATCTCACGAGTCGGCCACTCCTACGTCAAACGCACCATGCGCGACCGCGACGCCGCCTTCGGCGGCGAACTCAGCGGCCACTACTACTTCCGCGAGAACTTCTACTGCGACAGCGGGGCCTTCACCCTCCTCAGAGTCCTCTCCCTCCTGTGCCGCGAAGCTAAGCCCTTCAGCCAGCTCGTCGCTCCCCTCCAGCGCTACCACTCCAGCGGCGAGGTCAACTCCGAGGTCGCCGATAAGGACGCCTGCATCGAGGACCTCGCCCGAGCCTACGCCTGCGGCAATGCCTACCGCCTCGACGGTCTCACCGTCGACTTCGCCGACTGGTGGTTCAACGTCCGCCCCTCCAACACCGAGCCCGTCCTTCGCCTCGTCGTCGAGGCCACCACGCGCGAACGCATGGAGACCATGCGCGACACCATCCTCGCACGCATCCGACGCCCCTTCGCCGTCCGACGCATTCTCGTGCCCACCGACTTCTCGGCCTTCGCCGCCCAGGCCCTCCCCTACGCCGCCGCCATGGCCGAGGACACGGGGGCCGAGCTCCACATCCTCCACGTCCTCCCCACACCGGAGATGATCGTCCAGCTCGAAGCCATGGCACCGATCACCGACATGGCGTTCATCGATGACCTCGAGACCGGCGCGCACGAGCAGCTCGGCAAGGTCGTGCCCGACGAGCTGCGCCAGCGCGTCCACGTGGTGCCCGCCATACGCACCGGTGTGGCCTTCCTCGAGATCGTTCGCTATGCTCAGGAAGAGCGCATCGACCTCATCGTGCTCACCACCCACGGCCGCACCGGCCTGCGCCACGCCCTCTTCGGCAGCGTGGCCGAGAAGGTCGTCCGCAGAGCCCTCTGTCCAGTCCTCAGCATCCACCCCCGCGGCCACGAATTCGCCTTGCCCTAGCCCGCATTACTTACCAGATCTGGCCGCCAGCGGCCGCTTCTCGCCTCAGGCGGCGTCCTCCGTGCGAGCTGTCCTCGACGTATCCACTGTGGGTACGCCTGCGGAAGCTCGCGTGTGCGTCCTGGGCTGAAACGAGAATCGGCGCACTGGGCACGCGCAGACTGTCTGGGAGTCGGGCCTTGGCATCTGATGCTATCCCCTGCTCCTTTCACCAGATGCTGCGCTTACGCCCAGACTTGGTGAGAAATGCGGGCTAGTGCCCCACAACACGCGGCGGCCCGGGGCGAGCACGTCCCTACCGAATGTACTTCCCCTCGTCTGGATCGCGCGGGCCGCGGAACACCTCGGCCACGCCCCACGCCGCCTCGCGCATCACCTTCTTGATCACGTCCGTCTCGTCCTGTTCCGTCGCGGGGAGCGGCTCGCCGCCGAGCAGCTCCGGGTAGTGATACGTGCGGCGCTCCGTCTTCCACGCGATCTCCGCCTTCGCCACGTCCACCACCCGTGCCGAGAGCACCATCGTGCCGTGGAGCACCTTGAACGACTTCGGGTCCTTGCCCCGCAGCACCAGGATCTCGCCCACCACCAGGTAGTCCGCCTTCAAGCCGTCTGCCAGCTCCATCACCGAGAGCTCCGCGATCGGGTTCCCGTCGATCTCCTCGGGCAGTTCCTCGGCCTCCAGCACCGTGGCCGACGGGCAGCCGTCGCGCACCAGTTCCGCGACCTCCTTCGAGAACCGAGCTCCCACCGCCGACTCGAACCGCGGGCGGTTCGGCGTGGCGAACGGAAGCACCACGAGTCGCTTGCGGTGCAGGTCGATCCGCGACCCCGTCCCCCCGAACAGGCCCGACAGAAAGCAGCCCTGACACGTCGCGGCGAGGGCAAGCGCCACAGCCGCGCCTGCGGCACGTCGATTCCACATAGCTGTACTCCGTTGAGAGTCGTCCCGGCCAGGCCCGCGCTGCGGGCCCTCGTGCCAGGGGGTCGCTTACTGAAACCACCGCTGCCTACACCCCCGCCGCCTCGAGCGCCTCGGCCAGGGTGGAGGCCAGAACCAACTCGACGCCGTCGTAACGGCCCTGGAGCGAGCGAGCGTTGTCGCGCGGCGCCACCACATGCTTCCAGCCCAGCCGCGCCGCCTCGCGGAGCCGGGCGTCGATCTGCGAGACGCCCCGCACTTCCCCCGCTAGACCCACCTCGCCAATCGCCGCCAGATCGGGCGCCACGGGCCGGTCCGTGAAGCTCGACGCGATGGCGATCGCCGCACCCAGATCCGCCCCCGGCTCCACCACGCGCACCCCGCCCACCACGTTCACAAACACGTCGTGCCCCTCGAGCACAAGCTCCGTGCGCTTCTCGAGCACCGCCAGAAGCATCGCCACCCGGTTGCGGTCCAGCCCGCTCACCTTGCGCTCCGGAGTCCCGAAGTTCGCCCGAGAGACCAGCGCCTGCACCTCCACCAGGATGGTCCGAGTCCCCTCGATGCACGGTACCACGATCGAGCCCGCAGCCGCCGTCCGGCGGCGCGACACGAAGGCGTCCGCCAGGTCGCCCACCTCCGCGAGCCCGGCGTTGCGCATCTCGAACACCCCGATCTCGTCCGTCGGGCCGAACCGGTTCTTCACCGCGCGCAGCAGCCGGTAGCTGTGGTACTGGTCGCCTTCGAAGTAGAGCACCGTATCCACCATGTGCTCGAGCACCCGCGGCCCCGCGATCGAGCCCTGCTTCGTCACGTGCCCGATGAGTGCCAGCGGAATCCCATCCGCCTTCGCCAGCCGCACCAGTTGCGACGCACTCTCGCGCACCTGCGAGACGCTGCCCGGCGCCGAGCCGATCTCGGGCCGGTAGACCATCTGGATCGAGTCCACCACCGCGAAATCAGGGTGAGTCGCCTTGATCTCGGCGGCCACCGCATCCACGTTCGTCTCCGCCAGAGCCAGGAGCCCATCGGCGTGGAGCCCCAGGCGTTCCGCCCGCAGCTTCATCTGCGTCAGCGACTCCTCGCCCGTCACATACAGCACACGCAGGCCCTGGAGGCTCAGCCCGTGGCACGCCTGGAGGAGCAGTGTGGACTTCCCGATGCCTGGATCCCCGCCCACGAGCACGACCGAGCCCGCCACGATACCCCCGCCGAGCACCCGATCCAGCTCGGCCAACCCCGTGCTCAGCCGGCCCTGCTCGGGCGATTGCACCGTGGCCAGAGGCTGTGGCGCGGCCCCGCCCGCGGCCGAGCTCGTCGGCCCGCGGGACGACCTCGCCACTTCCTCGACCAGCGAGTCCCACGCGCTGCAGTCCGGGCAGCGGCCAAGCCACCGCGCCTGTTGCGAGCCGCACTGCTGGCACACAAATACCGTTCGCGTCTTCGCCATCCATCCACAACCTCCAGCCGGATTATAGAATGCGCCGCACTCCGAGTCAACGCCGCCAGCCTGCGTTGGCCTGGAGGCCCCGAAGTGGCAAAGCCCAACTCCTTGCCACCATCGGCTCGCCGCCGGCTCCACCCTCACCCCCCTCTCCGTCACGCGTCGCGCCTCCCCGCTTTTGACCGTGCAGAAGCGGCAGGGTACAATGGCACTGCGGACGGGATGCCGGCCTGGGCGCCTGACGTGCCGCCGAGCAACACATGCCGACCAGGAGAGGCGCGAGATGGGAGTGCATGAGGAGATCCGAGACCTGGCACGCCTGGCACGCGGCGCTGCCGTGGAACTGGCCGTGGCGTCGTCGGCGCTGAAGGATGCGGCGCTGCTCTCGATGGCTGACGCCATCGAGGCCCAGGCCGAGCCACTCAAGCAGGCGAACACCCAGGATATCGCCGCTGGCGAGGCGGCCGGGCTGTCGGCCGCGATGATCGACCGGCTCCGGCTCACGGACAAGCGGATCGCGGCCATGGCCGACGGGCTGCGCCAGGTGGCCGCACTTCCCGACCCCGTGGGTGCACTCCTCGGCGGAGCCGTGCGCCCCAACGGCCTCCGCATCACGAAGGTGCGCGTGCCCCTCGGCGTGGTGGCGATCATCTACGAGAGTCGGCCGAACGTGACCGCCGACGCCGCTGCCCTGTGCCTGAAGGCGGGCAACGCGGTGATCCTGCGCGGCGGGAAGGAGGCCCTTGAGTCCAACACCGCGATCTGGCGCGTGCTCCAGGGCGGCTTGCGCTCTGCGGGGCTTCCCGCCGATGCGGTGATCCTCATCGAGACGACGGATCGCGACGCCGTGGACGCGCTGATCACGGCGGACGGCCTGGTGGATGTGATCATCCCCCGCGGTGGCGAGGGGCTCATCCGCCGGGTCACCGAGAACGCGACCATCCCCGTCATCAAGCACTACAAGGGCGTGTGCCACGTCTACGTGGATGTCTCGGCCGACCTGGCGATGGCCGAGGCGATCTGCGTGAACGCCAAGTGTCAGCGCCCCGGCACCTGCAACGCGATGGAGACGCTGCTCGTGCACGAGGCCGCGGCGGAGGCCTTCCTCCCCCGCGTGCTCAAGAGCCTGGCCGACGCGGGGGTGGAGCTTCGGGGCTGCCCGCGCACCCGCGAGCTCTGGCCCGATGCGGAGCCAGCTAGCGAGGCCGACTGGGATGCCGAGTACCTCGACCTCATCCTCGCCGTCCGCGTCGTGGAATCCACACAGGCTGCCATCGGCCACATCGCCCGCTACGGCTCCGCCCACAGCGATGCCATCGTGGCGACCGACATCCGCCAGATCGAGACGTTCACCCGCGGCGTGGACTCCGCCGCTGTGTTCGTGAACGCCTCGACCCGCTTCACCGATGGCTACGAGTTCGGTATGGGGGCGGAGATCGGGATCAGCACGGACAAACTCCACGCCCGCGGCCCCATGGGCCTCGAGGAACTCACCACCTATAAGTACATTGTATACGGCGATGGGCAGCTCCGGGGTTGACTCGACGCCGGACATTTGCACTGTGGGATCACACGCTGGCAGGGCCGGGCAGGGGGGGCGCACCAGGGGCGGCGCTCGCGCGCAGGTGTGGGATATCCCTCTGGCGCCACGACTTACGGCTCCCGAGCCCCGCTGCCCAGGCGCCGCATGCCCTGTACTCGCATTGACTTACCACAGTGCCGCTGCTATAGTGGACCTGGGACGAGGCAAGACGCCGCGACGACGTGAGGAACCCCCGGATGACCGTCTGTTGGCCCCGATTCGGCCCCCCCATTGCCGCGATTCTTGCCCTGGCCCTCGTCTCGTGTGGTGACGAGGAAGGGGCGAGCACCACGACCGCGGGCAAGGCCTCGAGCCGCGTGGACACCGCTCGAGGTGTGGTCTTCGCGAACGACGCGTTCGAGCGCATCCGCATCGAGGCCGAGAGCGCCCAGAAGGTCGAGGGCTCGCTGATGCGGGTCGTGGAGGACTCGGGGGCCTCGGGCGGCAAGTGCCTCTTCATCGCTGACAAGGCGGGCACCCCGAAAGAGGGCAAACTCGCCCGCGCCCTCTACACGTTCACGGTCAAGGAGCCCGGGAACTACACGTTCTGGTGCCGCCGCAAGTGGCACGACCAGTGCGGAGACACGTTTGCCGTGCGGTTCGACCAGGTGGGCCGGCCCCACAGCGAGGCCTTCCTGTTCGGTGCGGACGACAGCAGCAAGCCTCCGCGCTGGGGCTGGACTCCCGTGCGCGAGAACGGCAAGCAGCGGCAGTTTTTCTTCACTGCCGGCAAGCACGTGATGGAGATCCTCAACCGCGAGGACGGCCCGCGTTTCGACGTGGTCCTGCTCACCGACGACCGCGACTACGTGCCGCAGGGCATCGAGGAGTAGCCTCGGGCCACAGCGGCCGGGGCCGTCGGGCGGCCATGGGGGCAGCGCCGGTCCCGTGGCCGCGAGCGCCTGCGCCGTCCGCAGGATGGTGCGCGTTCCCTTTTCCACGGCGCATGGTTGTTCTGAGCCCGATGGCTGTTCTGCTCCGTATCATCGATGGACCGCAGGCAGGTGCCTCGTGCGAGGTGCGCGAGGGGCAGAGCGTGGTCCTCGGGCGGGGCGAGCACAGCGACTTCCATATCCTCGATAGCTGGGCCTCGCGCCGCCACTGCACCCTGACCTACCAGCCCGACGGGATCGTGCTCGAGGATCTGAGCACGAAGAATGGCACGTATGTGAGCGGGAAGCCGATCACGCGTGTGCGCCTGGCCGACGGCTCGCTCGTGCAGATCGGCACCACCACGGTGCAGGTGTTCGTCCACGCCACGCGGAGCACGGTGGCCGCGATGCCCGGCGCGGTGGGCTTTCGGGCCAGGGGAGGGCGGCCGCGGCGGCGGGTGGGCCTCGTCGTGGGGGCTGCGGCCGTGCTGCTGGTGGGAGCGGCTTTCGGCGGCTTCATGATCTTCGGCCCCGGCCGCGGCGGAAAGGGTGGCGGCGGCCTGGCGCTCTTCGGCGGCCCGAGCAAGATCCCCATCGAACTCACATCCCAGCCCGCCGGCGCCACCGTGTTCATCGACGACGAGTACCGGGGTGTGACGCCGCTCGGGGGGATCGAGCTGCTCGCGGGCGAGCACGTCCTGCGCGTCCAGAAGGCCGGCTACACGGTGCACCGCGAGGCACTCACGATGGAGGGCCGCCGCGAGAAGCCCATCCACATCGTGCTCAAGCTCGCCGAGCGCGGCACGCTGGTGGTCGCCTCGAAGCCCGACGGCGCGGCCGTGCACCTCAACGGGGAGTACCGGGGCAACACCCCGCTGCGCATCGACGACCTCGAGCCCGAGACGTACTCGTTGCGGGTCCTCAAGAAGAACTTCGCGGACTGGCAGCGCGACGTGGCCATCACGCCCAACGAGACGGTGAGCATCGAGGCCGCTCTGGGCCACCGCGAGATCGGCTACTACGAGAACGCCCTCAAGAAGGACCCCAACAACGTCTCCTACCACACCGAGGTGGCCCACCTGTATCTGCTGGAGCACAAGCTGGACGCCTGCATGGGGCACCTGGCGCAGGCGGTCGAGATCACGATTGCGGGGAACGACACGACGACGCCGGAGGCCTACACGGCGCGGCTGACGTGGCTGCTCCAGAAGATCTACTTCAACGACCACTTCACGTATGGCGACGCGGCGTTCATCCGCGTGGTGCACGGGCGGGTGGACAATCTGCTGGCGAGCATGGCGAGCAAGCACCCGGACAGCTCGTATATTGCCACGACGGCCCGCAAGCTCTACAAGCGTGCCGGCACGTCGCTGCTGGGGAAGGCGGCGGCCTACGAGGCGAAGGCGAAGGCCCATCCCACGGAGTTCTCGCACACCATGAGCGCGGTGGGATTCCTCATCCTCTCCCGCGAGTACGGCCGCGCTGAGGCCCTCCTGGTGGGGGCGTGCAAGGCCATGCCCAAGGACCACCGGCCGTTCGTCGCACTGGGCAGGATGCACCTGGGTGCCAAGCGGGGCGGAAAATCGGGGGCCCGCGAGAAAGCGATCCAGACGCTCAACGCGGCGCTCAAGCTGTGCACGGGCGAGCCCGAGAGGGCCGAAATCCGCCGCCTCCTGGGCGAAGCCACACGGTAGCAGGCAGGGGGTGGGAATGGCGGCCCGGGACGCGCTCTGGGGCCTCCGGCGATTTTCTGTGCCGATTTGCTGGAAACGAATGGCTCGATTGGTATAATAAACGCGGCTCGTTCTCTGCGCGCCGTTGGCCCGCGGTGCGGGGCGAAGCCGACGGCCTCTGCTGCCGTTCCAGACACCCCGGTTCGGGAAAGGAGTACGGCATGTCGAGAGCATGGGCGATTGTGATGGTGGTGGCGGTGGCGGTGGCGCTTTCCGGCTGCACGAAGGTAGAGGAGGCGGCCAAGAAGGGCGGGACCGCGGACGTGAAGGTCCCAGTGGCGGTCAAGCCCGCGCCGAAGCCGGCACCGAAGCCTGTCGTTGTGGCGCCCGCGCCGAAGCCCGCGCCGAAGCC
>Ga0272441_10011597_pt1 | contig 13046 bp, 10 predicted proteins | sample SSMProp6N_FD_193582 | JGI IMG/M metagenome (GOLD analysis project Ga0272441, IMG submission 193582) | Marine sediment archaeal communities from Little Sippewissett salt marsh, Falmouth, MA, United States - SSM-Prop-6N | ecosystem: Environmental > Aquatic > Marine > Wetlands > Sediment ...
TCCGGAAGAAGGAAGATCGCTTCCATCTGGTCACGTCCTTGTCAGTTGAGTCGTTCCCGGCAGAGTCCATTGTGGTCGACGGGTGGCGCGTGGTGTCACTGCGGAGTCGCGATCGTTATCCGTTTCCCGACAGTCTAAGGGGAGAATCGGGGAAGAGACCGAGCCAACAATGGATGTCCCAAAACGGACACCAATATGTGCGCATCACAGTGAGTGGGCGCAGCATTTACCACGCTTTTCACCGCGCGTCTGAGGCCTTGATGCTCCTGTGTGGGCTGTGGAATCTCTTTGCTACGTACGGTTCATGGTCAATGACGTTCGGTTTTCGAAGCCGCGAACCTCTCGGCGTTGTACATCTCGGACCCCTCTATACATTGCATACTCCGGACGGTAAGCCGATAAACCAGCCCTATTGGTATGACCCTGACTACACGGGGGGCGTGAAGTTGTTCAACCCACAAGGAGGGTGGTTGCAGCTTGAGAAGCACCGCCGATGGGCAATGCGATGCTTGCGGCACGTTCCGTTTCACAAGGAGCTGCGCCAATTGATCGTGCGCTATGCGGCGGCATTAAGCAGGGCAGACCAAGACGCCGCATTCCTGCAAATGTGGAGCATCTTGGAGACGATCACGCATACCGGGGGTAGGAAGTACGATGAGACCATCCGTCGGAGTACCTGGATCCTCGAGGATGCCGACCGCGCCCGAGAGTCACTGGAGTACTTGCGCTGCTACCGCAATCAGTATGTCCATGCCGCGCGCTCGGCCGAGAATCGTGACCAGATCGCGCAGTTGATGAAGTCTTATGTCGATCCTCATCTGATCACGCTGCTTCGCAATGAGTTCGATGTGGCAAACCTCGAAGAACACGGATCATGCTTGAGCCTGCCAACGTCGATTGATGAACTGAAACGACGCCGGCGCAGGTTTGCCCGTGCGATCAACATCAGGACGTCGTGGAGCAGAACTCGGTGAACAGTCATTCCCAGCGACTTGGCTACAAGCGGGGGGGCAGCATGCCTTACACGGCCGGTCGCTGACACCCGCGGTTGTGTTGGGGCAGTCGGGCGGGGGGGATAGGCGCTGGATGTTGGGGTTGGAGAGTGGTAGCATGGTGGCGTAGTCAGTCTTCCGGGTATGACCGTGATGGTCCGGGGGCGCGTGGCGGGACTCCGAGCAGAGCACACAAACCGTCCTGCGTGCCGTCACCTCAGCCGCGTTGTACGGAGGGACTCGTGGATCTTCCATACCGTGACCGTCTGACCAGCGCGGTGGTTGACGTCTGGCCAGAGCGCACGATCTCGGCGAGCAGCCGTATCTGGACTATGACGTGGTCGTCGACGGAAGCGGCGAGCCTGTGGCGCAGGAGCGGACGCGGTATCTGGCTGGGGCGGGCCTGCACGCTTCGCAGGACGTCGAACAACTCGGCGACCCGGTCACCTACTTCTACGCCGACCTGCTCGACTCGACCATGCTCGCGACCGACGAGGCTGGGCTGGTGACGGGGCAGGTCACGTACACGGCGTTCGGCGAGGTGGTCGTGCCGGACGGCCAGGGCGGGTGGACCGTCGGCGGCGAGCTGCCGGCGGGGCTGCCGCGTTACGGCTACGCCGGCGGGCATGGTTATGAGAGCGGGCTGATCACGTTGAGCGGGGCGCCGGGCAGCGGCCTGGCCCCGATCACGCTCCAACACGTCGGCGAGCGCTGGTACCAGCCCAACCTCGGCCGCTTCGTCCAACGCGACCCGATCGGCATAGCCGGCGGGCTGAATGTGTACCAATACTGCCACGCGAACCCACTCGTGGCGGTCGACCCAAGTGGGTTGAGGATGGCCACCAGCGGCCCTTGGTGGGCGCGGTGGATTCTAAACGCGACCGGCGGAGAGCAGCACATACCTGTCATAGACTATGGGACGGCCCATACGGTAGTCGTTGTGACGGCTGAGGTCGTAAGCGTGCTCGCCCCAGCCGCTTCTTGCGTTCGGGTTGTGACGTTGGGGAAGAAGGGACTGAAAGCAGCCCAGGGAGGGGGCTGGATCACGAGGAAACTCCTCAGGCTGCGTCGGTACATCCGTTATGATCGCCATGATCCACACCCACTAAGCCCTCATCCCTGGGATGGTGATATCATCCGGTGGTGGGTCAAACGACGAGGCCTCTAATGTAAGGCGGCGGCATGATGAGCAACGACACCAGGAAGATTACGGATCGCCTCGCTATCTCGTTGGAGGTGCCGCGTGATCGATCACAGAAGTGGGCCCGCGAGTTCCCGCCGGAGACGTGCACGTTGCGGGTGCATGCCAGGACGCCTGCAGCCACCACGGGTCACGAGATAGCACGTGATATGGCTGAGGTAATAGGAACGTGGAAGGACCCCGGCGAGGACGTCTATGCAACCATGGGCAACACGTTCTTCTCCGACCGCAAGTGGATGGGGCGCTTACGCGAATTGCGACTCGAAGCCGATACGCAACTACTGTGCGATACGGACTATCTGATTCGATGCCGGGACCAGAATGCGCTTGCCAACGTCTTGGAGCATTGTGACTGCGAATGGATGGTGCTGTTCTACATGCGCAGCAAAGAGCGCGCGGCCGATATAGTTACGCGCGTCTGCCAATGGCCCGAGAAGTACAAGGCTGAGGAAGCGCCCTACTTGAGCTGCATCGATGTTCACGGTGGCATCATATCGTATGCCGCGAACCACTACGGGATGGTCGTGTTGGGCCATCAACGCTTCATCGTAGACCGATGCCTCTGTCGCCTTCTTGGCCTGTCGGTTGAAGGTGGCCCCGGCCTGCAGCCGGAGGTTGGGAGATAGGTTTTGGCGAACGTGTGAAGCCTCGCTTTGGAGGATGGTGTTGACCGCCCCTCGCAGGCCTCGCTCGTTCGACAGGCCGCAGCGCGACTGGCTCGTGTGGAGGCCAGGTGCACGTGATCGCGTCGGGCGCTGGGAGGGTGTTGAGGCGAACGCGGTGTCTCTGCCTTGTCGATGATGTCGCCGTTGCCACGCGATTGGCGGCGCGGCTACACTAATCCAGCCGGCGAGAGGAACACCCCGGAACGTTTCGGACGACGCTGGCGGCGGGCGGGTTCTTGGTCGCACATTCGTTCACGTGGGTGGAACTGACGGATGATGGCATCACCTACCACCGCTTGGGCCGGTCCTGGACCATCCGGTGGCGCGATGTCACCAAGTGTCGCGTACGACGTGGGAGCTGTGACATCGAGCTTCGATCAGAAAGCACTCAGATGCGAGTTGCGGCCTACTTCTCCAAGTCCGATGAGTTGAAGACCGCTATTCTGGCGCACGTTGATCGTTACGCGACCGTGCAGCAACCCCGTTCGTAGACCAAGACCGCGCGGGGTCGTGTGACCTCTCTCGGACAGGACAAGGACCATGGCATCGGAAGAGGAAACCAACAGGTGTGTTTGGGAAGCGGCCGAGGAATACTTGTCCCAGAGCTACGATGAGCTGGCACGATTGGAGCAGCCACTGCAGGCCGGTGTGCCTGATCCTCCGCACGTGGTTGACTGCAGCGGTCAAGAGGCCTTCGCGGATATACAGATCGGCAAACTGGGGCTCTTCCGGCCCCGCATCTGCGTAGAAGTCACCTTGGGCGCAGTCGCCGAGGACGCCTCAGTTCGCACAGTGATCGTGTATTTCGAACGCTTCCGCTCGGGCAAGCTCGCCGGGCCATGGGGCCCGTCGCCGCGCCAGAAGATGAGGCTACTCGCGACGTGCCAATGAACGGCTCGACCGACGAGGCTGGATTGGTGACGGGGCAGGTCACGTACACGGCGTGTGCAGTGGAAGTTGGTGATTCCCGGAGCGAATCATGAGTATGCGGGGTTACCGCCGAAGAGCCCAGTTGGCTGTCATCGCCGCTTCGCTCAGCCTCGCGTGCACCGTTGTGGATACCGTGAGTCATTGGTGGTTCTTCGCGATCGAGACGTCCAGGGTCCATTTGTTCGTAGGCGACCACACAGTCGATTGCTCGTACTGGCCGTGGCAAGGCTCACGCGGGTACGCCGGTATCAGGTGCGGCCCAGTCGGCACACGCCATCATGAATGGCGATTCCCGTGGCGACCCGTGCGAACAGAGAACGTCATCAGCGGGCACGGCGTATCGGCTCCCCTCTGGAACATCGCCGTGTTGTCCGGAGCTTTGAGCGTCGTACTGTTCAGAGCGGGATGCAGAGGCTCACGTGGCACCTGCAGCAAGTGCGGCTATGACCTCACAGGCAATGTCAGCGGACGGTGCCCGGAATGCGGGGAGCTGATTGCCACAACGACAGCGTCGGTATGCGATAAAGGGGGAAGTCCCACGAGAAGGGACGAGTCTTATTGATAGGGCAGCCGATAAACGGGGCGCGATCCAGATAACTGGGGTAGTTTTTCGGGGGCCTCTCATAAGTCCTTATGGAATTGGGCGTTACAAGACTCGAACTTGTGACCTCATCCGTGTGAAGGATGCGCTCTAGCCAACTGAGCTAAACGCCCGCCGCCGGCGAGGGCCGGCTTTGCGTCTTAAGCTTGCATTGTGTCCCGGCGACCGGCCGCGCGTCAAGAGCCCCGCAGGATCACAGCCGCTGTTTCAGTCACGCCACGTCGGCGACAGGGCAACGAATCCGCCTTCCCGCGCCGCGGCCGTGACAGAGCAACGAATTCGCCTTCCCATGCCGCGGCCGCGTTTGTGGGGCCCCGGCGCCGACATCAGCCCTTGATTACGCCAATCGGCCGGAGCCGAGCCACCTTGTGGCTCACGTTCGCTGAGTGGACCGCATCCGCCACGTCGCTGACATCCTTGTACGCCTCGGGTTGTTCCTCGGCGAGACCTGTTCGGCCGCGGGCGCGGGCGATGACCCCGCGATCGCGCAGCTCGTTCTCGATTGACCGGCCCCTTGCCGCGCGGATCGCCGCCCCGCGTGACATCATGCGCCCGGCACCGTGGCAACAACTGCCGAAGGTCTCCTGCATCGCCGCCGGCTGCCCCACAAGAACCCAGCTCGAGCGCCCCATATCGCCCGGCACAAGCACCGGCTGCCCGACATAACGGTATTTCGCCGGCACATCCTCATGACCGGCGGGAAACGCCCGCGTGGCGCCTTTGCGGTGGACGCACAGCGTGCGCATCTTCCCGCCCACGTCGTACTCCTCCAGCTTCGCGATGTTGTGGGCCACGTCGTACACCAGGTGCATCTCCATCTTCTCAGCCGATCGGTCGAAGACGTCGGCGAAGACCTGACGCGCCAGGTGTGTCATGATCTGCCGGTTGGCCCACGCGAAATTCGCCGCCGCCTGCATCGCGCCCAGGTAGCGCTGCCCCTCCTTCGATTGCACGGGCGCGCAGACAAGCTGCCGATCCGGGAGGTTGATGCCGTACTTCGCCGGCACGTTGCGAAGGTCCTTGAGCGAGTCATCACAGACCTGGTAGCCCAGGCCGCGCGACCCCGAGTGGATCATGAGCGTGATCTGTCCCTGCGCGAGACCAAAGGCATCGGCCGCCTCCTGGTCGGCGATTTCCTCGACGACCTGCACCTCCATGAAGTGATTGCCGCTCCCGAGCGTCCCGCACTGGTCGGCACCGCGGTCTTTGGCGCGTTGCGACACGAACTCCGGCCGAGCGAGTTCGAGACATCCGCCGGCCTCGGTCGCGTCCAGGTCCCCGTCCCATCCGAATCCGGATTGCACGGCGAAGCGGGATCCTTCACCCAGAATGCGATGTAGTTCATCGCGGTTGAACTTGATCCGCCCGCCACGCCCGACGCCGCAGGGGACGGTGTCGAACATGTGGTCCACGAGCCGCTTGACCCGCGGTTGAACATCACGGAGAGAGAGGTTTGTCCGGATGATGCGAACGCCGCAATTGATGTCGTATCCGACGCCGCCCGGACTGATGACGCCGCCCTCGTCCGGGTCCGTGGCCGCCACACCCCCGATGCAGAAGCCGTATCCCCAGTGAATATCCGGCATCGCTAGCGAATGCCCGACGATGCCGGGCAGGAAGGCGACGTTGGCGACCTGCTCGAGGGACTTGTCCTGGCGGATCGAGCGTATCAGCGCATCATTCGCATAGATGATTCCGTCGACGCGCATCCCGGGCTTGTACGATTTGGGGATCCGCCAGCGACACCCATCGATTTGCTCCAGCGGTCCGGTGAAGCCTTCCGGCATGGTGCACCTCGACAAAACGATAGCCGTTATATATCCACGATGTACGTGGCCTCGTAGCCCTCGCCGGCTTGGCGAACAGCGAGCTCGTGGTATGTCACCGCCTTGACCTCGCGATGATAGGCGCTCCGCTCGGTATCGACCGGGCAGGCGCTGGCCACCACGTGCAGCCGGCTGTCGCCGAATTCCAGCACGTGCACGCCGGTCAGTCGCTGATGCTCCTGCTCGAACAAGAGCAGCACCTCGGCCAGGTAATCGCGCAGCAGGACAGCCGGGTCGTCGCCGGCGGATTCGAACGACCACGCGCTTCCGTCGTCGCCCGCGACCACGTCGCCGACGACGGCGTAGAGCCCCTCCGTGCATGGGGCGACGAGCTCGGGCAGCGAGCTTGCGTGTGCGCGGACGCCCAAGTCCGCCGTGTGGTCGAAAAGCTCGAAGCCTGACGTCATGCCGTCTTTGCTCCCGAAGGGCTCCTCCACGCGCTTCCCCGACCCGGCTGTCACCTGCAAACGGCCAGTCGCATTCCCTGTCAGTTTCGGGCGCGTGGGCGCCAATCATGGTACCGGTCCTGGGGACAGAGAGGGTTGCGAAATCACGGCGGGTTTGTGAATCATGAAGACGGTGGCCATAATCCTGATCGCTACGGGTTGTGCCGGCACTTCGCCTGCTACCAGGCCCGAATCGAAAGGGGTGGCCATGTCGGAGTCCGGGCGCGCGGTCGTGAGCGGATCCTCGGGGCTCATTGGACGCCGGCTTGTTGAGAGCTTGCGGCAGGGGGGCTGGCGCGTCGACCCGCTGGTACGCCGTGCCGCTGTACCCGGGACGAGCGAGATTTCGTGGGATCCGGATCATGGCGAGATCGCCGCGGCCGCGCTCGAAGGTTCCGATGCCGTTGTGCACCTCGCCGGCGAGAGCGTCGCGCGCGGTCGATGGAACGCCGAACGCAAGCAAGCCATCCTCGACAGCCGGGTGCGGGGAACGCGGTTGTTGGCGGGAACCCTGGCACACCTCAGCCGGCCACCGACGGTTTTCGTCAGCGCCTCGGCGATCGGCTACTACGGCGATCGCGGGGTGAAAACGCTGACGGAGTCGAGTTCGCCGGGCGACGGTTTCCTGGCGGAGGTCTGTCGGGCGTGGGAGGGGGCGGCCGATCTGCTTCAGCACACGGGGACACGCGTCGTCAACATGCGGATCGGCGTGGTTCTATCGGGGCAGGGGGGTGCCCTCGCACGCATGCTGCCGGTGTTTCGCTATGGGCTGGGTGGACGCCTCGGCCATGGCCGCCAGTTCGTCAGTTGGATTGCGCTGACCGACCTGGTTCGCGCGATCGAGCATGTGATCGCGACGCCGGGCGTTGTCGGTCCGGTCAACGCTGTTGCACCAGAACCCGTTAGCAATGCGGAGTTTACGCGCGCGCTCGGGCGCGTCCTGCGAAGGCCCACGGTTTGTCGCGTCCCCGCCAGGCTCGTACGGTGGCTTCTGGGGGAGATGGGGGAAGCCCTGTTGCTGGCCAGCGCGCGTGTCGAGCCCGTGAAACTCGTCGAGAGCGGGTTCGCGTACCGGCACGCGGATATTGAGAATGCACTCCTAGCGGAGACGGGAGCGGTCGCGTAGCATGCACGCGCAACGGGAGAGTTGATGCAACTCTGCAACGTTCGGGACGCGTCATCAAGACGTTCGGGATACTGCAAGTCGAGAACTACCAGATCTGGAGGAATCGAACAATGTCACACAAGCTGTTTTGGACAATCCTGGCGGGGGCCCTGATCCTGCTTCTGCCGCTCTCGATCGGCGGCTGCCCGGAACTCGGTTTGGGTTCCCCTACCGACGGACAATCGGATGGCGGTGACGGCGGTGACGGCGGTGACGGCGGCGACGGTGGGGATGGCGGTGACGGTGTCGCAACCATCGAAAACCTCTTCGATTTCGATTGTGGCGAGCAGACCGTGACAGCCGTGCCCAGTGCCGGGTACATCTCCCAGAGCATGACCTATGACATTGACGTCCTGCCGAGCGGCGCGACGCTGGCCAAGGTCCTCGTCGGAAACGATCCAGAGGCTGCCATTCAAGAAATGCAGGCGGCGATGGGGCAGTTCGTGACGCTCTTCGAGGTCGGCGCCGGTGGCCAGGTGCTGGCGAGGCATATGCTGATGGAGACCGATGGCGAGAAGATCTACACGACGACGGACATGACTGCCGCTGAGTACACGCTTTTCTTCGTTGTCCAGGATGGATGCCTCGGGATGGAGTCTCCCGACGCCGCGGATGTGGCCGAGGACATGGGTCTGACGGACTTGCCGGAGGTGCAGGAGAGCCCATGCGGCGCCGGGCGCCTGACCATTACCCGCGATGGCCCCGCGACGGAGGCCGAGGATGGTGAAGACTACATCTGCATGTCCGTCGAGCTTACAGATGGGTGTGTCGATTGTTGGTATGCCGACGGTGCCTGGCATCAACGCATCAGCTACACCGTGGTCTACACCGCGCTCGGTTCCCTCAGCAACGTGGCTGTGGCCGGAACCATTACCACGCTCGATGGCGGGGCGGATGGTGACGGTGGCGAAACGCCGACCGAGACCGTGAACATCGCGCAAGGCGATACCGTGAGCATGTCCACGACAGTGGAGCTAACGCACGCGGAGTCCGGGAGCCCCGAGTCGCTGGGCTACGAGCAACTGCCGACGTTCGACGGGCTGGATGGCAACGGCTGGCCCGAGGGTTTCGACCCGAGCGATTACCTGGACGGCTTGGGCGAGTAGCGCGTCGATCGGCACGACGCCGAGAGTGCATGCGCTACGAGACCGGGCGTCGTTGGATGCGCATGACCAGCGACGCCCGGTGCCTTTTCCGCGCGCACGGTGGGACCGATTGTGTTGCCGTGGACGCTCCAGTGGGCTCAGCGCGGATGTGATCGGTCCCGCCGCCATAAAACGATCGATTTACTGTGCGGCATTCGCCGATCCGATGTGTATACTGTGGTAGTAAACCAGGCTAACGGATCAGCCCCTGCGCTGCTCGACAAGGAAGAACACGTTTGCGCGAACCGTTACGCTGAACCCTGGGAGGCTGCGGAAGCCTTCCCCCCGCCGGAGGCGCCTCTGAGCGTTGGGGCGGGGCGGCACCGGCCACCCACCTAGTCATAGGGTTCCAGCAGACATCTTCCACCGGCAATCGCGGAGGTTGGCCGACTCTGGAGACGGGCGCCCCATAGCAATGTGGAACGCCCGTCTTGTTTGCCCACCGGGCGGCATCCGAGGCCGCTTTCAGCTATTCATGCTCGACAATCTGTCGTGATTCCAGTAAATGTGGATGTGAGCGAAGGCTCATGGCAAGGACCGTGACGTCTCACGCGGTTTGCCTCGCGTGAGGCGGATGACCGGTGGAGGAGTTGGGGCGACCCGGGCGTATTGAGCTCGGGTCGCCCTCAACGTACGCTTATCACTTGGACTACAGCGCGGGCTGCAAGATCTCATCGACCTGGAACGAGCCACGATGTCGCGCACGGGCCATGACCGCCGGGGCTGTAAGGCGACCTGGGATGCCGCGGCGCTGCGCGACCCCCATCGCCAGGTGGACAAGGCGGCACGCGTCGAGCGGATGTTCAACGCGATCGCGCCCACCTACGAACGTGTCAACACCGTAGCCAGCTTCGGGAGGGATATCGCCTGGAGAAACCGGACGGTGGAGGCGGCCGCTGTCCGGTCCGGAGACGTTGTCCTCGATGTCTGCTGCGGGACCGGCGATATGCTGCGCGTTTTCGCCGTGAGCGATCCGGCGCCGGCAATCGTCGTCGGTATCGATTTCGCCGACCAGATGCTCGAACGCAGCAAGCTCGACGGTGTGGAAGAGGCGATCCAGCTCATACGTGCGGATGCGCTGCGACTGCCGCTCGCCGATGCTTCCGTCGACGTGGTGAGCTGTGTGTTCGGCGTGCGAAACTTCGGGGACTTGCAGGCCGGCTTGTGCGAGATGTCGCGCGTGGCCAGGCCTGGGGCGCGGCTCGTGATTCTCGAGTTTGCAACGCCGCGTAACTTCCTGTTGCGTTGGGTCTACGGGTTCTACTGCGACCATGTGCTGCCACGGCTGGCGGCCGCGATAAGTCACGACAGGACAGGCGCCTACCGCTACCTCCCACGGTCCATTCGCACCTTCGAGACCGCTCTGACGATGGTTCGCCGACTGGAGGACGCCGGCTTCCGCGAAGTGCATGTGCGACCGATGAACCTTGGAGGGGTCGTACTGTACCGGGCTGTGAGGCCCGGTCCCATTGTTCGCCCGGGAGAGCGCGGTCGTTGACCGGCCGAAATGGCTCCCGTACACTGGGTGACATGCATCTGAACGGGGCGGTCTTGCCCCAACGCACATGAATCGGCTCATGATGACAGCGTATCAGGGGATGCGCAGCTTCTGTCAGTGCATATCAACGGCGAGGAGAACAACATGAGAGGGTATCTGAGGGCGCACAAAGGTCTGTGGACGTGCGGGCTGGTAACTGTGTGGCTGATCACGGGGCTGGGTGGGTGCCCGACCGAGAACGAGCCGCCGAACGTCTCCGCCATGAACGACATCGACGTGGAGACAGGCAGCGAGGTGACGTTGACGGCTACGGCGTCCGACGCCGACGGCGACGCGTTGGTTTACCTCTGGGAGCAGATCAGCGGAACGGACGTGACCCTCGCCGATGAGACGTCGCTCACCACGAGCTTCACAGCGCCGGAGGTTGCCGAGGACACGACGCTGGAGTTCCGCATCACTGTGGTCGACGGAAACGGCGGCATGGCGAGCGACAGCGTTGCCGTTACCGTGATCGCTGGTGACGTGCCCAACGCCGGCCGTGACTGGTATCTCGTGGCTGTGGCCGCGAGCACGGACGACCTCGGCGGAACGATGGGCGACCAGATCGCCGAAGGTGGGGTCGGGCTGGGCGGATGGTCTGCCCCGTTGACAGCGAAGGCGATGGCCTCGACCTCGGCGGCCGGCGTGCTCGACGATGTTCTCGACGCTGCGGGCGACGGGGAGTTCGACGACATGTTCTTGGAGATCGACGCGGACGACATGTCCTTCGGGACGGGGCTGTATTTCGTCCAGCGCGATCTCGACAACGACTATGAGCGCACAGCCGTCGGTTTCCCGGCGTGGGAACTCAGCACGCGAGGCCTCGTTGCCGAGCAACTCGGTTTGCCGATTCGCATCCGTGCCGACGGCCCCATTGTCGCCATCAGCCAGGAGACTCGCGACAGCGTGCTCGCCGTGGTGCAGCCGATTGCCGACGCCAGTCTGGCGCAGCTCGAGCAGCAGTTGCAGAACTTCGAATACCCCGAGGAATACGAGGATGCGTACGAGGTCATCTCGGGCGTCGTGCAAGAGCTGATGGATATGATCGACGAGTTGCCGGAGGCGCCCAACGCGGACGGCGTGGCCTCCTACAGCCATGACTTCGATTTCGAGTTCGACTACCCGCAGTACCAGTGGGTCCCCGCCAGCTACGATGAGGAGACCGACGTCTGGACGGCCGGCTACTACGAGCTTGTGGACACGGATACCTCCCAGGTCGACATTTCCTTCGAGCTGGATATTGAACTGCTCGACGATGCCAGCGGCCGATGGGAGGGCGCGACGAGCGTAGCCGGTGAAGTAGCTTCTGCCGGCGGTGCGTTTGAGCAGCAGACGCTCGAAGTCAGCGTGGCGATCGGCTATCAGCGACTGACTGACCCGCAGGTCGTGTGGGTCGAACCCGGCGACGGCACGAAGGTCGAGGGTGAGCGGCTCACCGGCGAGTGGGTCGCGGAGTTCACCGGCGATTTGATCGGGATGGATGATGGCCGCGGCTATCTTTACTTCGAGTTCGACGAAGACGGCGATCTGAATGACCTCTTCATCTCCGGAACCTACGACGATGGCTCGTACCAGAGCGAGTTGGAGAAGACGTCCGTGCTCGAGCAGATGGACGTGCTGCGCGACCAGTTCGAGGACTACTACGACGTTACCATCCCGCCCGAGGAGCTTCGGGTCACCCTCGATGCCGACGGCAATCTCCGCGTCGACCTGATCGTCACCGATTCCGGCGAGTTTCTGCAGGAAGCCATCGAAGCGGCCCTGAACAATTTCGGCCAGGACGATTTCCAGTTCGATCTGAGCGGCTTGCCGGATCTGCCGCTCGTTAGCTTCATCGGCGAGATCGACGGCGATACGATCACCGGTGATCTGCTTGTCTTCACCGTGATGCAGCCGGCCGAGTTCGACCGCGAATGATGCCGACTGTGCGAAGGATCCGTCGGTGATGCGTTGGTGTGGCCGAGTACATATGCGACGAGCGCCGGGCCCGATGGGCTTGGCGCTCGTTGTCGCACTCGGTTGCGCGCCGCCGACCGAACCGCTGAACCCGGCCGCGCTCCTCGGCCAGCCGTTGGTCGATTTCGTGTTGGGCGGCTACTGGGAGATCACGCTCGACCCGAATAGCGTGGCGATGAACGTCGATCGTCTGGGCCGTCCGCTCGATCAGATGGTCGCCCGCGCCATCGAGGCGGGCGTGGCCTCGCTGTGCAAGCCTCGTAGCGAGAGACTGCTGCTCCTCGAGGTCGCCGAAGGGCGGTTCTCCTATCTCCATGATTACGACTTGGTCGCGGGGACTGGGATCCGCACGCAGATCGGAGATGCTTTCCCGCCGCCTCCGCCGCCGTCGACACAGCCTTCTGATGGGGGTGGCGGAGTCCCTGCCGGGCCAAACCTCAGCGACAGTTGGCCCGATCGAGCACTGTGGATCGAGAACGATGCCGACGCCGGCTTGCGGCTTGCTGTCCAGGAACCGCCGCAGATCACCGAGTTCGGCGAGGAGTTGTCCGTCGTGGTCCGGTCGATTACGCGCCTGAGCGG
>Ga0272441_10011598_pt1 | contig 13044 bp, 9 predicted proteins | sample SSMProp6N_FD_193582 | JGI IMG/M metagenome (GOLD analysis project Ga0272441, IMG submission 193582) | Marine sediment archaeal communities from Little Sippewissett salt marsh, Falmouth, MA, United States - SSM-Prop-6N | ecosystem: Environmental > Aquatic > Marine > Wetlands > Sediment ...
ACAATTATCTTCCGAAAAATCAACATAAGCCTCATCGACGGCCAGGACGGAATCAAGTGATTGGGCCAACAGGGCTATCTCGTCCACGGGGACAAAGGTAGCGGTGTGCGCGTTGGGATTACATAAAAATGTCAAGGCGGCATTCGTCTTAAAAAGTTCTTGGGGGATACGATAATCCTTTGTCCAGGGAATTTCGATAGTGGGACAATCCTGAATCTCGGCCAGAACGGGGTAGAGGGTATAAGTGGGGACCGGATAGGCCACAGGCCGGCTTTGATCGCAGCAGCAGCGAACCAGCATAGATAAAAGTTCATCAGCCCCATTGCCGCAGATAACTTGTTCGGGTCGGACATTGTGGACCTGCGAAGCGACTTGTCGAAACTGATCCCAAAATACGCGGGGATAGCGCTGCAGGGACAGGGCGTCGAGATTCCTTAAGGCCTCAAAAACTTTTGGTGAGGGTGGATAGGGATTCTCGTTAGTGTTTATCTTGACAGCCGCAGGATCATCAGGTTGAAAACCGGGGGTGTAGCCGGCCATCTTTTCTATATTGTCGCGAAAATTAAAAGTCATAACAGTTACTTTGATGGGTTAAATCCCACCCTACACATTTTCAAAATTAATTTATTGTAAGCGGATACGTACGGAACGGGCGTGGGCATCGAGACCTTCGGTGTGAGCGATTTTTTCGATGGCCTCGGCAGAATCTCGTAAGCTATTCCGGTCATAACCGATAATACTAGTTTGTTTGAGAAAGTCGTTTACGTTTAGCACGGAGAAAAATCGAGCCGATCCGCCGGTAGGCAGCGTGTGCGAAGGACCGGCAAAGTAATCCCCGGTGGCAACGGGGGTATAGGGGCCGAGGAAAATAGCTCCGGCGTTGGTAATCTGTTCGGCAACAGTATCACAGTTGCGACATTGGATCTGGAGGTGTTCGGCAGCAAATTCATTAGCCAAGTCGGTAGCTTCGTTCATATCCCTGGTCACGATGATTAGACAATATTCCTGGACGCATTTGCGGGTCTGGTCTGAGCGATCCAATTGTTGCAACTGGCTATCAAGTTGATCTGCCACATCCTGAGCTAATTTTTCAGAAGTCGTTATAAGCAAGGCGCTGCCGGGGGCGTGCTCGGCCTGGCTGAGCATGTCGGCGGCAATCCAGGCAGGTTGCGCTGAGTCGTCGGCGATGATGAGCACCTCGCTGGGACCGGCAAAGCTGTCGATATCGACCAGGCCGAAGACTTCTCGCTTGGCCAATTGACCCCACCAGCTACCGGGGCCGACGATCTTGTCAACTTTTTTGATATTGTCGGTACCTAATGCCAAGGCGGCCACCGCCTGAGCGCCGCTGACTCGATAGACATCAGTAACATTGAGTTCGTAACACAAACCCAGAACAGCCGGATGAATACTATTATCACAATCAGTCCGGGGGGAACTTACTACTGCGATCTCTTCCACTCCTGCGACCTGAGCGGGGACAACGGTCATAATAACCGTGGAAACCAATGGGGCCGAGGCACCGGGAACACAAACACCCACCCGCTGAAGTGGGCGATATCGTACCTGTAATTTGACGTTGTTTTCCACCAAGGCGGGAGGTGCCTGGAGCATAATAGCCTGCTGATAGCGCCGGACGTTGTCGATGGCCTGGCGGAGCGGCAATAAAATATCGTCGGGTAGCTTCTCGTGGGCCTGGCGGAGAGTATCGGTGGGAATGCGAAACTGCTCGGGCGTCAAATTAACCTTGTCGTATTGGGCAGTCAGTTCGGAAACGGCGGCGTCACCGTTACGGCGGACTTTGTCTATAATCGCGCGGACCTGCTCCAGACGCTGGGGATTGTCCAGGAGTTCTCCTTCCAAAGAGAGCTTTTTACGTAAGCTCTGCCAGACCTGCTGACAATCAGGCTGATCGGTTTTTACGATATTCAGGGTGTTCATGCGTTTCTCTCGGAAAACCGCTCAAAATAGCCACCAAAAGTGTTGGGGCGGATAAAATAATTATTATATTTCAGGGGGAACGGATAGCAAAGGAAAAGAATATTTGCTCCGGAGAGGTAAAATAGGCCAAAATTATTGCTTGTTGACCGGAATATTCTCAGGCGATGCCTATCCCTAATAGTGAGCCGATTTGATAGACAACCAAGGTGACAATATAGGCCAGCAGAGTCAGGTAGGTGAACTGGAACAGGGGCCAGCGGAAGGAGCCTGTTTCACGCCTGACGACGGCGAAGGTGGCCAGGCAAGGAGTGGCGATAAGACAAAAGAGCATGATACAAAAAGCGGTCAGGGGGGTGTAATGTTGCCGCAGAGTTTCACGCAGGACATGGGAATGTTCATCAGTGTCTCCCAGGGCATAGACAATACCCATTTGAGAGACAAATAGTTCCTTGGCGGGCAAGGCGCCTACCAGGGCGGTGGCAATTTTCCAGTCGAAGCCCAGGGGTTTCACAACCGGTTCGAGGGCCCGGCCGATACGACCGGTGCAGGAATACTGCAGGGCAACTTGATGGGCCTGCTGCGGTCCTAGTCCCTGAATCTTTTCGGAGGGGACCTTAGGAAAGCTGGCCAATACCCACATGATAATGGAGAAGGCCAGGATCACCGTACCGGCTTTTTGCAGATAAAGCTTGGTACGCTGCCAAACGTGTAACAGGACAGCCTTGAGAGTGGGGATGCGGTAAGGAGGCAGCTCCATTACAAACGGGGAAGGTTCTCCCCTGAAAAGGGTGGTACGCAAAAGCTTGGCACAACAAATAGCCACGAGGATACCTATGATATACATAGCGTATAAGACCTGGGCTCTTACCGAGGCTGCGAAGAAAGCGGGGATAATAAGCATATAGATAGGCAGGCGAGCTCCGCAACTCATTAAGGGCAGGACCAGCAAGGTGGTGAAGCGGTCACGGCGATTTTCCAAAATGCGAGTGCCCATTATACCGGGTACAGAACAACCAAATCCGGTGAGTAAGGGGATAAAGCTTTTACCGTGCAGACCAATCCATTTCATCAGCCGGTCCATGATGAAGGCGGCCCGGGCCATATAACCGGTATCCTCCAATAAAGTGATGGCGGCAAAAAGCAGGAGGATATTAGGTACAAAGACCAAAACACCACCGACACCGGAGATAACACCGTCGGTCAAAAGAGAACGCAGGAAAAGGGCCCTGCCCGTCGGCCAAGAATCCACTATAACCTGGGATAATCCCTGAAAGGCCGACTCAATCCAGGTCATGGGAAATTCCCCGAGTGTAAAAACCAGCCAGAAGGTCAAATACATCAAGACGGCAAATATTGGCAATCCCAACATGCGGTTGGTCAGGACCTTATCAATCTGCTGGGTAAGGTCGATACGCGAGAGAGCACCGCGCTGGATGACGGCACGGCAGATACCGTGGACATAGCCATAGCGTTGCTCGGCGATGAGAGTTTCGGGATCTTCGCCGAAAAGGGTGCTTAAGCGTTGACGACTGATCTCGACCTGCTCACTAACCCGGCGGCGGATTTCTCCTTCCTTTAAGGTCTGTTGGATATCCTGATCATTTTCCAACAATTTCAGCGAGACCCAGCGAGGTGAGATGTTCAGACATAAATGGGCCTGAGGGTTGGCGTGGTCCTGCTGGAGTTTTTGGGCCTGCTCTATAATTGGCGCAGCGATTTTTTCCAGTTCGTCTTCGATCTCCCGGCCGTAAGGTACAGGCGTGCTGGGGGGTTTTTCCCACCGGCATTCGACCAAGGCAATGATATTATCGAGGAGTTGTTCTATACCCCTTTTTTTTATTCCGACCGTGGGTATGACGCGTGCGCCCAACTCGCGGGAAAGAATCTCTCTGTCAACTTTGATACCCTTTTTCTTTATCTCATCAGCCATGTTCAAGGCTATTATCTGGGGGACGCCAAGTTCCTTAAGCTGCACGGCCAAATAGAGGTTGCGTTCCAGATTAGTGCCGTCCACCACATTAAGGACAACATCGGGATGCTCACGGATGATATAATTTCGGGCCACCAGCTCTTCAAACGAATAAGCTGTTAAGGAATATGTGCCGGGCAGATCGATAAAGTTTATGCGATAATCGCCGTGACGAAGGATACCCTGCTTGGTCTCGACCGTCACTCCACCGTAATTACCGACCTTCTGGTTGGCACCCGTAAGACAGTTAAAAATAGTTGTCTTGCCGGAGTTGGGATTGCCCATCAACGCCACGGTAATGGTTTTAATCGCAACGTCAGAGCCCTGCTGGGCAGATGATTTTTTCGAAGCTATATCCGGGTCAACCATGAGATTTACTACTTTTCTATGTGCCTCATTCCGGTGAAATAATGATCTCACGGGCTTCATCTTTTCTGAGGCTCACGTGATAGCCCTTAATAATATATTCAGCCGGATCGGCCAGGGGAGCCAGTTTGACCTTCTGAATTTTTTCCCCTTTGACCAGGCCCATCTCCAGGAGGCGCTTTTTGAAAGGGCTATTACCGTTGATACGTAAAATAGTTCCCTGCCGGCCCGGGTCAAGATCTGTCAGTGTTATTTGTCGGTTCATACGTTATGGTTGGGCTCCGATTGCCAGAAGAGTGGATCTACACGATCGGCGGCGTGACGATGGCGGCGCCGGCGTCGGTGCAAGGGTGGTGAAGTTTGATCTGCCGATATGGATACGATTCTGACTTTAGCGGCGGTGGCCTGATCGAGCATTAATCTAGAGGCACCGATCAGCACAATAATATTGTCTCCGGCACAGTTATCACTGAGGATTTCGACGTGGCTGCCGGGGCTAAGCCCCATATCCGTAATGCGGCTTTGTGTCTGCTGATCGGCAACAATGCGAACAACCTGGACACGCTCGCCATTTAGGCAATCAGCCAGGTTGCGGATTTTTGCTTCGAGTTTAATGCAGTCGTGACAGACACCGTAAATATTAAGGGTATGTCGGAGCAGCCGAAAATCGCAGCGACGGGCGTTTTCTTCCTGCAGACGTTCTATCCGGGGATCAAAAAATTCCACGATAGCTCCACACTTGACACAGAACAAATGATCGTGGTGCGATTCTGGGTGCAAGTGTTCGTAATAGGTTTGATCCTGGAAGGTAAAGGCCCGGGCAATTTTATGCTCGCACAAAATACCCATTACAGTTTCAACATCTTCCCTGGTTACCTCCGGGTGGGCGCGATGGGCTTGTTTATACAGATCTAAAGCAGTCAAGTGTTTTTCGGTGGCCATAAAGGTATCGGCAATGGTCAGTTCCGGAGTGTCCAGGGGCGTGCCACTTTCTTGCAGCACCTCTTTTAACCGTTGCAGGGTGTTGTAATCCCGGTCCTTGGAAAGTTTGGGCACAGGTTCAGAGATAATCTCTTCCATATTCTTTTTATCATCTACCGAAGGGCTCTGTGAGGAGGAAGTCCGGACTTTTTCAAAGCATTCGGAAATACATTCAGCGCAATTTTCCTTAGTTTGCCCCTGCTGACAGTACAAGCCAAATCCCTTCATCCATTCGCGGCCTGAGCGTGGACACTTTTCCAGGAAATTTTCAAACTTACCCATGCGCTGGAGTATCTCCTTATCTAGAACATGCTCCAAGCGACAGGCATTGGCCTCGGCGGTCTTCTCATTGATCCCGAGGACCTCGGTAAGAAAGTTTTTAATCTGTTGATGGCGGCGGGCGACGCGCCGGCCCACCGCCCGGCCTTTGTCCGAGAGGGTAATGGCCTCATAGGGGGTGTAATTGATTAATTCCTTTTGGGACAACTGGTTAAGGGCCCATGAGACGCTGCTTTTACTGACTTTGAGGTATTCGGCGATATGATTGGCGTGAGCCATCTGCTTATCTCGACAAATCTGATAGATTGCTTCGAGATAATCCTCCAGGCTTGCGCTTAAGTTGTTGTTTTCCATATAGTTATGGCCTTGCGGCTTAATTTCACCATGTTTGATGCCTTTTATATTGTAAGGCATGTCTAACTTTTTGTCAAGTGACTTTCTCACTAAACAGGGTAGCTATGAAATAGCTAAGAAGGGTAAACCTACAAAGTCTGTCTCTCATATAAGCGCAAGCACTTCCACTCCACACAGATAGGAAATACCAGTTTTACGTGCCTGCTTATTTAGGTAGTTCGATGACGCCGGTGACGTGGAGGATGCGGGTCTTGCCAAAGGTGTCAAATACGGGTTTGCCAACAAGAGAAACCTTTTTGCCAACCCAGGCATTCAAGTCTAAGCCATCAGTTCCGGCAACCGCATAATAAATAATTTCCTCATTATCGTCCAGAACCAGGAAACGGCGGTTTTTGAAAGGAGTAGTGAAAACCGCGGAAGGCTTTAAAACCCCCTCTACAGAAATTTCCTGCTGGGTCATACCGGCAGGTTTGCGAACGGAAACGAGTTGCTCAACTTTCTTATCAATATTGTTCAGAGTAACATTCAAGCGTTGATCCTGGGCTAACGAGCGAGCTAGGGTCTTTTGGGCTATCTCAGCCCGCTCGACGGCATCCAACAATCTCAGCGAAGAGTTCTTTACAGAAGGGGTCTGGAGTTTTGTAAGGAGATCATTCAGCTTGGTCTTCAAAGGGGCATAATCGCGCTGATTGAGGGGTTTGTCCTGCTCAGCTTTATACAACATAAAAATCGCCTGATATTGCTTTCTCTCGAACAAGGAGCCGGTAAGCTGCGATTCAGAGTCGGCAGGGATTTGCTGTTCAGAGAGGTTTATGCCACTTACATCGGGGGTAACGGCGAGATCGGCTATTTCCGCAGGTACAGGCCCAAGGCTTTTGACATAATCCAAGGCTACCCAGAAAAAGCAGCCGGGAGGAGTGGTAATTTTATAAAAATCGTCGCGCTCACCAATAATCTGCACTACAGCCCCTTTATTCAGTTTGGTCTGTACCTGGCGGGCATAGAGAGGAGGAACTTTGATGCTGCCGGCCCGAACGCGAACATAATTGCCGGTTACTACACCCTGGAGGGGACTGGATGGTTCGGCAAGGACAGGAGCCGGGGTATCTTTAACGGCGGAAGTATCGTCCGGGGAAGCTTCATTTTCAGACTTGGCAGAGGTATCTCTGATCTCTACAAACTGCTTGGCGATATAGCTGAAACACTGAGCGGTAGGATCAATCATAGCCCAATTATTGCGGCCATGCCTTTCGCCCCGGACAACGATCTGTTGCCCTTTTTGGAGCTTACCAACAGCATAGTATATCTGGGCCGGACCAGACCGGATATAGACATCGGTGCCGGTAACAATACCCAAATAGGGTTCAAAAGATGGATTAGCAGTATCACCCGGACTGGGTGTGTTTTCAGCATCAGAATTATCTTGCTGGGAGTCGTCGGACGAAACGTCCGCTTCATCTGCGGGAGTACTTGGGGAAAGAGGCCCCTGGGGGACAGAAGCGGCCTGGGCCCATAACAAGGAACAAAAAGATGATACCAGAAAGCAAACGAAAAGAACGGCGAGTCGATTTTTTTTTGGGCACAACATGAGTTTCACTCCTACAATTTAACGGTGCGCATCTGAGCGAATGAACCAAACTTAACTGACCGACAAAAGCAGTTTGCCCCATTGTATTTAGAAGCGTGGGCTCTGTTTTGGGGCAATATTCAGACTTTCGGCGGTTGCGTCAGAATTACGCTACCAAAGAGATACCCGGATGTCAATATAAAACAACAGTTGCAATCGAAACCCGCTATAATTACAATAATCGCCGTTATAACTATTTAGGATACTGAATCTTATGATATTTCCGATCGGCACCGACAATCGGCTTTCCCGTCCACCGCTGATGAATTACATCCTGATCGGTCTGAACTTTTTGGTCTTCATCTACACGTATCACCCCCGGATGGTGCACACCCATGGTGGGGTCTATCAGGAGGTTCTCAGGGAGCAGGCCCAACCCTTCAAGCTATATCCGCACCAACAGCATTTCCCGACTGTTCAGCGGCCTGAAGTATATCAGTTTGTCACCTATGCTTTTCTACATGCCAGTTGGATGCATATTATCGGGAATATGCTTTTTCTTTATATCTTCGGTAATAATGTCAACGACCGGCTGGGGCATTTGGGCTATTTACTTCTGTATCTGGGAGGAGCGGTGTTTAGCGGATTGGGACACGCGATGTTCTATAACAGTCCGGTACTGGGTGCCTCAGGGGCGGTGGCGGCGGTAACAGGTGCGTATATGGTGCTGTTTCCGATGACATCTGTGCATGTATTCTATTGGTTTTTCTTTGTGGGAGTGACACATATACCGGCCCTGTACTTTATTTTGTTCAAATTAATCTTATGGGATAATATGTTGCCGGTGGTGGTGAAGATACCTGACAGTATCGCTTACGGGGCTCACCTGGCGGGATACGGATTCGGGATTGTAATACCATTAGCGATGCTGGCGCTGAAATGGCTGCCCCACAGTCATTTTGATATGTGGGCCATGATCGCCCGCTGGCGCAGGCGCAGGGAATATAGGCAGGTAGTACAGGGGGGATTCCAACCATTTGAATATAATCCTCAAACTCGATCTCAAGGGCCGGGGGTTGTGGATGTAAAAATAAGCGATGATCAACCGTTAAGTCCGCAGGCAAAACAGATTATGCAATTGCGGTCAGATATTGCCGCAGCGTATAGAAGCTCAGATATGGAAGGGGCAACCGATAAATATCTGGAATTGATACAAATCGATCCGCAACAAGTGCTGTCGCAGCAGCAGCAACTTGACGTCGTCAACAAATTGATGGAAAAGGGCAGACACGAAGAAGCAGCACTGGGGTATGAGGCATTTTTAAGTCATTACAGCAAAAGCTATCCTTTGGTCGAACAGGTAGAGTTAATGCTGGGATTGATTTACAGCAGATATCTGCACCGGAAAGAACCGGCTAAAAAGTATCTGCAAGCAGCGCTGGAAAAACTCAGTGAGCCCAATCAAAAACAGATGTGCGCCGATGAACTGAACAGATTACAAGCTGAAGGTTAAAACCAGTTGTAAACGGTGAGTTACAGGCGGTGGGACTCAAAAGTTTTTAAGTAAAAATATCAGATCATATCTTATTCAGGGCGGGCGAAGACAAAAATATTATAAAGCCAGACGGCTAGGCTAAGCAGAAGAAGAAGGAGACCTTCCCAGCGCGAGATTTTCCAACCAGTGCGCAGAAATATCAGGACTAGAAGGGTCAGTACCGCCAGGGCTCCTATACTGAACAAGGAGGAGGATTCCACCTGCAAGGGGTGAAGAGTCCCGGCCAGGCCCAGGACACCCAGGGTGTTGAATATATTACTACCGATGAGATTGCCGGCGGAAAGGCCGTGATGTCTTTTTAACAGGGCAATTAAAGAAATGGCAAACTCAGGGACCGAAGTGCCGGCAGCTACTATGGTGACACCGATCACCCACTCGGAAAGTTTATAGGCCAGAGCGATTTTAACGGCAGATTCCTTGAGGAAATAGCCGCCGGCAATAATCATAAGCAAACTCAGGGGTAATAATAAACCGTCACGCCAGGTAGCAGATTTTACAGAGAGTTCTTCATCCAGAATCGGTTCGCGCTTGACAGAAAGATAAAACAAGTAGGCTAGCAGAATAGCAAACAGGATCGCACCTTCGGGGCGAGTAAGCTGCTGATCGCGGAGGAAGTACATTAAAAGCAGGGTAACACCCAATAGAAGTAATCCGTCGCGCCATACAAGAGAGGGTCGTGATCTAAGCGATATAAGGAGCGCACAGCCGCCCAGAATGAATCCGATATTAAAGATGTTGGAACCGACAATATTGCCTACGGAAATATCTGGATTGCCGCCCAGGGCCGCAGCGATAGTAACGGCGAACTCCGGGGCGGAGGTACCAAAGGCGACTATGGTAAGACCTATCACCAACTCGGAGATACCCAGGCGCTTGGCGAGGCGGGCGGCGGAATCAACCAGCCAGCAAGCACCACCCCACAAGACCAGGCAACAAATAATAATGATAAAAATGTGAAAAAGAATATTCATGCACCCGTTATTCAATTATGCCGCCGAGACAGGCCGGATATTAGTTACTAAGCTCCTGCGGGGACCGCGTTATCAGAAAGCAACGGACAAGGCAGATCGGATTTATTCCAGGAACGAATCAAACCGGGAAGTTCGGCTATCTTATCTATTACAGGTATATGGGAAGGAATACGCTTGCGACGATTAGTTGAGCCGCGCTTGTAAACAGGGTTTATGCCTAAACTGGCTGAGCCCCGGATGTCTTCGCGGAATTTATCACCGATCATCACCGCTTCTGAGGGTAAAACCCCCAGACGCTGCAGAGCAATTTGATATATATGACGGTCGGGCTTACGGAAGATGGTGTCGGCGGAATATATCCGGGTAGGGAAAAATCCGAGCAGATTAAAACGTTCCAGATGCCGATCCAGTACGGAACCCGGTATGAAGGTATTGGAAATAATCGCCAATTTCAGAGACATGTCCCGGAAGGACTTTAGATAAGTGGTCAGATCGGGTTCGATTTGGGCGGTGTTACCGAGCGGTTCATACCAGAGCCAGGCCAACTCTTCCAATTGACTTCTCTGAAGTCGCAGCCCCAGGGCACGAGCCTTTTTATCCAAAAGGGCTAAACAGTCAAACTCGCGGTTTCTCAAAATTGACCAAAAATAATGCCATTTGATGGAAAAGATATGACGGCTATGATATCTTTCAAACTTCGGCAGGCGAGGTGCGGCTTGGGCACACTTGCGCAGATAGTCATAGGTCAAACGGGCCCCCTGGCGGAAAAGAGCATCAATATCCACGCTGCCATAGTTAAAGATGGTCTCGCCCAAGTCAAACAGTATTGCCTTGATTGTCATAATGAGGCAGAGAGTAACATGAAACCGCCCTGATTTCAATTATATTTTAATTAATAGCGCCATTGTTCAAGTCAGGCAATAAGGTTGCATACGCCCTGCCCAGGAAGTAAAATAACTACGCAACCGCTTGGTGAAGTCAACCAGCGAAGCATATAATACCGTATAACGAAAATAACTATACCAAACCAGGGAGATCGTATCATGTCGATTCGCCAACCCCAAAAAACCGCCTGTTATCTTACCTTGATGTTCATACCGTTTTTTAATGCTGCTTTAGAAGCGCAGCAACAACCCAAAACATATATCTTTTCCATAAATAATATAAGTGATGCTTCCTATTATATCGGCTGGCCTACGGTTGCCGAAAAACAAGATGGTGAACTGATCCTTTCATATTCCGGCGGCAGGGAAGGTCATGTTTGTCCGTTCGGCAGATTGGAATTTATGCGTTCCGCCGATAACGGCCGTACCTGGAGTAAGCCGCAAATACTGATTGACTCTATATTGGACGACAGAGATTCGGGCCTTTGTCAAACTTCCAAAGGAACACTGCTGATAACCTGGTTTACGTCAACCGCTTGGCTGGACCACATCTTCCAAAAAAAAGAAGCAGTATCAAATTGGCCCGAAGAGAAAAAGCAGCGCTGGGAAAAGATGGACCAGCAAATAGCAGCGGAAAAATATCGTTACCCAAGCATACGAAAAGAAATTGTTGATAGCAAGAATGCAATAAAACAATGGATGATTCGCTCTGAAGATGACGGCAAAACATGGTCAGAGCCTTATCTGGTGCCGATGATGTCGCCCCATGGGCCCATAGTTGCATCCGACGGCAGATTGCTGCTGGCGGGCAAGGCGGAAGAATTCATCGGTTTATGCGAATCAACCGACGACGGGAAAACGTGGAATATCGTATCCCGAATAGAACCCATGTCCGGCCAGGACAGTAAGAATTATCATGAATTGCATATTGTGGAAGTCGCCGACGGCGCGCTTGTTGTCCAGATACGCAACCATAACAAAACTTATCATTTCGAAACCCTGCAAACCGAATCTACCGACGGAGGTAAAACCTGGACACCGATCCATTCCATCGGCGTATGGGGTTTTCCTTCGCATCTGCTGCTGCTTGACAATAAAAATATTCTGATGACCTACTCATATAGAGGCGCAGGAAGAAAACCTTCCGGAAGCAATAGAGTTGAAGCGCGGATCAGTAGCGACAACGGCAAGATCTGGTCGGAACCTGTAAGAATTTCGGACAATCTGTACTGCAGTGATTTCGGCTATCCTTCATCTGTAGAGCTGGATAACAATAAAATTTTGTCTATCTGGTACGAGGTGCAAACTGATTCGAAAAATGCGGTACTCCGTCAAGCAGTATGGGAAATCAGATAGCACGTCATATAGCAATAAATTAAGACAATAAAAAACGGCAGGAATTTTAGTTCCTGCCGTTTTTTATTTTGATATTAGAGGGCCGGCAACAAAGCAGACACTGGATTTATCTTATTGGCGACCTTTCACCAAGGAATCGACTATAGAGGGATCGGCCAAAGTAGTAGTGTCACCCAATTGATCGATGGCACCTTCGCTGATTTTGCGGAGGATACGACGCATGATCTTGCCCGAACGGGTCTTGGGCAAGCCGGGGGTAAACTGAATCTTGTCGGGACTGGCATGGGGGCCGATCTCGGTGCGGACGGTCTTAACCAATTCCTTTTTAATCTCATCGGAAGGTTCCTGACCGGTTTTAAGGGTAACATAGGCATAAATGCCCCAACCCTTGAGGTCATGGGGGAAACCAACAACCGCGGCCTCAGCAACGGCTGGGTGTTTGCCCAGGGCACCTTCAATCTCGGCGGTACCGAGACGATGGCCGGAGACGTTGATCACATCATCGACGCGACCGGTAATCCAATAGTAACCGTCTTCATCGCGACGGCAGCCGTCGCCGGTGAAGTACTTGCCCGGATACATAGTGAAATAGGTCTGGCGAAAACGTTCATGATCACCATAGAGAGTTCTCATCATGCCGGGCCAGGGGAACTTGATGCAAAGATTACCACTGACATCGTTGCCTTCCAGGGTTTTACCGTTTTCATCGACCAGTTCGGGCTGTACGCCAAAGAAAGGCAGGGTTGCCGAACCGGGTTTGGTCTTGATGGCTCCGGGCAGCGGGGTAATGAGGATACCGCCGGTTTCGGTCTGCCACCAGG
>Ga0272441_10011599_pt1 | contig 13044 bp, 11 predicted proteins | sample SSMProp6N_FD_193582 | JGI IMG/M metagenome (GOLD analysis project Ga0272441, IMG submission 193582) | Marine sediment archaeal communities from Little Sippewissett salt marsh, Falmouth, MA, United States - SSM-Prop-6N | ecosystem: Environmental > Aquatic > Marine > Wetlands > Sediment ...
TTAATTGTCTTACTGCTTGTAGAGACAATGCTATTTCATACGGTCCGGGAAAGATTATTTCGCAGAAAGCTGATGCGGGGCCTGATCAGGATAAGAGAGGTTTCATTGCAGGTATACTTGCTGTACTTGCCCTGACCCCGCGTATATTAAGGGCACAGGATGCACCTGTCCCAACGAAAGAGTCTACGGTGCCTGAAAAGCGTACATCTCCGGTTTGCCCGCCTGGCGGAGTTAGCATTGAACATTTCACAAAATTTTGTACTGCCTGTTCTCTCTGCGTGAGTGCCTGTCCGAACAATGTGATAATACCCTCAATAAAGGAATACGGTATTGCAGGAATAATGCAGCCCAGAATGGATTATCATAAGGGATTCTGCAATTATGAGTGTACGAGATGTATTGAAGTATGTCCCTCAGGTGCATTGCTCCCTCTAGCACTGGAGGCTAAAAAGCTAACGCAGATCGGGAAGGTAAATTTCATAAAGGAAAATTGTATTGTTGAAACAGAAAAAACAGATTGTGGTGCCTGTTCAGAGCACTGTCCCACAAAGGCAGTTCAGATGGTGCCTTATGAAGGTAACCTGGTTATTCCTGAAATAAATAATGAGATATGTGTGGGATGCGGTGCCTGTGAGTATGCCTGTCCCACAGTGCCCTATAAAGCGATTTTCGTTGACGGCAACCCTGTCCATCAGGATGCTAAGAAACCTGAAGAGGAGGAACTTCAGGTGCAGGAACTGGAGGAATTTCCTTTCTGAGAAAGTCTGTAAAAACATGACTTTTATCTTTATTAATGTATCGTTATAAGCATTACATTTGTTTCATATTTCACGAAAACCCACATTTTTATGGAACCAACACATATTGAGCATATTGGTATTGCTGTAAGTAGTCTTGAACAGGCTATCCCTTTCTATGAAAACGTCATGGGCCTGCACTGTTATAACGTTGAAGAAGTTGCTGATCAAAAGGTGCGGACGGCATTTTTCAGGGTTGGTCAGACGAAGATTGAGCTGCTTGAATCAACTGATCCGGAAGGGCCAATAGGGAAATTTATTGAGAGAAAGGGAGAGGGTATCCATCATATAGCTTTTGCAGTTAGCGGACTGAACGACAAGCTAAAAGCTGCGGAGTCCAAAGGTGTAAGGCTGATTGACTCAGAACCAAGGAAGGGCGCCGAGGGTCTGGATATAGCTTTCATACATCCAAAGTCAACTTTTGGTGTGCTTACCGAGCTGTGTGAAGACAACACTTATAAATAATTTTAATATCTACGAAAAAGATGGATAGCCAGGATAAGATAAGGAAGCTTATTGAGTTGCGCGAGAAAGCAAAAATGGGTGGAGGTGAGAAGAGGATAGCCTCCCAGCATGCAAAAGGTAAGATGACAGCCCGTGAGAGGATAGAGATACTGCTTGACGAAGGCAGCTTTGAGGAATATGATATGTTTGTTACTCACCGAACCGATGATTTTGGACTTAAAGATAAAAAGTACCTCTCGGATGGAGTTGTTACCGGCCACGGTACAATTGATGGCCGGGTGGTATATGTTTTTGCCCAGGATTTCACGGTTTTTGGCGGATCACTTTCTGAAACCTTTGCCAACAAAATATGTAAGCTGATGGACCAGGCTATGAAAGTTGGTGTACCTGTCATAGGGATCAATGATAGTGGTGGAGCCAGAATACAGGAAGGAGTGAGGAGTCTTGCCGGCTATGCTGAGATATTTGAAAGAAATATCCTGGCTTCAGGGGTCATACCACAGATATCGGCCATTTTTGGTCCATGTGCAGGTGGGGCAGTCTATTCGCCGGCCTTGACGGATTTTATTATAATGAGTGAGCAGAGTAGTTACATGTTTGTTACAGGACCTAAAGTAACAAAGACTGTCACAGGTGAAGACATATCCATTGAAGACCTGGGTGGTGCAAGGATCCATTCTACAAAATCCGGTGTTGCACAATTTGTTGTTGAAGATGAAGAAGAAGGTCTACTGCTGATCAGGAAAATATTAACTTACCTGCCTCAGAACAACCTTGAAGATCCTCCAATTTCTGACTGTGATGATCCTATTGACAGGCTTGAAGATGATCTGAATATCATTATCCCTGAAAATCCAAACCATCCATATAACGTCAAGGATGTGATATACAAGGTGGTCGATTATGAAGAGTTTCTTGAAATACATTCCAATTACGCAAAAAATGTTGTGGTGGGATTTGCTAAAATGGGAGGTATGTCAGTGGGGATAATAGCCAATCAGCCTAATTTCCTGGCAGGTGTGCTCGATATAAATGCATCACGCAAAGCTGCCCGCTTTGTAAGATTCTGTGATGCCTTTAATATACCATTGCTAACGCTGGTTGACGTACCCGGATTCCTCCCGGGTAGCAGCCAGGAATATGGTGGCATAATATTGCATGGTGCTAAACTTATGTTTGCCTATGGAGAAGCAACAGTGCCTAAAGTAACCGTAACACTCAGGAAATCTTACGGAGGAGCGCACTGCGTTATGTCTTCAAAACAACTGAAGGGCGATATTAATTATGCATGGCCTTCAGCTGAGATAGCTGTCATGGGACCACAGGGAGCTATTGAAGTGCTTGAAGGCAAGAAAATAGCAGAGATCGGAAGCGAAGAGAAAAAGACAGAATTTATCGCATCCAGGGAGAAAGAATACCGTGAAAAGTTTGCTAATCCTTATGAAGCGGCACGATACGGGTATCTTGATGATGTTATTGAACCACGGAATACACGATTCAGGGTAATCAGGGCCCTGCGTACACTGGCCACTAAGAAAGACCCGGGTCCGATGAAAAAACATTCTAATATTCCATTATAAATACCGAGAGATAATGAATACCATTCTTATGACGGCAGGTACATTTGCGGGGATAGACAGGCAGGCCACAATAATAGTGGTTGTGGGTTACCTGATTGTATTCCTTGCCCTGGTTGTCCTTTACCTTGTTTTCAGGTACGTTATGCCACTCTTTTTCAAGATTAAAATGTATCGCAGAGCGGCCAGGGAAGGGAGGGCCCTTGACGATTCCGAAAAACAGGAATTATCCGGGGAGGTAAATGCAGCCATAGCCACTGCCCTTTACCTTTATTTCGATGAAATACATGATTTTGAAAGCAATGTGATTACCATCAGGAAGGTGTCAAAATCCTATTCACCATGGAATTCAAAGCTATATAATATGAGAAACCTGGAACGTTAATATCAGAGGCAATGAAAAACTATAAATTCACAATAAGTGGCAATACATATGAGGTGGAAATACTGGATATAGAGGGTGATATAGCCAAGCTTGAAGTAAACGGAACACCTTATCTGGTTGAAATACACAAAGAAGTTAAACCGGTAAAGACACCCACACTTGTGCGGCCGGTATTACGGGAACCCCAGAAAAATATTGACAAGAAAGAAGGAGGTCCGAAGCTGGAAATAAAAGCACCATTGCCTGGAATAATAATGGAGGTCCTGGTACGTCCGGGCGACAAAGTATCAAAAGGGCAGAAATTGATGGTAATGGAAGCCATGAAAATGGAGAACGAAATAAAAGCTGACAATGACGGTGAAATTGTTTCTGTAAAGGCTAACCAGGGGCAATCAGTATTACAGGATGAGGTGTTAATTGAAATGAACTGACTATGAGGAGGTTTGTAACTGTTATTGGTGTTCTCATCATACTTTCAATTGGCTGGACAGCATTCGTAAAACCTGAGAAAGAGAAGGAAACCCTTGAAAAAAAGGAAAATGTTATTGGTAAGGCAAACAGCTTGATCCTGAACCAGGAAAAAGATCCGGAAGGAGCAACAAAAGGGTTGAGAAAGTTCTGGGAATATTCGGGATTCAGAAATGCCACCAAAGGCCATCTGATAATGATAACTGTTGGTCTCCTTTTCTTATTCCTGGCTATAAAATATGATTACGAACCTCTGCTCCTTATACCTATCGGGACAGGTATTATTATAGGAAATATACCTTTTTATCAGGATGGCGATATTAATCTTCAACTCGGAATCTACCAATCGGGTAGTGTGCTTAATTATTTGTACTTCGGTGTGTTAAAAGGGGTGTATCCACCTCTTATATTCCTGGGATTGGGTGCAATGACCGACTTCTCATCATTGCTTTCGAATCCCCGCCTGATGATACTCGGTGCAGCTGCCCAGATAGGTATTTTTCTTACTTTCCTTGGTGCATTGATGTTGGGATTCGCTCCGCCAGAAGCAGGCGCAATAGGAATAATAGGGGGTGCCGATGGTCCAACGGCTATATTTCTCTCATCAAGACTGGCCAATGGCGTAAATATATTATCAGACGGTACAACCGTGAAAAACCTGATAGGCCCGATTGCTATTGCTGCCTATTCATACATGGCTCTCGTGCCTGTAATACAACCGCCAATAATGAGATTGCTTACATCAAGCAGAGAAAGGAAGATACGGATGAAACCTCCGAGGGCTGTCTCCAAAACAGAAAAGATATTATTCCCCATAATCGGTCTTTTACTTACAGCTTTCATTTCTCCAAGCTCACTTCCTTTACTGGGCATGCTTTTCTTCGGTAATATACTGAAAGAATCAGGGGTTACAAAACGTCTTGCTGAGACTGCAAGGACATCAATGGTTGATATAGTGACAATATTGCTCGGACTTACTGTGGGTGCCTCTACACAGGCAGATGTCTTTCTTACTCCAGACTCATTATTGATTTTTATACTTGGAGCAATATCGTTTATGATTGCCACAGCTGGTGGGTTAATATTTGCAAAAATCATGAATCTTTTCCTTAGGGGTGATAACAGAATAAACCCCCTTGTCGGTGCTGCCGGTGTGTCGGCTGTCCCTGACAGTGCAAGAGTGGTTCAGAATGAAGGACTCAGGGCTGATCCTACAAATCACCTGTTAATGCATGCTATGACACCTAATGTATCAGGTGTTATAGGCTCAGCTGTTGCAGCTGGAATATTATTGAGTTTCCTTGGATAAATTTTTCCGTATCTTTAGGTTTTGTAATAAATAGTATCCAAAAAATGCCTGATGAAGAAAGTTGCTATCACGGGTAACACAGGCCCACGCATAAGATCTGACTGTGAACTAAAACTTGAGATTAAATCAAGTGGAGGAATAAAAATAAACCTTGAATCAAAGGTCAGGGTAATGTATGGTAATTCCATTACCAGGCTTATGAAAGAGGGGTTGGATTTTTTTGATGTCAAGCATGCTGTTCTTGATATCAATGATTCAGGTGCTCTTCCATTTGTACATATGGCCAGGCTGGAGGCAGCAGTTAAAGCCCTGGTAAAAACAGATAAGGAGCTGCTGCCTGAGTTCTCAGAACATAATAAATACCCGTCAGAGAGAGAACGATTCAGGTTCAGCAGACTGTATCTGCCAGGTAACACTCCAAGCATGATGTTAAACGCCGGCCTGCATTCACCGGATGGCATTATACTTGACCTCGAAGATTCAGTGGCACCTGTTAAGAAACAAGAGGCCAGATTTCTGGTAAGAAATGCATTGAGGCAGGTTAACTTCTATGGGGCAGAGCGCATGGTAAGGATTAATCAGGGAGAGAAGGGCTACGATGACCTGTACTATGTGTTACCACATAATGTGCATCTTATCCTGGTCCCAAAATGTGAAAGCGGTAAATATCTTCAGGAACTGGCGAAACATGCCGAGGATATTATGGATGAAAATAATATTAAACAGGAGCTTTTCTTCATGCCCATTATAGAAAGTGCAATGGGAGTGGAAAAGGCATACGAAATAGCATCAGCAGTTAAGAATGTGGTTGCAGTGGCTATAGGCCTGGAAGATTATACCGCTGATCTGGGTGTGCAGAGGACCAATGAAGGAGAGGAATCCCTGTATGCACGCCTGAGGCTCGTCAATGCTGCCAAAGCAGCAGGTGTACAACCTATAGATTCAGTATTTTCTGATGTGTCTGATATGGAAGCTCTAAAGGCTACCGCAAGAATGTCCAAATCCATCGGTTTTGAAGGGATGGGATGTATACATCCGAGACAGATACAGGTAATTAAAGCTTCATTTGCACCCGATCCGGATGAGATACGAAAAGCTTCTGAAATAGTACAGGCATTCAGGGAAGCTGAGGAAAAAGGACAGGGAGTAGTATCTATTGGGTCAAAAATGATTGATCCTCCTGTGGTTGCAAGGGCCAGACGCACTATGACACTGGCAGAAAAGCTGAATCTCATCCAGGATGAGCCTGAGAGTGAAAATAAATAATGTAATCTTATAGTAAGGTATTTAGAATGAATAATAACATGGTGAAAAACGCCGCTGGCCGTGAAGTTGTTACTGAGATAAACGGACAACCCGCCATTCCTTTTAAAGGTGTGGGCAAATACAAACCTGACGGAAGGAAATATGCTCCCCGTATATCAAGCTGTAATGATTACCCGGATAACGGAGATAAAAAGGTGAAATCTATTATGGAAGCCCTGGTGAGAGCTGGGATAAAAGATGGCATGACGATTTCAACGCATCATCATTTCAGGAATGGCGACCTTCTGGCCAATATGGTTTTTGATGCTGTGAATGAGCTAGGAATTAAAGATATCAGATGGTTCCCCTCAGCCTCATTCCCATGCCATGAACACCTTATACAATACCTTGATAATGGCACCATACACCATATAGAAGGTAGTATGAACGGACCGCTGGGTAAATATGTATCAGAGGGTAAAATGCGTGGTATGGCTGTGCTGAGATCACATGGCGGCAGATACCAGGCAGTGCAGGATGGTGAAGTTGAAATAGACATTGCTGTGATCGGGGCTCCCAAAGCCGATCCTTTTGGCAATGCCAACGGACTGGAGGGTGATTCGGCATGTGGACTGCTCGGCTTTGCTCTGGCGGATTCACAATATGCAGATAAAGTTATTATCGTTACTGATAATATGGTTCCCTTCCCCTGTATACCCTGGCAGATACAGGGTAATTATGTTGATTTTACAGTTGAAGTAGATAAACTGGGTATCCCGGAAAGGATAGTATCGGGAACAACAAGAATAACAAAGAGCCCTGACCGGCTGATGCTTGCCGAAATGACTGCCAGATTCTGCGATGCAACAGGCATTATCCAAGATGGTTTTTCATTTCAGAGCGGAGCAGGAGGCACTTCACTTGCCGTTGGTGAGTTTTTTAAGGATATTATGAAACAAAAGGGTATAAGAGCGAGGTTTGTGCGTGGCGGTAGCAATAAATATCTTGTATCAATGCTGGAAGAAGACCTGGTTGATTATATACTTGATGGACAGACGTTTGACCTGGAAGGGGTGAGGTCGATGCGTGAAAATCCAAGGCATGTGTGGACGAGTCCTTTCACAAGTTACAACTACCATGGTAAAGGTAATTTTGCCCCACTGGTAGATGTCGCAATACTTGGTGCCACAGAGGTAGATGTCAATTTCAATGCTAATGTGGTGACTCATTCTGATGGTTATCTTCTGCATGGTATAGGGGGCTGGCAAAACTGCCTGTTTTCAAAAACAGTTATAATACCTCTGCCGCTGGTAAGGGACAGGGTGCCGGTGATAATAGATGAGGTAACGACCCTCTGCGGACCAGGTGAACTTATTGATGTTATAGTTACTGAAAGAGGTATAGCAGTTAATCCATTAAGAAAAGACCTGCTTGAGAAGGTTAAAAATTCCGGCTTGCCTGTTAGATCAATCACGGAATTAAAAGAAGAGGCAGAGAAAATATGTGGTAAACCGGAAAAAGCACAACTTGATGATGAAATAATAGCCGCAATAAAATGGGTCGACGGAACGATAATTGATATTGTAAGAAAAGTAAAAATATAACTTTAGCCAGGCTACTATAAATTTATATTATGAGTATTTACAGATGTAGTGTATGTGGTTATGAATATAATCCCGAAGAAGGTGATAATGATGGAGGAATAGAACAAGGAACCACCTTTGATGATTTGCATGATGACTGGGCATGCCCTGTTTGCGGGGCAGGCAAGAGCGAATTTGAAGCAGTTGATTAAATCACCGGGATATTATCAAGCACATCAATAAGCAGATCCCAGAATTTTTTTGTTGTTTCGATATCAAGCCGCTCCTGAGGGGTATGCGCTCCTTTTATCGTAGGGCCAAAAGAAATCATATCAAGACCCGGATATTTTTCAAGTATGAGCCCGCATTCCAGTCCTGCATGTATGGCTCTTACAACCGGTTCTGTATTAAACAACCTCCTGTAGGACAATGATGTGATTTTCAGTATCTCCGAGTTCGTGTTTGGCTTCCATCCGGGGTACCCGCCTGAATGATGCACTTCGGCATTATTCTCTGTGAAAATCCTGTTTACAATGCCGGCAATCTCTTTCTTGGATGATTCCACTGAGCTGCGCTGGCTTGTAATTATCCTTATATTCTCATCAGTGAATTTCACGGATGCAAGGTTAGTGGATGTCTCAACAAGCCCTTCCATGTCTTCAGACCATGCTATAACACCGTGCGGGCATTTTTCAAGGGCATTCAGAAGAGATTCCTGGCTTTTAGTATCTATTAAATAAGAAGTTGAACCTTCGTTGCTTACTGTGATTTCTATACCATTTTCGGTGGATGAATACTCATCATTTATTCTCTGATGATAGTCCTCTACATCCCTTTTGATATCATCAACATAGTCTTTATCACATGTTATATGAGCAAAGGCTTCCCTCGGGATTGCATTTCTGAGATTACCACCATTGAATTCTGATAGCCTGGCCCTGTATTTTGTGGTTATTATCCGTAATAACCCGCTCATCATTTTAACTGAGTTAGCGAATCCCTTATGTATTTCATCCCCTGAGTGACCACCGTGAAGTCCTGTAATTGATATTTTCAGAGTGGCGTGATCACTATCAGCTTCTTCCCTGTTGAGTTTCATTTCTGCTATGGTGTCCATTCCCCCGGCGCAGCCAATGAAAAGCTCTCCTTCGTCTTCAGAATCCAGGTTAATAAGAATCCTGCTTTTAAAGAAACCTTTTTCAAGTTCAATAGCTCCGGTCATGCCACTTTCCTCATCTACGGTAAAAAGACATTCTATGGGGCCTGTCTTTATCTCACTGTCTGATAAAAGGGCAAGCTGCGCTGCTATTCCTATCCCGTCGTCAGCACCAAGTGTCGTATCATTTGCCTTGACCCATTTACCATCAATAAATGGCACTATGGGATCCTTTGACCAGTTGTGATCAGTGCTTGCATCTTTTTCACCAACCATATCCATATGACTCTGTAAAACGATGCTTTTCCTGTTTCTATATCCGGGATCGGCAGGTTTGAGAATCAATACATTACCGGTTCTGTCAGTTTTGCTTTCAAGCTTGTGTCTGTCAGCAAAATTCAGCAGATACTGTCTTATTTGCTCTTCGTTCTTTGACAGTCTGGGTATTTTACATATCTCTTCAAAGTAAAACCAGACTTTCGCAGGCTCAAGATTATCAAGAATCATTTCAGGTATTTATATTGCCGATATTAATCTTCACAAAGGTATCAAAAATTGGACTCGATCTACAATTTATTCTTAACAACAGGTTTTACTTAACAAAAAAAAATTCTTATTTTGATTGACCTTAGTTTTACTTGAATATTTAAAGCAGATAACATTATGTCTAAATGGAAAATTGTAGCGTTACCAGGTGATGGAATTGGTAGTATTGTACTTGAGCAGGCAATACGAGTTTTAACTGCCGCAGGCTTTAATGCTGAATATATTTATGGAGATATAGGATGGGAATTCTGGTGTAATGAGGGTAACCCCCTGCCTGAAAGAACTATTGATCTCATTGAGCAGCATAAGATTGCCCTTTTTGGATCAATCACATCAAAACCCAAGGATGAGGCTGCCAGTGAATTAAATACTGCCTTGCAGAATAAAGGACTTGTTTATTCAAGTCCTATTGTAGGTTTAAGACAACACTTCAACCTCGATATATGTTTACGTCCATGCCGTACATATAAGGGTAATCCTTTGAATTTTATACGAAGAAATAATGAGGGCTCCTTCGATGAGCCATATGTTGATGTAGCTATCTTCAGGCAGAACACAGAAGGGCTATATGGGGGTGTGGAATGGTCTAATCCTCCTTCTATTGTTTATAAAGCCTTGATGACACATCCAAAGTTTATAAAGAACTTCGGAAGTGTACCCGTTGAGCAATTATCAGTATCAACACGTATATTTTCGAAGAAGGCTACTGAGCGAATAGTGAGAGCAGCGTTTAATCACGCGCGAGAGTATGGTTATAAATCAGTTACTGTATGTGAAAAACCAAACGTGATACGTGAAACATCAGGAATGATGCTCAAGCTGGCAAAGGATATACAGAAGAATGAGTTTCAGGATATTCAGTTATGGAATACAAATATTGATGCACAGATGATGTGGCTTACAAAAAATCCGGAAGATTATGGCGTTATAGTTGCGGGCAATATGTTTGGTGATATAGTATCAGATGCTTTTGCAGGGTTAATAGGAGGTCTTGGCTTTGCCTGTTCTGCCCAGTTCTCAGCCGACGGCATAGGAGTTTTTGAGCCAACACACGGTTCAGCGCCTAAATATGCTGATTATGAGATTCCCATAGTTAATCCCGTGGCCATGATCGAATCAGCATGCATGATGCTCGACTTTATTGATGAGAAAGATATATCTGCGAAAATACGTAAAGCTGTTGCGAAGGTTATAGAAGAAGGGAAGGTTCGTACTTACGATATGATGAAAATGCCGGGTAAACCTGATGTGATTAAGAGAGGAGCAGCAAGCACCATTCAGATGACCGATGAAATTATATCGAATCTTTAAAAAAGAATATCATGAATAAAGAAATGCTTGACCTGTGGCCTGAATTAGACTGGATTGAAGACTATGAATTAAGAGAACAGACGGCAAGGGTATGGGAGTTAGCACTTGAAAGAAGCGTTCTTACCCCAGAGGACCTGAACGAAATTCCTTTTACCCTGCTCTGTGGCCCCGATCTTAAGGTAAGCTTTATGGCTCATAAAAGGTGCGTGGTGCATATTGCACTGGAAAGTGGCAGGAAGATGAATGATTTTTTCAGGGATGAACTGCCGGTGAAAATGGATATACTTATCTCCGGTGCAATACTGGCTGATGTGGGTAAGCTCCTTGAATATGTCAAGGATGATAAAGGTAAGGCTGTACAGGGGACATACGGAAAATACCTGAGGCACCCTTTTTCAGGCGTATCGCTTGCAGAGGAGTGTGGATTGCCCCCTGAGGTGTGTCATATAATAGCTGCACATGCGGGAGAAGGGGATCACATCAAAAGAACTACTGAAGCTTATATTGTGCATCACGCAGACTTTATGACCTTCCTTCCCTTCAAGAGCAGGCTGATAGTGTGAATTATTAGTTGGCGTGAGTCAGAGACCCACACCACCAAAGTAAGAAGAGTTTATCTTTTTTGCCCAGTATTTATTGGATACAAATTCTCAACCCCCATCTTGTTTATCTTACGGTCATAGGTGAGAAGCCCATTGGTTTCAGTTTCAACATCGGTTATCTGGGTGTATACAGATGCACTGAGACCTTTTTCCTCTACCATGCTGTAAACAGTTTTGTAGAAGTCTTCGTATTTCTGAAGCAAAGAAGTGCTGTCATTCATAGTTTCATATCCCCAATTATCCTTTTTCTCCCAGGTATGGCCTTCTACAGGCAGTCCAAGGCCACCGAATTCTCCCAAAACTATTGCCCTGTTTTCTTCAACTTGAGGGCATCTTGGCTCAGGGTAATTGTGGATATCCATAATATCTCCCGTGCCTCTGTCACTCCATCCGGAAGCACTGTTCACCAGCCTGGTAGGATCAAGTTCTTTTATCATTTCTGTAATTCTTGCGGTCTCATACTGACCCCATCCTTCATTAAAGGCAACCCAAATAATTATTGAAGGGTGGTTGTATTTGGTTTCAATAAGATGCATAAGTTCTTGCTCAAACTGTTTGGCTGATTCCTCTAACCTTTCAACGTCTTTATCGTGTCTGCCAATATGTTTATCTCCGTTTGGCATATCCTGCCACACGAGAAGACCCATTTTATCACACCAATAGTAAAAACGCCTGTTCTCAACTTTAACATGCTTACGCAGCATATTGAATCCCATCTGCTTAATTATCTCAAGATCATAGCGCATTGCCTCGTCAGTTGGTGGTGTATATAATCCATCAGGCCAGAATCCCTGATCCAGGGGGCCATTCTGGTATACAAAATTACCGTTGAGAAAGATACGAGTAAAACCATCTTCTGTTTTGCCCAGGGAAATTTCCCTGAAACCTGTATATGTTTTTATTTTATCTGTTGTTTTCCCGTTAAACACCAGCTCAATTTCAATATCGTATAATTGAGGGTTTTCAGGAGACCAGGGTATAAAGTCTTCAAGACTGATTATTATTTCATTATTCATTGGTGTTTCAATCTGATCAAGTATTATATTGCCTTTAAATACTTTAACTCTGGTATTTACTCCTTCCTGGAGATTTAGTATGCGGGGTTTTATCTTTATTGTTCCAGTGTTTGCATCGGTAATAGTGCGGAATGAACCGAAATGAATATCATCAACAGGTTCCAACCACACTGTCTGCCATATTCCTGATGAAGGGGTATACCATATACCATGGGGCTCCGCAACCTGCTTGCCTCGTGCCTGTGAACCTTTGCTTGCTGGATCCCATACAGTAACTTTCAGCTCATGTTTCTTACCCGCTCTGACATAATCGGTAATATCTATACTGAATGGGTCGTATCCACCTCTATGTTCACCTGCTTTATTACCATCAAGCCAGATTATAGTTTTCCAGTCACTGGCTTCAAAATTCAACATTATTCTTTTATTCTTCCATGATAAGGGCAGTTTAAACTCAGTTCTGTACCATAGAGACTCGTTCTCACTAATCCTTTTTTTTACGCCTGAGAGGGCTGACTCAACAGGGTAGGGCACGAGTATTTTGCCATCCCATTGAGATGGTTGTTCATCTTTTGCTGAAATGG
>Ga0272441_10011600_pt1 | contig 13043 bp, 6 predicted proteins | sample SSMProp6N_FD_193582 | JGI IMG/M metagenome (GOLD analysis project Ga0272441, IMG submission 193582) | Marine sediment archaeal communities from Little Sippewissett salt marsh, Falmouth, MA, United States - SSM-Prop-6N | ecosystem: Environmental > Aquatic > Marine > Wetlands > Sediment ...
ATACGGATCGGGGAGAAAGGCGATGTCCTGCTCATCGTCGAGGCCTGCGGTGATGCCGTTGCAGATGCCCCCGAACGCGTTGGGGAACTCCCTCTCGTATTCGGGATTGTTGCGCCCGAAACCGTGGAGCATGCAGGCGTCGAAGGGATTGCAGCCCAGGATCCAGTTCAGCTGATCCCGGGCATAGGCATCGAGAGCGTGCGCCGAGGCAGGGGACAACCCGATTTCCTCTATGCGGGCCGTCGCCAGTCCGGCCGCGGCTGCCAGAGAGGCCAAACGCGCATTCTCCCCCTGCCACCAGTAGCCCGACTCGTTGCGGTGGGGAAAGAAAAAGGCCGTGCGTTTTGCTCCTCCAACCGGCCGCACGTACTGTCGGGCATAACCGAAGGGGTTGGGTACCTCGGTGGTAACCTCCAGCTCGAACCGTAGGGATTCGCGGATCGCGGCCAGGGCCTGATTCCGTCGCGACTCATCAGCCTCGATTTCCGAGTAGCACAGCAGCGAGATCACGGGCAGGCCTGCTTCCGCAGCGTGATAGAAGGGACGTTCCCCCCCGTGGTCCGCCCGCCACCATCCCCGGAAATGTTCATCCGAGCACAGGCGATCGGCCAATGCAGAGGCGCGGCTGCGAGCTGCGGCCAGAAAGCGATCCGCCTCCGGCATGCCCTGGAGGCGGGCGGCCTTGCACAGTTCACTCGAGGCCATCAGGGCGCAGTAGTCGTCGATGATGTTCTCCCGTCCGTCATCCAGATATTCCAGGTTGTGTTTCTCAAGATGGTCGAAACCGCTGATCGCCGCCTGGAGATACCGTTCCGGCGAAAAATCCCGCGCGGATCCCAGGGCACCGGCCCGGGCCAATGCGGCGATGGCCAATCCTCCGCCCTGGCGGAAAGCGGCCTGGTAGTCGTCGAACTTGTCTCCCGTCTGGGTGCGGAAAGAGCAGATTTCCCGCTGCCCGGGATCTTTCGACCACCTGTCGAACAGGCAGGTGTAGAAATAGCCGGCCGGATCCTGCATGCGCACCAGAAAATCCGCCCCGTAGAGAGCCTCTTCCAGCAACTCGGCCCGCAGGCTCCTCAACAGTGAAGCTTCAGGATTCGGTCTTTTTCGGGCTTGGCGAGAAAGCCACTCCCGGGCCTGGAGAAAGCTCCAAACCACCAGGGGCGTCTGCTGGGGATTCATATAGTTGGCGTAGGAGAGGTGACTGAGGTACTTGCTGATATCCCCGGAAGCGTCGTACCAGCCGCCGTGCACGTCGACCCGATCGCTGCGCTGCCCGACAAAACCTATGCTGTGATCCGCCTCCTCCCAGATGCCGGTGCAGCGCTGGCCGCGAAAGTACTGCATGACCGCGGGCACGGTCCTGTGCAGCAGCAGATCGTCGGCAACTTCGAAGGGCGCGGATCTGAGCACCCCTGCGGGGGTGGAAATCTGAACCATGTAGCGCCCGGGTTGCACGAAATCGGAGAAATCCAGGCTCCAGAACACCCGGTCTTTCCAGCGGGCTACGGAGCCGATGAAGCGGGTTTTTCCTTCGAACAGGGTGTTGCCGGATCTCTCATCGACGAGTTGATAATCGAAGGATTTCTCCGGAACACCGGTGCCTGCCCGATCTTGGATAATCGCCTTTTTTGCCGATCCGCTGTCATAGCCGAGGTGGTTGGTGAGGATTTTCATTATGCCCCTGCCTGCCCCGAGAGGTAATGGGCTTTCAGAGCCTGCATGCCGCCCACACTGTCCTCGAGGCCGCCTGGGCGGGAGCGCTTCAACCACAGCTCCCGGTATCGCCCGATCAGTTGTTCCAGCTCCGCAGCCAGTTCCTTCCGGGCGGAAACGGGAACCTCCTGCACTGTCAAATCGGGTGTGGCGAAGCGCTGCTTGCCCAGACGGGAGGAATGAGCCATGAGATCCGCGGTAAAGCGCAGTTCTGCCTGCAGGAGATCCGCATCTGCGGAGCGGATCTCGGCACGATCCAACAGCGCAAGGGCCTGCGCAGCTCCCCTCTGCTCGTCGGAGAACTCGTATCCCCGGAAGCGTTTGAGCTCTTCCCGGTGGTACTGTTGAAGGTCCAGCAGCAGCAGAACCGCCAGGACGCTGGCGTTTCGCAGGCGAACGATCCCGTCGTCGTAGAGATTTTCTAGAATCATCAGCGCCTTGGCCGCGTTTCCGCTCCGGTCCTGGAAGACATGCAGGGACAAGCCGGCCTCTATGTCTAGCTTGCCGGCGGCCTCCGGATTCCAACCGGCTTCGGCGGCCAGCAGGTAGCCGGGGTAGGAGATGGGAAGCTGTTGCCAGTGCCCGTTATCCCCCCAGTCGGTGAGCAGCAGCCCGGCGGCCCCGGCGGCGCGGCCTTCCGTTGCGGCGGTCAGAATATTTTGCCTGGCGTTGTTCCAGCGTCCCCCAAGGGTGTTCCAGGTTCCGGCTCCCGGACACACGTAGAAGGGCACGCCGGCCCGGGCGAACAGGCGGCTCTCCTCGGCAAAGGGGTGCTCCGCTTCGTATCCCCAATCCAAGGCGATGATCTCCCTGGGCAGCTCTGCGATCAGCTCGGGATGGTGAAGGATGATATCGCCGTAGAACTGCATGATCTTGCCCTGCCGGGATAGATGTTCGTGGATCTTCAGCATGAACTCAAGATACATCCGTCCCAACCCCCTGCGCTCGCAGGCCTCCCTGCTGCGTCCCTGGCCCAGCTCGAAGGGCTCGTCCGCACCCACGTTGATCATGTTGCTGGCGAAGTGGGGAAGCAGCTGGTCGTACAGGCCGCACAACAGTTCCAGGGAGCCCGGATCAAGGGGATTGAGAGTCGTGGGTTGATGCCGGATTCCCCCCCAGGGATCGACATAGCGTCCCGTGGCTTCTGCCAGGTGGCTGTACGGTGCATGTTTGAGCCAGCGCTCCATGTGACCGAAGGAGTTCTGGTTGGGTACCAGCTCGATGGCCCGCTGCCGACAGTAGCGATCCAGTTCCTGCGCCTGCTCAGGGGTGATGGGGGAGGCCTCCTTCCAGACGATCCTGTGGGCGGGGTAGGCGAAGGTGTGCTCCGTGTACAGCTGGACCTGGTTGATCTTCAGCTCCGCCCAGAGGTCGATCAGATGCTTCAGGGTCTCCATGGTCGGCACGCGGTCACGGCTGATGTCCAGCATCACCCCGCGAACGGGCAGCTCGGGCCGATCCTCGATGTGGACACAGGGGATACGCCCCGCTTCATCCGCCTGGCGGGCCAGCTGGCGCAGGGTCATGAAGCCGTAGAACAGGCCCGCCCCGCCACCGGCAATCAGGTTCAGATCATCGGGGCTGACGCTCAACCTGTAGCCCTGTTCGCCCTCGGGTAGTGCCGGGTCGATCCGGGCCGTTACGCCTTGCAGGTATTTCGCATCGATCGTGTAGCGGGAAAGCGCCGCTTCCAGGTCGGCGGACAGGGTGTGAAGACCGTCCCCATGGATAATCTTTTTCGGTTTCGGAATCAGGATAGGTTCTCTCATACTTGCTCCTCGAGTTTTGATGAATCTTCCCGGGCATGCGGACTGCCGGATCCGAGGGTTACTTCGACCTGGTGTACGGCGTTGTCCTGAAGCGGCGGAACCAGGTTGTCCGGTAACGCCTGGCCGTCAAGGAGAATCGAGGTTACTCCCTTAGACAGATGCTCGGCATTGTTCACCCGGATGCGGTAACGGGTGCCCCGGAAGGTGCGCTGCACGATGAAGCCGTTCCAGTCAGCAGGAATGCAGGGGTCGATCCTCAAGCCCTCGTACTCGGGACGGATTCCCAGGATCCACTGAGATACGGCAACGAAGTTCCAGGCCGCGGTTCCGGTCAACCAGGAGTTCTTCGCCTCTCCGGGTACTGCCGCTTCCTTTCCCGCTATCATCTGGGCGTACACGTAGGGCTCGGTTTTGCGGAGGGCGCTGAACTCCTCCAGATAGGCGGGACAGATCTTGCGGTAGTAATCGAAGGCCCGTTCGCCTCTTCCGAGCATGCACTCGGCGATCATGATCCAGGGGTTGTTGTGGCAGAAAACACCACCGTTCTCCTTGTAGCCCGGAGGATAGCTGGAGATCTCCCCGAGGTTCAAATAGTAACGGGAATAGGCGGGCCAGAGCAGCACGATGCCGTGCTCGCTGTCCAGGTGCTGCTTTACCGCCTCCAGGGCCAGACGGGGACACCCCTTCTCCTTTCCGATCTCGGCCATGGAGCAGAATCCCTGGCTCTCTATGTAGATCCGTCCCTCCTCGTTTTCCCGGCTGCCGATCCTGGCGCCGCTGTGGTCGTAGGCCCGAAGGTACCAGCCGCCGTCCCAGCCGTGCTCGATCAGGGCTGCCTCCATCGCCTCGAGGGCCGCCTGAGCTTCCTCGGCCAGTTCGGGATGAGCGTTTCGTCGGCAGATCTCCCGGAACTCCCGGCCTATGAAGACGAACATCCCGCCGATCAGAACGCTCTCGGCGATTCCGCCCTCCCTGTTCTCCGTTGTCTGGAAGGATTCATCCGGGTTTGTGGAGAAGCAGTTCAGGTTCAGGCAGTCGTTCCAGTCCGCTCTTCCGATCAGGGGAAGACCGTGGGGTCCCCGGTTGTCGATCACGTGGCGAAAGGCGCGGTGAAGGTGCTCGAACAGACTCCCCTTGCGCTTAAGATCATTGTCGAAGGGGACCTGCTCATCCAGGATCCCCCAATCCCCGCTCTCCTTCAGGTAGGCGCTGACGGCCAGGATCAACCAGAGCGGATCGTCGTTGAACTCACCGCCGATCGCCGCGTTCCCTCTCTTGGTCAGGGGTTGATACTGGTGATAGGTGCTGCCGTCCTGTTTCTGGATGGCGGCCACATCCAGGATCCTCTGTCTGACTCCCGCGGGTATTTGATGTACGCAGCCCAACAGGTCCTGATTCGTGTCCCGGAAGCCCAGGCCCCGGCCGATGCCCGACTCGAAGTACGAAGCGCTGCGTCCCAAATTGAAGGTCATCATACACTGGTACGGATTCCAGACGTTGACCATCCGGTCCAGCCGTTCATCCCCGCTTTCCAGCTGGAAATGGGATCGGGTGTGCTCCCAGTGGCAAGCCAGTTCGTCGAAGGCCCGGTCCACCGCCGCCGCGGTCCGGAAGCGTCGGATCATATGCTCGGCTTGATCCTTGCGGATCACTCCGGCAGCCTCCCACTTGTCCCCTGGATCGTTCTCCCCGTATCCCAGGAGGAAGATCAGGGTCTTTCTCTGCCCCGGCGCCAGGCGGAGCCGAAGGTGGTGGGAAGCGATCGGAGCCCAACCGTGGGCCAGGGAGTTAGAGCTTTCGCCTTTCAGCACGGCCCGGGGGCGATCGAACCCCGTGTAGGCTCCCAGAAAGCTGTCCCGGTCGGTGTCGAAGCCGGCGATCGGTTCATTCACCGAGTAGAAGGCGTAATGGTTTCTTCGCTCCCGATACTCGCTCTTGTGGTAGATCGCCGATCCCACCACCTCCACTTCGGCCAGGGAGAGATTGCGCTGGAAGTTGGTCATGTCCTCCAGGGCGTTCCACAGGCAGAACTCGATCAGGGAGAACACCTGGAAGGTCCGCTCCTGTTTGCTGCGGTTCTCAAGGGTGAGCTTATGAACCTCCGCGTTTACTCCCAGGGGAACGAAGAACAGCAGGTCCGCGGCCAGGCCATTTTTACTGCCGCAGATGCGGCTGTAGCCCAGACCGTGGTGACAGCTGTAGAAATCCAGCTGCGCTCCGGCCGGTTTCCAGGCCGGCGACCAGATGCTGTCACCCTCCCGGATGTAGAAGCAGCGTCCGCCTGAGTCCGGGGGAACGTTGTTGTAGCGGTAGCGGGTGATTCTTCGCAGGAGCGCGTCCCGGTGGAAGCAGTAACCCCCAGCGGTGTTGGAGATCAGGGAGAAGAAATCCTGACATCCCAGGTAGTTGATCCAGGGGTAGGGGGTCCGGGGATCGGTTATAACATACTCTTTGGCGGTGTCATCAAAGTAGCCGTACTTCATCTGTGTATCCGGCCATCGGCCTGCTGAAGACCTTGAGGTTCATGATCGCCTCAGCCCTTGACTGCACCGGCGAACACGCCCTTGGTGATCTGTTTCCTGAAAATGATATAGAAGATCAGCATCGGGGCCATGCCGATCACCAGGGCTGCGAACTGCTTGCCGTAGTCGGAAGCCATGGTTCCGGAGAATCTATAGATCCCCAGGGGCATGGATTTGAGCTCGGTCTTGGATACCAGGATGTTTATCAGGGCGAACTCATTCCAGATCTTGGTGATGTTGAGGATGGTTACGGTCATGGCGATGGGAACCGCCATTGGCAGGATGACGCGTCGGAAAGTCTCGAAGTAACCGGCACCGTCCAAACGAGCCGCCTCGATCAGAGAATCGGGAATGCCTCTGATGTACTCTGTGCACAGATACACGGCTATGGGCAGCCCGGCGCCTATATAGATCAACAGGACTCCCAGGCGGCTGTTGTAGAAGATGTTGATGTTCTGCTGACCGATGATGCCGATTAGGCGCAGCAGATCATTGATGATTCTGTCGAGTTGGGAAACCTCCAGAAAGATCGGTACCATCAGGGATTGGATGGACAGAAGGATGCCGATGACGAAGCTTCCGTAGATCGGAGCCGTAGCCTTGGATTTGATCTTGGCGAAGGCAAAACCGGCCAGGGTTGCGACCAGGATGATGCCGATGGATGCCCCGATCGTATACAAGAAGGAGTTCCCGATCAGCTTGCTGAACTCTCCTATCTTCCAGGCACCCACGTAGTTTACCAAAGTCCAGGTCCGGGGCAGGCCGATACGGTTAACGCGATATTCCGGTGTGGGCTTGAAGGAGTTCATGATGAGCCAGAGGATCGGGTAGGCGGTCATCAGGGCGAAGACGCTCATCACCAGGTAGGCCATGGCTTTTCCGAAATACGAGATGATACGTTCGAATTTGCTCTCCCGTGTTTTTACCGTCACGATCTACTCCCTTCCGCCGTAGCGCCGTTCCACGATCTTGGTGAGCATGATCAGGACAAGGCTGAAGATAACGATGGCCAGGGCGATGGCGTTGGCAAGCGGATAATCCGGTGCACCCATGAAGGCCCGGTCGTACATGTAGATGGACAGCAGCTGGGTCACCCGGGCCGGACCGCCCCCGGTCATGGCGAAGACCAAATCGAAACTGTTCAGAGATCCGGCGATGCAGAGGATGGCCGCGTTGACCACCACCCCGGAGAGCATGGGCAGCATAATGCGCCAGATGATCTGCCCTTCCGAGGCGCCGTCAATGCGGGCGGCCTCCACGATCCCGGTGTCGATTTTCTGCATGTTGGCCAGAAAGAGGATCAGGTACATCCCGGTCCACATCCACAACACCACGAAGAGGATCGGAAGCATGGCTACATCTCGCTTGGCTAGAAAGGCTGCCGACCATTTGCGGGCCAGGAGGTTCACCAAATCCTGTTTGACCACGGCGAACTGGTCCGGTGAGTAGGCTAGAAGCAACGCTTTCAGCTCCTCTATCGGCTCGGCAAAGATTTCCAGAGCGCTCGGATCGCTGACGGCTATGAGCTGTTTCACCACCTGGTCGGTAATCTGAAAACCTCCGGCCTCCGCGAAAATCTGTTCAACCTGCCTGGAGAAGCCTGCCGCGTAGGACTTGTTTACCACGTCGGCGATCAGGCCGTAGGGAGAGAAGATGATGTTCCACATGATGCCGATGACGATCACCGATATGATGGCCGGCATGTAGAGGATGCCCTGCCAGAACTCACCGAACTTGACGATTCTACGGTAGATCAGGTAGGCGAAGATCAAGCCCAGAGGCAGTTGGCCGAAGACCGAGATCAGAACGATGTAGATGTTGTTCTTCATAGCCAGCCAGAAGTAGGGATCCCCGGCCAGCTTCACATACTGCTGGAAACCGGTGATTCGCCAGGACTGGCCTCCGAACATTTTGCCTCCCGCGTAGTTGCTCAAGGAGATTACGATGGAGATTATGATGGGGAAGGCGAAGACGAAGATGTAGAGAATGATGGCGGGGCTGATCATGGACCAGTAGGCTCGTCTCTCCTCCACCACCTTCCAAGGTCGCCGATTCATGCGTTGCCTCCTCGAGAAAATCTAACACCGAAACGGGTGTCCCTGCCAGGGGCCGGACACCCGTTTCGATTGTTCGAGCACAGGAATTGCTACTGTTTAGCCTGCCAGGCTTTCATGGCGTCTTGGACTTCCGCAGCCACCTGAGTGGGATTCTTGGTGCCCAGTCCCATCTCCTGCAGCCCGTTGTTCAGCGGGGTATAGACATCCACGTCCAGCACGCCGTCCAAGACGTAGCAGGTCTTGTTAATCGAGGCGTAGTACTCCGGCATCATCTGGGTGAACGGCTCGATCTTGTCGCTGGTGATGCCCTTTCGGGATGGAATGAACGCTCCGGTTTCCAGTTTGATTTTCAAGACCTCCGGAGAGTAGTAGTACTTCATCCAGCGGACCGCCGCCTCCTCCTTTGCCGAGCCAGCCGGTACGGAAGCGGAGACGCTGAAACCGACTCCGACAATGGCCGATACCTGTCCCGCATTCTTCTCTCCCGGGATGGCTGGGAAGTTGCGGAAGGCGAACTCGCTTTTCTGCCGTGCGGGATCGATAAGTGCAACCCCCGTGGACGAATCGGTAAGGAAAGCACCTTGGCGCCAATCGCCGTCGACCAGGAACGCGGCCTTGCCCTCTGCGAACAGTGCCGGACCTTCCCCGTAGGCGATCTGGATCGTGTCGCGCGAGAGCACCCCGTCCTTGTACATCGTGTCGACAAAGCCCAGAGTGTCGACGAACCCCTGGTCCGTGAAATCAACATCACCGGCCTTTGCGCTGTCGATCCAGGCGTCACCGAGCATACGACCCGTGACCGTGGAGAACAGGCAGGACTGCATGACCCAGGTGTCCTTGTTGGCCATGAGCAGGGTTTGAGCCCCCTTGGCCTTCAGCTTCGGCACCATGGCTTTCATATCCGCATACATCTGTGGCTCGGCCAGACCGTTGTCCTTCAACAGCTTGGTGTTCGTGTACATGACAGTGGTATAGGTCACGCTCTGGGGCAGTTCCGCCAGATAACCGGATTTCTGGTTGCTCGGATCTATGGCGGCGGGTACGAAGTTGGAGAGGAACTCCTTGCCCAGAAGGGGGGTCAGGTCTTTTAGCAGCCGCTGCTCGTGCAGGGCTGTGGAACGACCCGACGGCCAGGTGTACATCAAGTCAGGAAGAGTGCCCGCGGCCACGTAGGCCGCTACTTTCTCATGAAAGGCCTGGTCGAACAGCTCCTCTTTTTCGATCTTGATGTCAGGGTTTTCGGCGGAGAACTTCTCCCAGATTGCCTGGTCCTCTGCGTAGCCCGCTTGAGTGGCATCGATGTAGTACAGCACCGTGAGTACGGTGGGCTCAGCACCTTTGACTTCGCCGCCTTGCCCGCCGGCAAACGCAACGGTCGCCGACAGCAGGAGCAGCACTGCCATAATTGAGGTAGCTTTTTTCATAAAAAGCCTCCTTGTATTGTTTTGCCCCACCCGGGGCTCGCTCCCCTCGCAGGGGAGCAATCGTTTTCTATCCCCCAACGAGGGATGTCTGGTTTATCAACTCGACGCCCGTAGGCCCGCCGGGATGAAAGCGCTGCACCCTCTCGCTGATGCCGACGTCGGCAAACAGCCGGTGCAGCACCATTCCCGCCGCTCCGTAGGCCACGGACTTGTCTCCGAGGGAGGAAAAGCGAATTTTGCAGCGCACCTCATCGGGGTAGGGCCAGTTCTTTTCGATCTCCTCGGTAAGTACCGCATGTACTTGTTTCTTGTAGCGCTCGATGTCGCCGCCCAGGAAAACGTGGCTGAGGTTGAAGGTATTGACTATGAGAGCTGTATTTTTGGCCAACTCCCGGATGAAGCGCTGCAGGATCTCGGGATCTTCCTCGATACGATAGGCCTCCTCTTCGGTGAGAGAGAACTGACCCTTGTTCTCGAGTGTGCAGTAGGTGCTGCGGAACTCTCCGGCGGAGTAACGGTGCCCGTAGTGGACCCGGCCGTTGATCACGATGCCGATCCCCACCGCGGTCTTTTCGTGGAAATGTTCACGGTCCTTGACGTGCCGGAACTCAACAAGGAGGAATAGAAAATCCTGAAGATTCTTAATCCTGTGAAAGGCCAGCTCTCCCCAGGCGCAGGCATTGGCGTCGTTTTCCAGAAACAAAGGTAGATCGTAACCCTCGCTGATCTGACTGCGAAAGTCGTACTCCCCCTCCATCTGAAGCGGTATCGAGTAGCGGATTATACCTTTCTGAGGGTCCACGACCCCGGATACTCCGATTCCGATTCCCAGAAGGGGCACATCTATTCTGCCCAGCTCGTCTCTGATTCGGGAGGTGACATCGAAGAACACCTCTTTGAAGTTCGCTCCGTACAGCTGAATCAGCTCGAACTTGGAGTACAGAACCTCTCCTTCCAGGTCCACGGCCACGGCGTTGTAGGATTCCGGTCGGAACTCGATCCCCAGCACGCAGGCGTAGGAGCGGTTCAGGGTCAGATAGACCGGTTTTCTCCCTCCCTGAGGACCGGCCTCTCCCTCGGCGTGTTCTCTGATGATGCCGTCGCCGAGAAGCTCGGCCACGATACTGCTGATCGTGGATTTATCCAGTCCGAGGTTTTTGGCGATCTGGATGCGGCTGATATGTTTGTTGATCCATATCTCCCGCATCACTCTCGAGGTATTAAGTAGACGACTGCGCTTGATCTGTGCCATAGAAAATCACTAGTTGGTTGGATTATGAACCAACCAACTATTTTTATCATGGCTGGGAGGATTTGTCAACAAAATAGGTGTAAAATCCCGGAAATTTCCGCCGATTCGGAGATGATTTCAGGAATTCCGGTAGGATCGACTCCAATTTTGTCGTTTTTTACACCAACATCGGTGTAGCTTGATTCAGAGGGAAGGGGCGCGGTATTGTAGATCATCAAACGCCCGGGTGCTGAAGGAGCCATATCATTGAAGGAGATTGACCTTGCCGGGGAATGGACGCTCGCACGTTGGAGTGCGGATCGTGAGATGCGCGACTCCGGAGTTCCCATGCAAATCCCCGGAGATACCTTTTCCGCCCTGATCGCCGCCGGAAAAATCCCCGACCCCTACTTCGGAACCAACGAGCTGGATACCCTCTGGGTCGGCCGGGCGGATTGGCTGCTGTCCCGCGAGGTTACGATTGAACCGGGTTTTCTGGATCACCGGCATGTGTTCCTCCACATCGACAGCCTGGACACCATCGCTGAGATCCGCATCAACGGTCAAACAGCTTCGCGGAGCAGCAACATGTTCACAGGGCTTCGTATTGATATCGGGGAGTACCTCAAAGCAGGTGAAAACCTGTTCGAGGTACTGCTGTATTCGGCGGAGAAACGGGCCGTCGAGCTGAGCGAGCAGCTGCCCTATCCCGTGCCCTACTCGGTCTACCCGGTGCAGTCTCCCCACCGCAACCTGGTGCGTAAGGTACAGTGCCACAGCGGCTGGGATTGGGGACCCTGCCTCATGGTGAGCGGGATCTACGGCCGGGCCTACCTGGCATCCTGCGAGCGTGGGCGGATCGATTCGGTGAGCACCGAACAGACTCGCCGGGGTGAGAACTGGAACCTGGCGGTAACCGTGGAGTACTTCGCCTACGAACCCTCGAGCATTGCCGTGGAGATTTCGGTTGCCGGGCAACGCCTGGAGCGCCGGCTCGAGGTCCGGGCCGGCTCGAATACCCTGCGGGAGATCGTTGAGGTTCCCGGCCCCGAGCTGTGGTGGCCCCGAGGCTACGGGTCCCAGACCCTCTATCAGCTGATCGTAAAGGCGGGGGAAGACCAGGCCTGCAAGAGGATCGGCTTTCGTACGGTCGAGATCATCCAGGAGGATGATGAGGCCGGGGCAAGCATGACCATTGCGGTAAACGGCAGGCGAATCTTCTGCAAGGGGGCAAACTGGATCCCCGGCGACGCCCTGCCCGGTCGGCAGACAGCCGGGCGCCACCGGAGGCTCCTGGCCGATGCCGCAGCCGCCAATATGAACATGCTCCGCGTGTGGGGCGGCGGTCAGTACGAGACCGAGCTGTTCTACACTCTCTGTGATGAGATGGGGCTGCTGATCTGGCATGACTTCATGTTCGGATGCGCCCTGTATCCGGCAACCAAGTGGTTCTTGGAACAGGTCGAAACCGAGGTACGCCACCAGGTCAGCCGCCTCAAAGATCATCCCTGCATCGCCCTCTGGTGCGGGAACAATGAGAACCTGGGAGCCCTCAGTTGGTACTCCGAGAGCCGGGCCCATACATCCCGCTATCTGGTGGACTACGACCGGCTCAACGAAGGGGTGATCGGACGGATAGCCCGTGAGCTGGATCCGTCGCGGCCCTGGTGGCCCAGCTCCCCGTCGGCAGGGGCGGGAGATTATACGGACAACTGGCACGACGACAGCAAGGGGGACATGCACTACTGGAGCGTCTGGCACGAAGGCAAGAACTTCGAGGCCTACTATGAGGTCGTGCCCCGCTTCTGCTCGGAATTCGGTTTTCAGTCCTTTCCCTCCCTGGACACGGTACGCCGGTATGCGCCCGAGGATCAGTGGAATGTCACCTCCCCGGTCATGGAGCATCACCAGCGCAATCCACGGGGCAACACGATTATCGTGGAAACCATGACCCGCTACTTCCGCCTGCCGGAGAGCTTTGAGAACTTCCTCTACCTGAGCCAGGTACAACAGGCTCTGGCCATGAAGTGCGCCGTGGAGTACTGGCGAAGCCGGCGGCCGGTCTGCATGGGCATTCTTTACTGGCAGCTGAACGATCTCTGGCCGGTGGCCTCCTGGTCCTCTATCGAGTATTCGGGGAAGTGGAAGCTCCTGCACTACGCGGCTCGCAAGTTCTACGCGCCCCTGCACGTAACCGCATTCTGTGTCGATGGGCGGACCGTGGAGATAGCCGGGCTCAACGACAACAGCGAGGCTTGCGACGGTACACTTCGAATCCGTTTCCTCACCTTCGATGGAACGATCCATCTGGAGAAGGAGCTTCG
>Ga0272441_10011601_pt1 | contig 13043 bp, 7 predicted proteins | sample SSMProp6N_FD_193582 | JGI IMG/M metagenome (GOLD analysis project Ga0272441, IMG submission 193582) | Marine sediment archaeal communities from Little Sippewissett salt marsh, Falmouth, MA, United States - SSM-Prop-6N | ecosystem: Environmental > Aquatic > Marine > Wetlands > Sediment ...
CGAGGAGGATGAAGCCGAGGGTGAGGAAGCCGCCCGGAGGCAGGATCATCACGATCCACGGCTCGAAGTTCTCGCCGAGGACGCTGACTCCCATGATGGAACCGCTCCCGAGCACTTCGCGAAACGTGCCCATCATGAGCATCGCGATCATGAACCCGGTTCCGGTCCCCACCGCGTCGAGCAGGGACCTGCCTACGGGCCTCTTGGAGGCGAACGCCTCCTGGCGGCCCAGAATCATGCAGTTGACGACGATCAGCGCGATGAAGGCCCCGAGTTCCTTGTGGATCAGGGGCACCACGGCTGCGAGTACGAGGTCGGCTATGGTAACGAACGTCGCGATGATCAGGATGTAGGCGGAAATCCGCACTTCCGATGGAATCCAGTTCTTCACCAGCGAGACGAGCAGACTCGACCCGGTGAGTACGAAGAAGGTGGCCAGTCCCATCGCGATGGCGTTGGGAACCGTGTTGGTCACGGCAAGCGCGGGGCACAGCCCGAGCAGTTGCACCAGGACCGGGTTTTCCTTCCAGATGCCCCGAATCAGGTCTTCACGCGGCGTGGTTTCTCTCATGACCCTTCCTCACCTCCCTCCGCGGCATCACCTGCGCTCGCCGGATCAGCCGCCTGGTCCTCAGGGGCCGGCTCCAGGTTCGGAGTTGCCGGTGCCCGGGGGGCGGTGGCTGCGTGATTCTCCAGGTCGGCGCCCAGCGCTTCTACGCGATGGTTGATGATCCCGATCACCGTGCGCGACGAGATCGTGGCCCCGGTGATCATGTCCACCTCGTCGTCCGCGCCGGTGGCGGCGCCCTGCTTCACCCCTACGATGGGAGTTTCCACTCCCTGGAATCCATTAACGAAATCCATGTCCTTGAAGATCTTGTCCCCGAGGCCCGGCGTCTCCTTGCTCTCGAGGACCTTCATTCCCAGAAGGCGCCCATCAGCTGCGCTGTACCCGAAGATCAGGCTTATGAGGTCTTGATAACCCGGCTCGGCGCCGGTCACCGCGTATCCCATGGGCGCGCCCTCCGCATCGAAGCCGAGGAACACTTTCTCTGCGGTAGCCGTGTCGGTGCCGGCCGGAGGCGTCGCGCTCAAGCCATCGGACGTCACGTACAGCGCTTGATACATCGCCGGGCTTCCGAGGACCTCGTTTACCGCGGCGCGCAGCGCAGCTGCCCGGTGCGCCTGGATCTGCGGGTCCGCCCACCCGAACACGAGCACGATCACCAGACCGGCCAGGGCGCCCGCGACGGCCAGGGTCGCCATCAACTTGACAGAGGACGTCTGCGCTGTCGTTGGCATCTCGGCATCCGAGGCGTTGCCGTCGGACGGTACCGTAGGAAGCTCCTTCACGCTTCTGCTCCCCTCGGCTTGCGTCGCGGTTGCCCGAACACCCGTGGCTGGGTGACGCGATTGATGAATGGCACCAGCGCGTTCATGAACAGGATGGCGTACATCACCCCCTCGGGGAGACCGCCCCAAACCCGGATCAGGACGGTCAGGAGCCCGATGCCGATGCCGAAAACCCAGGCCCCGGCCGGCGTGACCGGCGACGTGACCATGTCGGTGGCCATGTACATGGCGCCGAGCATGAGGCCCCCGGAGAACAGCATGAACTGGGGACTCGGGAATTGGTCGGGACCGATGAGGTACAGAGCGCCCGAGAATACCGCGACCGTCAGGAGTATGCTCGCTGGCACCCGCCAATCCAGGTACCTACGGATTGCGAGGTAGCCTCCGCACACCAGGATCAGCAGGCCCGCGGTCTCTCCGATCGAGCCGCTGATCGAGCCGAGCATGAGATCTGCCGTGGGCGTGGAGACGCCCTCGAACTTCATGAGGCCCAGCGGGGTCGCGCCGGTGACGACATCGGGGGCGCCAGGGGACATCAGGGGAAGCGCGAAGTTGTCGCCACGCAGGGCCCACCAGTCATCCGGCTGCACCGGCCACGTGGTGATGGTCGAAGGAAAGGCTGCCTGCAGAAAGGCACGGCCGAGCAGCGCGGGATTGAAGATGTTCTGACCCAGGCCACCGAAGATCAGCTTGCCGAAGCCGACCCCGAAAACGCCCCCCACGAACGCCATCCACAGTGGAAAGCCGGGCGGGAGGATGAGCCCGAGCAGGAGTCCGGTGATCACCGCCGAGCCGTCGCGGGTGCTTCCCTTCTCGCCGAAGACCCGCTCGGTCACCCAGGCTCCGAACGTCGCCGCGCTCACGACCAGCAGCGCGCTCGGGCCGAAGAAGTAGGTCGCCACCGCGAGGATCGGGATCAGCGACCCCACCACGTTCCACATGATCCGCGGCGTCGAGTGGGCGGTGCGGAGGTGCGGCGAGGCAGCAATCCGCAGCCGGATCTCCGTAAGGGAGTCGAGATCCGTTCTGCCCCCGCTTCCGGTCGCCGGGCCTTCGGCGCTCATGCGGCCGTCTGCCGTTTGCGAAGCATGTTCTTTCCGAGCGCGAACATCTGCGACAGTGGAATGTGGGAGGGGCACACGTACGAGCAGCACCCGCAGAGCATGCAGTCCATCAGGTTGGCGGCTTCCATCTCCTCGTACCGGCCGGCCTGGGCCTGCGTGCCGAGAAGCGAGGGATTGAGGAACACGGGACATGCCTCGAGGCAGCGGCCACAGTGGATGCACGGGTAGCGCTCCACCGAGCGGGCCTCTTTCTTCGTGAGCACGACCACGCCCGTGGTGCCCTTGATCAGCGGCGTGTCGAGGTCGGGCTGAGCGGCGCCCATCATGGGTCCGCCGAACACGATCTGGGTCGCGTCTTCGGTCAGTCCGCCACAGAACTCGAGCACGTCACGGAGCCGAGTGCCCACGGGGACCAGCAAGTTGGACGGTTTCCGGACGCCCGGTCCGGTGACGGTCACCACCCGCTCGATCAGCGGGTATCCGGTATCAAAAATTTCGCCGATGCAGGCGATCGACCCGACGTTCTGCACCACGACGCCAACGTTCATCGGGAGCTTGCCGGAGGGTACCTCGCGCCCGGTGACCACCTTGATCAACATCTTCTCGGCGCCCTGCGGATACTTCACCGTAAGCGGCAGCACGGAGACGTCGAGGTCGTCGGGCAGGGTCTCGCGCAACCTCGCGATGGCATCCGGTTTGTTCTTCTCGACTCCGATCACGGTCCTGTCGACGCCGAGCGCCTTCATCATGATCCGGATCCCGAACTGCACCCGTTCCGGATACTCGACCATCGTCCGGTGGTCTGTGGTCAGGTAGGGCTCGCACTCCGCCCCGTTGACGATCAGCGTGTGGACGGGGACGTCCGCCGGGGGAAGGAGCTTCACGTGCGTCGGGAACGCCGCGCCACCGAGACCGACGACTCCCGCCTTCTGCACCTCCTCCACCACCTGCTGCGGAGAGAGGCCCTCCCACTGCGGAACGATGCGTGGCCTCGGGATCTGGGGAGAGAACTTCTCGACCGCGATGACCACGGATTCAGCCATGGAGCCGTCGGGGTGCGGACACAGGCGAATGTCCTTCACCGTCCCCGTCGCGGAAGCGTGGATGGGTACCGACACGAAGCCGTCCGCCTCCGCGACCTTGTCACCCCGCTCGACGTGGTCGCCGACTTTCACCAGGAGGCGGGCCGGCCGGCCCGCGTGCTGCCGGAGCGGCAGGACGATCTCGTCCGGGAACGGCATCCGCCGGACCGACACCTTCTCCGTCAGGTGCTTGGTCTCCGGCGGGTGTACGCCATGTCTGAATGTGCTGGATCCGAGCATGTGTTTCCTCTCAGCCGCCCCCGCGATTCACGATCAGTTGAACGGCTGCGCCCGCTCGATCCACTTGTCGAGATCCTTCTCCTTCTTGTTGAGCGGCGTGCCCGGGTGGATGATCCCGGCCGTGCATCGCTCGGCTGCCTGGACGATCTCGGCGAACGTACCGGCGTTCTTGTCCTTGATGTACGCCTGCTTGTTCTCGTCGTAGGCGAACATCTTCTTGTTGATGTTGATGCACTCGTCGCACGATGTGCATCGGGCCGTCTCGATGTACGGGTCCATCACCAGGTCATCATCATCGTCTTCTTCGACCGGAGCTGCCTCCGGAGCGGGTGCGACGACGGTGGTCTCGGCCAGCTCGGCGGCCTCGGCCAGCGCTCCGGCACGGGTGACCGTCTGAGCCGGCGCCACCGTGACCGTGGCGCCACCATTCCCGCCCGGGTCCACACCGAGCCCTCTCGAGAGGCCCGCCACCGACTCGGCGGTGATCGGCTCCAGGTTCGGATCGGCATTCGCGCGTGCCAGGATTTCGGCGACCGTCAGGTCCCCGTCGCCGGAGGACAGCAGGCCTTCGGCCATGCGCCGGGCCACCAGCGCCGGGTAGCTCATCCTGAGCTCCGCCAGCTGTGCCTCGTAGCCAGCCCGGATCTCGGCCGCCTTGGCCTCGAATTCCTCTTCCATATCGTCGGCGATGTCGGCCCTGACCGAAGCCGGAACCTCGAGTCCGGCCAGCTCTTTGAGCTGGGACCAGTACAGGAGCCGGTCTTCCGCCAGCAGCACCATTTCCATGGAGCAGGCCAGCCGGCCCAGCTTCTTCTCGCCGTCGATCACCCAGATGAAGGGAGTCTTTCCGAGCCGATCGTCTTCGGACAGGCCCAGGAACTCGTGGAACAGCACCTGCTCGTCGCCCCAGTCCGCCGGCTTGATCCGCTTGAAGTGCTTCTTGAAGCGTCCCTCGGTAGCCGCCCAGTCGGCGGTGGTGACGGGCAGCTCCATCTTCTGCGTCTCGCCGCTCTCGTCCACGTACTCCAGCTCGTAGCTGGGCCACGTCTGGTCGAGGTCGGGGTTTCCGCTCAGGTCCATGCAGTCCGCGATCGTCGCACCCTGGTCCGGGTCGAAGATCATGAACGGGAAGGCCCGTCCCTCGAGGGCGAAGCGGGCCGCGTTGGGCGCCCACTCGTCCGCCAGGCCGTGCTCCACCGGACAGGGCGTGTAGATGTTCATGATCGACGGCCGGTGCGTCTTGAGTCCCCGGATCACGCCACCGATCATGTGCGACGCGGAGGCCTGCGAGGACTGGAGCACGTAGGCTCCGCGGTGTGCCAGCGCGATCAGCGCCAGTTCCTTCCGCGTCTCCTCCTTGCCGTGCTGCGCCTGGCCGTACGCGGCCATGTCCGAGACCTGCCCGATGAACCCGCTGGTGCAGGCCTGCCCGCCCGTGTTCGAGTAGACCTGGGTGTCGAGCACGATCACGCGGATCGGCTTACCCGAGGCCAGGAGCCGGGACAGGTTCTGGAACCCGATGTCCATCATGGCGCCGTCGCCCCCGATCGCCACGATCGGGGCGCACATGTCGAACTCCGCGTCCGTGAAGTCGTGCCACGTGAAAGCCACGAACTCGGGCTCGTGCACGGCCGCATCGTACTCGCCGGAGGCCAGCAAACGAGCTCGCCGCACGGCGACGAACGCGTCCTGCATCTTCCGCATGTGGCCTTCGAAGATCCCGATCGCCACCGAGGGTGAATCCTGGAAGAGGTGGTTCACCCACGGATAGGGGTACGGGTTGTAGGGGAAGGTGCTGCCCCACACCGACGAACAGCCGGTGCTGTTGCTGATACCCATGTTGGCCCGGCCCTGGCCGCTTGGTCCCTTCGTGTAGCGCCACAGAAGGTCCTTCAGAGCGGCGATGGCATCGGTGTAGATCTGGAGTTGGGCCCGCTTCTCGTCGTCCAGCGGTACTTCAGCGGATTTGCCTTCCGCCAGGGCCGCCAGGTCGAGATCGGCGTCGGCCGACAGCAGTTCACGGGCCTGTCCATCGAGCGTCTCGATCAGTTCCTCGAGTTGGACGACGAAGTTTTCGACCCGTGGCTGCATCAGCGATTCGACCGTTGAGACGATCAGGTGTACGGCCGTCTTCTCACCGCAGCCCATGCAGGCCCCGTCACCGCCCGCCATCGTGCGGTAGTTCTCCTTCTTGAGGAGGAGCGCCGGCAGAACGCCGATGCCCTCTTCCAGGTTTCGGATGTTGATGAACCGGTCCGCCGTATCCGGAAGGTTCTCCCACATCTTCCAGTTTCGCCGCAGGAGGTCCAGGTTCTCTTCGTCCTGCCGCACGGTGACCAGCGCCCCGTCTGCGCAGACATCGACGCAGATGTTGCAGCCCTTGCAGGCCTCCGGGTTCACCGTGATCGACAGCAGGCCGCCCGCGCCCTTCTCCTTGCTCTCGTGCTGGTCGAAGAACGGGACGGTCTTAGCGAGCGGGAAGTCCGAGAGGACCGAATAGACTGCCGCAAACTCCTCGTTCAGAGCCTGTTTGCGCTCGGCGTCCCACGGCAGCTTCTCGGCCAGGTTGGCGTAGGCCGCGGAGACCGTGTTGCCGAAGGTCTGGAACGGCACAGCCTTCAGGACCTTGTGCGTCTCGCGGGCCAGATTGGCCGACACGGACTGAATCCGGTCCAGCGGCTTTCCGTTCTGGGCGGTCTTGATGGCCGTCTGGATCACGTCCTCGACCGAATTCACCAGGCCTGGAATCGCGGCGTCCGGGCACTGGGTCCAGCACTGGGCGCAACCGGTGCACTTCGAGGCGATGAACTCGGGGATCTCGAATCGGATGTCCGACATGTCGCGTACGGTGCTCGTGGCCGCGGGTATGGCGCTGATGGCGGAGAACGGATCGGCGATCACGTCCTGGTCGATGCCGCACAGCGAGCACACCTGCTCCCAGAACCGCCCCTGGTTCCCGATGCCCCATTCCTGGTCGGGGTGGTCGAGAAGGGTGGGAATCTGTCCCACGGCCGCTTCGGCCATGACCTGGCCGGCCGCCACCAGCTCCCCCTCGACGTTCACCGCCCGAACCTCGTCGAAACCGCGTCGGATCACCTTCAAATTGGCGTCCACGACACGTTCGCCCAGGTGCCCGAACTTCTTCGCGAGCTGCTTGCGCATACCCTCGAACAGGGTCTCCTCGTCCAGGCCCTCCGCCGTCATGAAAGGCGAGGTGCGGAAGAAGGCGCCCATGAAGGCCGTGCCCTGCATCCGGTACCTCAGGTCAGGATCGGTAGCTTCCTCCGTGGCGATCTTGAACGCGTCCACGGCGTAGACCTTTACGTCATTCTCCTGGATCAACTGCTTGGCCTGCGGCGGCAGGGAAGCCCACAGCGCCTCCGGCTCGTGGTCGCTCTGGATGACGAACACGCCGCCCCGCTGCATGCCGGCAAGCGGATTGGAATTGAGAAACACGTTCGGATCGGGTGACAGCACCACGTTCACGAACTTGAGTTCGCCGTTCAGCTTGAGCGGTTGGCGCGACATCACCCCGTAGAACGTGGTGGGCTGACCCTTCTTCTCGGATCCGTACTTCGGGTTTGCCTTCACGTTGAGGCCCGCGAGCTCGTTCGCGGTCATGACCACGTTCTTGCCCATCGTGATGGCGCCCCAGCCACCGACCGAGTGGATGCGGAGCGAGATCGCGTCCTCGGGCAACAGGTTGATGTTGGTGTCCGGAACGAGCGCCCGCTCGGCGAGGTCCGGGTAGTGCTCCAGCAGCTTTTCCTGCCAGATCTCGAGCTTCGGCAGATTCGTGCCTTCACGCACGAAGTCGATGCCCAGGTAGTACTGCCGGCGCCGGTTACCGGTGGGCAGCATGTTCTCGACGGCGATGACGAGGTCCATCGGCTGCAGATCGCGGCTGCCGAATCCGAATCCGGCCGAGTAGAAGTCGGGCACCTGATCCGGCGCGACGTCGGCCACACCGGGGAAGGGCCGGGAACCGTTCTTCGACGTGCGGCTCGCCCGGTAGTTCTCCTGCCCCTGGGACATGGCGGCGCGGATTTCCCGGAGAAGCGGCTGGTCTACGGCCAATGGCTGATCGCAGCGCTCGAGGACCGTCACGCCCTTCTTACCGCTCAGCATGGCGCTGATCAGGTCGCTGGGGAACGGACGGAACATCACCACGTCCATCACGCCGACCTTGAGTCCGCGCTCCGCCCGCAGGTAGTCCGCCACGGCCTCGGCGTTGGAGACGACGGAGCCCTGGCCGACGAGAACGTATTCCGCGTCGTCCAGACGGTACCCCATGGTCCGCTCGTACAGCCGGCCCGTGAGTTCGCCGTATTCCGCCATCGCCCTGTCCGTCAGCTCCCGGACATGGTCGAAGTAGAACGGGCGCTGCGCGGCCACGCCCTGCATGTAGGCGTCCTGGTTCTGCACGGAACCCAGGAGGGCCGGGTAGTCCAGGTCGAACATCTCGGGAATGCGGCGACGTTTGGGCCCGAAGGTCAGCATCTGCGCTGGAGTGGGCGACTCGATCATGTCCGCCGGATCGCCCAGGTACTCCTTGATCAACTCGCGCTCGGGCAGCCGCATCGACTCGATGACGTGGCTGGTGAGGAAGCCGTCCTGTGCCACGAGACCCGGATTCAGGCTGAGCTCCGCGATGCGGTGCGCGATCACCGTCAGGTCGGCGATCCCCTGCACGTCCTTCGCGAACACCTGGAAGAAGCCGGTGTCGTCGACGGCGTGATAGTCGTCATGACCGGCATGCACGTTCAGGGCGTGCTTGGTCATGGCTCGAGCCGCGACGTTGAGCACGTACGTGAGGCGCTTGCCGACGGCCGCGTACAGCGACTCGTGCATGTACGCGATGCCCTGGCCGCTCGAGAAGTTGGTGGCTCGCAGCCCGGTCATGCTCATCCCCGCCGTAACACCGGCAGCGGCATGCTCGCCCTCGGGCTCGAAGAACAGAAGGCGCCGGCCGTTGACGTTCGTCTTTCCGGCTGCCTTCGCCGCGGCCCAGCCCTCGCCCATCTGTGTGGACGGAGTGATCGGGTACGCCCCCGCACCCTCGCTGGCCGCGGTCTCCATTTCCACGACCGCCGCGCTGCCGTCCATCGCCATCGGCACGCCCGGGTACTTCGCCTCGGTCGCCTGCTCGTCGCCTCTATTTCGCCTGATCATCCTGTTAAGCTCCCCGCCGCTGTCAGTTCGACCTCGAAACGCTGAGCGCCCTCCACCCACCGGATAGCTCCGGTCGGGCAGCGAGCCGCCGCACTCGGGTCGGCCAAGTCGATTCTATCATAGTTCACGACGGCCAGGCCGTCGCTCATGGTCACTACCTCGGGCGCGTCCTGTGCGCACCGTCCGCAGGCGTTGCAGGCCACCGCGCATACGTCGGTCGCCGCGTCGCCATCCAGCAGGTTCTTGCACTGCACGATGAGCCGGTGGTCCATCGGCATGAGCACGAACAGGTCGAGCGGACACGCCTCGACGCAGTCGTTGCAGGCCGTGCACTTCTCGGTGTCCACGATCGGAAGGTCCACGTCGTTCATGCGGATCGCATCGAAAGTGCACGAGACGGCGCAGTCCGCCAGCCCGACACACCCCCAGGCACAGGCCTTTCCGCCCCCGCTCACCGCGACGGCCGCGCCGCAGCTCTCGATCCCATCGTACAGGGCCTTCCGAGGGGCGACGTCGGTACCGCCGGCACATAGCAGGCGGGCAACGACCTTGTCCGCCTCTCCTGCGGCCACTCCCAGCATCAGGGCGACGTCCTCGAGTTCGGCTTCTCCCATCACCGTGCAGCCTGCCGGCGCCACCTCGCCGTCGATCGCCGCCTCGGCGAACGCCCGGCAGCCCGCGAAGCCACACGCCCCGCAGTTGGCTCCGGGCAGGATGTCCGTGATCTCGTCGATGCGAGGGTCTTCCCACACGTAGAGCTTCCTGTTCGCGACAGCGATCAGGGTGCCGAACGTGAGTCCCACCCCGCCCAGGACGGCGACGGAAGCCAGGATGGCCTGAGGATCCAAGAACCCTCCCTAGAAGCCTGCTGAAGAACTGGAGCGGACCGCGTTACGAGCGCCACAGGGGCAGACCCGAGGCGGTGCGCCGAAGGCATAGCCCAAGCTACGTCGAGGCGTACCTACGCAGGAGATGGCCCTGTGCCGCCGTAACCCTCCGGGCGAGTGGTGGTTGCGCGCCTGATAGTTCGTCTCTCCTCCTCGCCGTAGCCCTGCTACGACTCGTCGTCGTTCCTGCTCTGAGACGCGCAAGCACCACTCGCGCGGCCCGCTCCAGTTCTTCAACAGGCTTCTAGCCCGTTCCCGAGATGTCAGCCTGGCGCAGGATCCACGCTGCCAGCGTGTCCGCTGCCGACGCCGGGGATGCGGGAGCGCTGGCTCCGTCACCGGACGCCGCCGCCATCGGGGCGCTCAGCCCCCAGCCTGCCGCGAGCGCTTCCAGGTGCCGCAATCCCTCGACTTGCTGAAAGACGCTGATGCCACCGAGCGGACGCCTGGGCTCCTCGCCTGGCATGTGCTGCACCGTGAGGTGTCCACGGCCACCATCGACAGCAGGAAGGTGAGCGAACCGGCACGCGTCGGGCGGCACGAGCGCGGCGATCGCCGGCCCTTCCGTCTCCGCCACCACGGCCAGGTCCGCCGGATCCTCGGTCTGCACCACCACCACTCCGGGCGTGATGAGGCGCGCCAGGGCGGCGGGCGGCGCGGATCCCCGAACCACGAGCACGATCTTCTGCTCGCCGTCCATGAAATCGGCCAATCCCGCGGGTCGCAGGTCGGACCCGTCGATCTCGACCACGAGAGGCGGAGCGAGTTGTCTCTCCCGCCGGCTCCACAGCGCGGGCGGGAAACTGTCCATCCATCCACCGTGTGTGGCCTCGTCGTACTTGCCGGAGCGCGAGAGCTCGACCGTCCGCGCGGCGCCGAATGCCCGTCCGGCCCGGCCCAGTCCGTTCGAGACCGCGTCGCGCAGGTCGGAGCCCGGCTCCACGTCCACGTAGTAGAGGTCATTGCCGCGTTCCAGCAGCGAAAGCAGGGTGCGCGAGGCCGCTTCGAGTCTCGGCGCCTCCGCTACCGCCACGGGCTCACCGGTCTCCTCGAAGGACGAGAACCTCTCGATATCGATGCGGCCGACCGCGAACGCGCCGAGTTCGGCCGCCGTGCGTTCCGCCCTGGCTTCCTCGGAGGCGCTTCCCGCGTCCAGCAGACCACGGAGTTCTTCCGACGTCGCTACCAGGGCCGAGTGGTATTCTTCACGTGCCTTCGCGAGGACTTCCAGCGCGCGCGAGGCGCGCTCGTCGGTCGTCTTGTCAGACGGCATATTTGTCCAGCTCTTCGTTCAGGATTCGGATCTTGTCCTCCGCCGTGTGCAGCGGAAGGTGCCGGGTCTCGTTGTACCGGGGATTGGACTCGTCACGGAACAGAACGCCGAGTCGGAGTCGCGAGGTGTCTGCGGCGATCTCTCTCGCCGCGGCCAGGTTCGCCGGGTCGTGCCGCACCTGGTTCGGATAGATCTGCTTCAGCGACTCGGGTACCTCGACTCCATCGGGATGCGTGAGCAAGTCGATCGTCTCCGGATTCCGGACCGCGTCGAGGTAGATGTCCTCCGTGAACACGGGGCAGCGCTGAAGCACACGCACGAACGCGAATCCGCGGTGCTTGTAGGCAGCCTGGAGGGTGGCGAACAGGTGCGCGGGAATCCACTCCGCCGTCTGCGCCACGAACGATGCGTTCGTGATCCCGAGGGTTGCCTCGAGCGGATTCAGAGCGGGAAGCCAGCTACCCTGAGGCTGCGTGTTGCTCTTGTAGCCCTGGGGCGTCGTGGGAGACGTCTGCATCTTGGTCAGGCCGTAGATGTTGTTGTCCAGCATCATCGCGACCATGTCCACGTTGTACCGGGTGGCGTGCACCCAGTGTCCGGCGCCGATGGACACGCAGTCCCCATCTCCCATCACCACGAACACGTTGAGGTCGGGCCGGTTCATCTTGATGCCCGTCGCGACCGGCAGGGCCCGTCCGTGCAGCCCGTGGAACCCGTAGGTCTTCATGTAATGCGGGAAGCGGCTGGAGCAGCCGATCCCGGAGACGAACACGGTCTCTTCGGGCTTCAGCTGCTCGTCCACGAGTAGCCGCTGTGCGGCAGTGAGGACGGAATGGTCACCGCAACCAGGGCACCAGCGGGCGCGCGCCCCTTCGTAGTCGTCGAGGCTGAATTCGCGATCGTCCTCGACCGGCGTGAGCAGTGAGCTGCAGGACAGGCTCATGCCGCGCCTCCTTTCAAAACGTTGGCCCGGATCACGTCGAGGATGGCCCCCGGCTGCAGGGGTTCGCCCAGCACGCGCGTCCAGCAGTCCACGTCCACCAGCGTCTGAGCCCGAAGCAACCATGCCAGCTGGCCTCGGCGCCGGTTTTCGTCTGTGATGTATGGCATGTCGGGATCGTCGCTGTAGTTGATCTCGACCGTCATGACTTTCTTGAATCGTCCGAATATCGTCTTGAGGCCCGGCTCCAGGGGAGACAGGAATCGCAGGTGAACCGACGAGGCCGAGAGGCCTTCCTCCCTCGCCCGGTCCACCGCCTCCTCGATCGCTCCCCTGGTGCTGCCCCAGCCGACGACCAGAAGGTCACCGGATTCGGCACCGTACACCTCGGGCGGCCGGAGAGTGCTGTGCAGCACGGCCATCTTGCGGCTCCGCATGGCGGAGCTCTTCTGGTTGATGGCCGATGCGTAGGCCACCTTGCTGTTCTCATCGTGCGCGAGGCCGGTCAGCGTGTGCATGCCTCCCGGCGTGCCCGGGATGAAGCGGCGGGAAAGCCCCGTCTCCTCGTCCCAGTCGTAGGGGGCCTTGCCCTCCGGCACGGGTGACATGTCGGGCGGCGATCCCTGCCAGGCCGCATCGAGCGTGGGGCGGGGAAACGGCTGCACGCCGGTAGCAAGGTTGGCGTCGGTCAGCACCATCACGAGCGTGCGGAAGGTCTCCGCGATCCGCCGCGCGGTGATCATGGCGTGGAAGCACTCCTCGATGGTGGCCGGGGCCATCACCACGTGAGGCGCGTCGCCGGGCTGGCCGAAGATGGCCGCCAGCAGGTCCGATTGCTCCACCTTCGTGGGAAGGCCTGTACTCGGGCCGCCGCGCTGGACGTTGACCAGCACGAGGGGGATTTCGGTCATCACCGCCAGGCCGAGGAACTCCGTCTTCAGGGCGAGCCCCGGGCCCGAGGTGATCGTGAACGCCACCTTGCCGGAGTACGAAGCCCCGATCGCGACGCCCACCGCGGCGATCTCGTCCTCT
>Ga0272441_10011602_pt1 | contig 13043 bp, 11 predicted proteins | sample SSMProp6N_FD_193582 | JGI IMG/M metagenome (GOLD analysis project Ga0272441, IMG submission 193582) | Marine sediment archaeal communities from Little Sippewissett salt marsh, Falmouth, MA, United States - SSM-Prop-6N | ecosystem: Environmental > Aquatic > Marine > Wetlands > Sediment ...
GGAGTATCAACAAGCATATGGAATAAGCTGTCGGGTTGAAATGTTACGCGAGCGGAACCAAGTATATAACAATGGACACGGATGGTATGATAGTATATAATTTAACCTAGAAGAAATTTGAACGAGAGAGGAGAATTTACATGGATTATGATTTCAAAAAGATTCTCTATGTCACCGATCTATCTGAGTATGCGGAATACGCATTCGGGTATGCTTTCAGTATTGCCAATCGATTTTCTGCCCAAATTACTGTGCTGCACGTAATTGAAGAAATGTCGACAAGCTCATCGTCCCTGTTGCACTCAGTTTTGGGAGAAAAACAGTGGAGTGAACTTCTTGATAAGAACAAGCAGTTAGCTTTGGACACCATCCAGAAGCGCATTGAGGATTCATGCTCAAGCCTATGTGAAGATGGTGAATACGATAAATATGTTAAAGAAGTGATTGTTAAATTTGGCAATGCAGAAGAAGAGATTTTATCGATGATGGATGACCAGGGATTTGATCTGGTCGTTTTGGGTGCTCACTCTGTGTCTGCCGTGGGAAAGGCCTTGGTGGATTATACAGCCAAACATGTTGTGCGTCAGTGTAAGAAACCGGTGCTGATTATACATCTCCCAAGAGATTAACACTGCAAGAGGTTTATCCAGTCTTGCTAGCTCTTTGTTTTGTGTAAAGGCCTCAATTGATTTAGATGCTCTCTAGAGCTATTTGTTGATAGCCTGATGGCAGAGTTCTTTAATTTGTTACACTGTCAGGTTCAACGGATCAATGTAGACCGGGTCTTCTTCGTTGATCGTCTTGATGATCCTGCGATTCATCCGGCGTTTCATTTCGCCGAAGATTGCTCTGCGCTTGTTGAGCGAGCGGGCGAAGCTGAATGATTCCTCGAAAAGCTCATCCTTATCGGTACAGGCTTTGAGGATTATGTGGTGCTGTTCCATCTCTTTTGCAGTGATTTTTTTGCCGGTATACTTGAGTTCTTCGAATTTATAGAAGGGAATCCCTTTCTTGGTGATTTCGATCATTCCCGGCAGGAAGGGGATACCGAGGTCGACTTCGGGAAAGCGGCACAAGCCCTGTTCACTATTCATGAAGCGGAAATCGCAGGCACACGCCAGCACCAGCCCGTTGGCGGCGACATGCCCGTTGATGCAGGCGATCAAGGGTATGGGGAAGGTGAGCATGGTTTTGAACATCTCGTTGACCGCGTACATGCATTTCTTGATTGAATCGGTATCGCCTTCGGCGTTTCGCGCGAAGAGCCAGTCTACATCCATTCCCAATGACCAGAATTTGTCGTGCGTGGAGGTGATGAGCGCGGCGTAGATGTCTTCATCGGCCAGGATCTCTTCCAGCACCTCGATCATGGTTTCGGCGAAAAGCAGATTGTGGCGATTCTCGCCGTTGTTCATTTTTATCTGTGCGATTGTCGCGTTTTTTTCCCATTCGATAACAGCCATTGCTCCCCCCTGGATTAAATAACCCGGCATCCTTAAGCAGATGCCGGCTTGTTGATTAGTGCCGCAATGGTTTTTGCAACCCCAAAAAACCTTCACCCGATATTAAAAAGCCGGGCGGCGTTGTGATAAAGCCATTTTGCCTTGACGTCGTCCTTGAGCGGCAGCTCCATGATGCCATCGGCCAGTTCCTTGATCGTGCGCCCCATAAACAGCCAGGTTGAGGCGAATAAAATCCGGTCGGACAGGATGGAATTGCCCAGTTGCATCAGGGTTTCCCAGCCCGAGCCGGGCATGCCCAGATACCTGGGTTCGATCGAGGCGATATCGATATAGACATTTTCATTACGCCAGGCAACCGCCATCATTTCCGGAATCCAAGGCCATCCGCCATGGCCGGCAATGATTTTCAGCTCGGGAAAATCCTGGGCCACGATGTCGAAATAGATCGGGCGCTCCACCTCTATGTTGTTGGTGGAATAGTTGATGCCGGTGTGGAACCAGATGGGGATATCGAGCTCAACACAGGTGGAATACAATGGATACATTTTGGCATGGTGCGGGGGGATGCCGAACATGAAAGGCCGCATACCGATTCCGCGCAGGCCCAGATCGTAGCTGCGTCTGATCTCGCGCACGGCGTCCATTCCCTTGAGAGGGTCGATGCCGGCCATGCCGATAAATTTGTCCGGAAATTTCTTGACGACATCGGCATAGTAGTCATTCGGCAGGCCAGCCAGGCCGCTGGGAGTTTCCTCATCCAGGTTGAAGATCACCGCCTTTTCCACACCCATTTCATCAAGCTGTTTGACAAAGTCGTCCAGCGAGGTGGCCATTGGCGCCATCATGGGGGACAGTGCCTCGCGTAGTTCATCTTCCTTCATGCTGATTTTCATCCGGTAGAATTCCTCGGATGTTATACCCATTGAAGGGGCGACCCTCGGGCCGAATACATCTTTAAGATAGCGCGCCATCTGGGGTGGCAGGGATACCGCCAGATCCAGGATGACTTCTTTTGTCGGAACATAACACAGGGCGTCGATAATTTTATAGGTCTCCGGCATGATTTTTCCCTCAGGCGTTTTTGGATAACAGGGCAAAGACCTTGTTCATCACGACTTCGAGCTGCAGTTTCCGGCCCATGGATACTTCCGGAGCGAATGTGCGGATAATGTTAAGTTCTTCCTCCGTTGGAAGCGACGTAGATTCGAGTTCGTCGGCGACATTCAGGTCCCAGGGCACATCATTCCTGATATCTTCTACGCTCGCCCCGGGATGCAGGCCTGCCAGATACATTTCTTTTGTATCATCATCGAATTTGAAGACTCCCTTGGTGGTGATCAGGACCGTCGGTCCCGAGCCTGCGGGCATGCCGGCTTCATAGCGGGAATTACCGCCGTTCACGTATCCGGGAGAGGTGAAATAATCCAGTTTATCGACAAAGGTTCCGCCGCTCATGGTCAGGATGGCGCGGTTGGCGTACCCTACAAATTCAGGGGCACCCCCGGCACCGGTCATACGGATCGTAAAGTCCTCCGGGTCACCCAGATAGCTGCTGTTCATGTTGCCCCAGCGGTCGATCTGGCCGACACCTAAAAAGGTTGCATCAACATAGCCCCGGTTTACGACCGTGGTGAAAATGTCGATCATGTCGCATGAATAGGTGAACCCCTTGCTGCAGGTCGGATCGGCGATATGCAGCGGCACCTTGAACGGGTCAATCCCGAACATGCCGGCTTCGGTCAGAATGGTTGAATTGGGGGCATGGGTTTTACGTGCCAGTACACCGGCAGCCATGGCAATCCCCTGGCCGATAACCACCAGTTCATAGTCTTTGAGTTCCTTGGCCGCCCGCGAAACGATCAGTTCGTTTACCGTATAATTAGTTCCCATGGATCAGCGCTCCTTTCTCATCAAGCATGGCAACGAATTCTTCCATGTTCATGCCCATGTTTCTCGAATAACCGTTTTCATCCCAGTCGGTAAAAAAGGTAGACCCGTAGTCCGCCTCAACACTCTTGAACGATTTTGCCTTGAAGGCATCGAGAGTGTCCTGACCGAAACGGCTGATATAGTGCTCGATGTATTCGCGGCGGTCGGCAATATTATAAATCCACTCTTCCATCCAGGCCTTGGCCCCATCGGGATTGGCGCAGGAACCGAAGAACAGGGCTCTGAAGGGGAAGTCATAATCATAGTGGCCCAGGATTTCGGAAGGGTGGGCACCCCAGGGGCATTCCACCACGGCACACACCTTGTGGGCAGGCACGATCGTCAGGTGCGGGGAGGACATGATCACATCGGTATCGACAATTTCTTCACACGACAGGATCACCTTTTTGGCGGCCAGGCAGGCCCATTTGCTGTTGATCATGGCGCCCCAGAGCTGGCCGTTGCCGGACTTGTCGGCGCGCTGCACGTGCATCAGGGCAAAATCGGGATTATAGCCCTTGATCACCAGGACACTCTCCCCGGTAAACGGGTCAATGACTTCGGCAAAGCGCTGGTCTCCCATGAAACCTCTGCGTTTGACCACATCCGAGACCCGGATACCCGATAACACCGGTATAAAGGGATAGCCCATGGCACCTGCCTTCATCATGGAAAGCAAGGTATGGTTGGTCAGTTCTTCGACCACGATCTGTTTTTCCTTCAGCGCCCGGTCGAGCGGGGTTGTGATCCTGGGACCGCCGGCCCGGAAATTATAGGCCAGTGCCAGACGGTCGAGCGCTCCGGCCAGCAGAAGTTGATCGATTTCTTCAATACCACCCTGCTGAAAAGCCATCAGATTTTTTTTGCCCTGTCTGATAAGTTCGTGCGCCAGCGCCAGGGGCATGCTGTAGAGACAGTTGGCAAAGACGAAGGATTCACCGTCGTTGACAAACCGTTCGATGGCTTTTCTGGCTGTCATCCTCTTATCAGGGTCCATAAATTTTTGCATACGATCCTCCTTTTTACATGACAGTTAGGTAATTCCGTTTTTTATCTCTTTGGCATACCAGTCGAAAAGATGCCTGATGATCCGGCAATTCTCGATACATTTGCATTTTATGCGCTCAAACCTCCTGAAAAATTAGCAGTGAAACATTACAAGCAACTCAATGAATTTTAATGGTTTCATACCTCCCCAGGCGGATTTTCCTGCTTTTGTGATACATTATGTGCCGATATTGTTTTCCAGAATACGGGGAAGAATTCCGGAATCGCATCGACCAGGTTCCACTGCATGTGGTTGTAGTACCAGCGGTGAACTTCATGATAGCAGTGCATGAAGAAAATTCCCAAAATCTGTGAAGTCTTGAAATGCGGATCGATTTCCTTTCGGCCGGTTCCGTGATCGACAATGCCGGACAGAATATCATAGGCGGAGTTTCGTCGGTAGGAGTCTTTCTGCATCCAGGTGCGCGTGGGTACCGTGATAAAAAAGGTAATGGCTACGCCCGGATTGCGGTCATAATAGTCCATCAGCACCCAGAATGCCTTTCTGAACATTTCCCGGGTGCTCTCGAGACCCTGGATGTGCAGGCGGATTAGTTCATAGATCTCATCGACCTTTTCATCGATTATGCCGAAGAGCATATCCTCCTTGGATGAAAAGTATTTGTAGATGGTGCTGGTGCTTAGTCCTGAAAGGTTGCAGACATCCCGGATGTTCACCTGGTGATAGTCATGCTTGGAAAAAAGATCCAGCACGACGGGATACAGGCGCTTTTTCAATTTATCCGGCATCACCAAGGGCGTTCTGTCAATGTCTTGCATTTTGAAGACACGATCCTCTTTTTTACAAAATTATTTATTTCAAAAAAACGTAATGACAATGAAACAATAGAAACATAGTTTCGATTAGCAATCAATAAAAAAATGATGTTTCGATTGTCAGGCCGCATCAATCTGTGTTTAATCCTGCGCTCCGGGTCGATGCATAGTTGCGCCTTCAGATTGTTTTTATGCCCCGGTCAGCCCCGGTAAGCGATCAACTCGATTTCCACCAGGGCGCCCTTGGGCAGGTTGGCCACTTCGTAGGCGGCCCGGGCCGGATAGTCTGCCTTGAACTGGCGGGCATAGACATCGTTGACCGCTGCGAAGTCATTGATATCATTCAACAGCACGGTGGTTTTGACCACCTGGTCGAAGCTGAAACCGGCCTCTTCGAGGATTGCCCCGGCATTTTTCAGGGCCTGTTCAGCCTGTTGCGCTGCTGTTTTTCCCACGAGCTCCATGGTTTGCGGATCAAGCGCGAGCTGTCCGGATACAAAGAGAAAATCTCCTGCCATAACTGCCTGTGAATACGGCCCGATCGCGGCCGGAGCATTATTGGTCATGATGATTTTTTTCATGAATACCTCCCCGGTAGTGAAATGATTGAACACACCAGCACAGCATAGCGAAAATCCTTGAGCGTTTCAAGTCAACCGGGTCAGGGTGAGAGAATCCTTTCATTGGGAGTCAGAACCGGCGGGTCGGCTCTGACCGTATCAGGGTACTTCAGGCCGGTCCCGGTATTCAGAAGAACAACCCTGTCATCCGGATTTATCCAGTCTCTTTTTACAAGCCACTGGGCCGCAGCCAGAGTTGCGGCACCCTCCGGGCAGACAAACAGTCCTTCCTGAAGGGCAAGCAGCTGCTGTGCTGCAATAATTTCATGATCGCACATAGCCACGGCACAGCCGTGTGATTCCTGCAAGGCTTCCAGTACCAGAAAGTCCCCCAGTGCCTTGGGTACATTGATGCCGAAGGCGATGGTGCGGGAACTTTCCCAGAAATCGCACTCCTCGGCGTGTTCATCCCAGGCCTTGACAATCGGGGCGCAGCCCGCTGACTGCACCGCCACGAGCCGTGGCATTTTGGCCTCGATCCAGCCCAGTTCCATGAGTTCCTTGAAACCCTTGTACATGCCTATCAGGCCGACACCGCCGCCGGTAGGGTAGATTATGACATCCGGCACGTTCCAGTCAAACTGCTCGGCAATCTCGAAGGCCATGGTCTTTTTGCCTTCGATCCGGTAGGGCTCCCTGAGGGTGGAGGCATCGTACCAGTTGTTTTCAGCGATGGCCCGGTTGACGATTTTGCCGGCATCACTGATCAGCCCGTTTACCAGAAACAGGTCGGCCCCGGCGATGGCACATTCCCGGCGGTTGATATCGGGGGCATCCTGCGGCATGACAATTACCGCCCTGATTCCGGCCGCCGCGCAATAGGACGACCAGGCACCACCGGCATTGCCGTTGGTGGGCATGGCCAGCACCTTGATTCCCAGTTCTCTGGCCATGGATACCCCCACGGCGGCCCCGCGCGCCTTGAATGTTCCGGTAGGGATGCAGCCCTCGTCTTTCAGGTAGAGGGCGGGTGTCTCCATCCGCTTCCCGATTGATTTGAGGTGAACCATGGGTGTCATTCCCTCTCCGAACGATACGATGTTTGCATCGTTTTTCACCGGAAGCAACTCGCGGTAGCGCCACAGGGTGTTTCCACGCTTGTTCAGCATCTCCTTTTTGAAGGCTTTCCGGATTGCTGTGTAATCATATTGGACTAAAAGGGGCGAACCGCACGAACAGGTCTGTAATGGTTTGCCGTTTGAATAGTGTATGTCGCACCTGGGGCATGTGATAGTTTTTACAAACATCACGTTTCTCCTTTCATAGAAATCAGGTTGATCCCTATGTTTCCAGCAAATAAGATTTTGTGGTGCGGATGCCGGAGATTTTTACCAAATTTTGATATCCTTGCTTGCACAAAGACTTTCATTTTTCCGGTAATGCTGAAAAAGGCCTAATGTTTTTTATATTAGAAATTAATGAGGCTTTATTCGTGCAATTTTTCACCAATGATATATATTAGACATTTGTGGGAATAGAGAAATGGGGTGTTTAATGTAATTTGTACTTATGTGCACCCTATTTTTACAATAAAACAGGTCGTACTATGTTACCAGGCTATTTTTTCCCCGGTTCCTTTTTATCGATCTTGGCCCAGGTATCCCTCAGCGTAACTATGCGATTGAATACCGGTGAATCGACATGGGAATCTTTCGTGTCTATGCAAAAATAGCCTTGGCGTTCAAACTGGAATCTGCTACCAGGGGCCGCTTCTTTTAATCCGGGCTCTATCCGGCATTTTTTCAGGGTGACGAGCGATTTAGGATTCAGATAGTTTTTGAAATTTTTCTCGGCCGCGGGATTCGGTATGGAAAATAGCCGGTCATAGAGCCGTATAGTGGCCTTTTTCGAATGTTCGGCCGATACCCAGTGCAGGGTTCCTTTGACCTTGCGTCCGTCGGGGGCATCACCCCCGCGGGTGGCCGGGTCATATGTGCAGCGCAGTTCTGTTATTTCGCCGGTGTTCGCATCCTTGACAACATCTCTGCAAGTGATGAAATATGCATTTCTCAGGCGAACCTCGCGGCCCGGACCCAACCGGAAGAATTTTTTGGGAGGGTCTTCCATGAAGTCATCCTGCTCGATATAGAGTGTGCGTGAAAATGGCACCTTGCGCGAGCCCATTGATGGATCGTTCGGATGATTGGCGATTTCGAATTCTTCGACCTGGTCTTCGGGATAGTTTTCAATGACTACGCGCAAAGGGTGCAGCACAGCCATAACCCGCGGTGCACCGGCATTCAGGTCATCACGGATGCTGTATTCGAGCAGGGACAGATCGACCATGCTGTCCTTTTTGGCAACCCCGATACGCTCGCAGAAAGTCCGGATAGACTGCGGGGTGTATCCCCGCCGGCGCAGGCCGGAAACGGTTGGCATGCGCGGATCGTCCCATCCGGAGACGAGGCCGTCTTCGACCAGTTCCAGCAGCATGCGTTTGCTCATCACGGTATAGCTTAAATTGAGTCGGGCAAACTCGATCTGCTGGGACCGGAAGATATCAAGTTCATCCAGCGACCAGTCATACAGCGGGCGGTGGTCTTCGAATTCCAGGGTGCAGATGGAGTGCGTGATGCCTTCGAGGGAATCCGAGATGGGGTGGGTATAGTCATACATGGGATAAATGCACCATGAATCGCCGGTTCTGTGGTGCGTGGCCCGCAGGATTCGGTAGAGTACCGGGTCACGCATGTTCATGTTAGGGGACTTCATGTCGATTTTTGCCCGCAGGACCCTGGAGCCGTCGGGGAATTCGCCGGCCTTCATCCTCTGGAACAGGTCTAGGTTTTCCTCCACTCTCCGGTTTCTGTACGGGCTGTCCTTGCCGGCCTCGGTGAGCGTGCCGCGGTGCTGCCGGATCTCTTCGGCGCTCAGATCGCACACATAGGCCTTGCCGTCTTTGATGAGCTGAAGCGCGAACTCGTAGAGCTTTTCGAAGTAATCAGAGGCATAGTATAGTCGGTCTTCCCAGTCAAAGCCCAGCCACCTGATATCTTCAAAGATTGAATCGATGTATTCCTGGTCCTCTTTGCTCGGGTTGGTGTCGTCGAACCTGAGGTTGCACAGCCCACCGGTGTTCTCGGCGGCGATGCCGAAATTCAGGCAGATGGATTTTGCATGGCCAATGTGCAGGTATCCGTTGGGCTCCGGGGGAAACCGAGTATGCACGCGTCCTTCATGCTTGTTGTTCTTATTGTCTTCCGCAATGATGGCGCGGATAAAGTCGGTCGGCGATCTGTTTTCATCTGGAGATTTTATCTCTGAGTCCCGCTTGGTTGTGCCTTGTTTGTCGTCCCGGTTTTTCATGTTTTTTCCTCTGTATTAGAAAACTCTAAGTTGATTGAGAAAATCTATAACACAGGATCATCATGATTCAAACAATTTTGATGGGATGCGGTCAATGTGTGTTCAGCTGTTCTCCGGTGACAATATCCCTGAATAAATAGGTGTTAGGATGAAATTGTTCTATCGGCTGCCAACCAAATGGACATGTACGAGATGATCTGTATGGGAAAAGGGTGCAGATTACCGATGAGATAAGATAACAATTTGGTAAAAAACGCGGCTTGACCTGCCAGTTCTTGGATTCCTTTGTTGTAATCAATAAAGATTTGATTCTTTTGTTTTTAAGCTTTCAAGGACAAAAAGGCGGGGGTTTGATTTCCATGAATCATGCTGTATTCCGGTGTCCAGGGTATACTCTGGGTTTCAGGTCGTTCATTTTTATCTTAAAATAAGCAATCTTATGAATATTCTAAACATGGAGAGAAAGCTCTGTTCTTTTCATGACCCCTTTCCTTTAGATGTTCTTATAGTGTATAAAATATAGAAAAGACATAGTTTATTATATGTGACAACTAAGGGGAATTTATGGTTCAACCATGCCAATTTCTGCCATGGGATACTGATTTTTTTGGACATCGTATTGCCAGGGTCAATAGACAACGTTTTGATCATGATTTTTTGGGAGATGTCTGCAACTGGTGTAAGGATCATTCTATTGATTGTCTGTATTTCCTTGCCCGCGCGGATGACCCGCAAACCGTCCTCTTGGCTGAAGATCACGGTTTTCGTCTGGTCGAGGTTCGCATTACCCTTGAGCGTTCGCTTCTGGATTGGGATCCTGAGATAAGACCTAAAGCGTCCGAGAACGTTTATGTTCGCCCGGTGCGCCATGAAGACCTACCTGTTTTGCAAGATATCGCCGGGAAAAGTTACATTGATTCGCGTTTCTATTTCGACAAATGCTTTTCGCAGGATAAGTGGCGGGCGTATTACCGAACCTGGATCAGGAAAAGCTGCGAGGGAGGCGCCGACCTGGCACTCGTGGCAGAGCAGGAAGGCCAAGTGGTGGGATATATAACCGGATTAGTTGCCAGGGATAAAGCGGAGGGAATCTATGAGCTTACCGGCGTCGAACCCTCGGTTCGGGGCAACGGCGTAGGGCAGGAGCTGTTTCGCAGCGGTTTAGACTGGTACGTTCGGGCGGGTGTACAACACATTCAGGTTGTTACCCAGGGACGCAACGTAAAGGTTCAGCGCATGATCCTGCGGCATGGTTTTCTGACGTGCTCCTGTCAACTCTATTATCACAAGTGGTTCTCTATGTGTAAAAATGAGAATGCATCATGATCGAGAACCGGATTCCTGTGAGTCAATAGTGAAAGCATTTGTGATATTGGATGACCGTTGCGATTTATCTCCGATTATTATAGAGCGCCCGCTTTATCTGTAATTAATCTTAATCGGCTGAACAGGATTGAAAAGTCATCCATGTTTTGTATGCTTTTCGGACTTTCGTACGCAGGTAAAACAAACACGGAGTTTAAATGATTAAAAAGAGTCTTCGTTATGTTTTTGATCGTGCAGGATACGAGATCAGGCGGAAAGGGGTCCCTTTTTCGAACAACTTTCGAAAGGGCGGTGCCGAATGTGACAGGATGATAAACATGATTTGTAACAACACAATGGTCGCACGAGAGGGGCTTGTAGAGCTTTATTATCAGGCACTTTTCTGTGAAAGACGGAACATCCCCGGCGATTTCATTGAATGTGGTGTATGGAAAGGCGGTGCGGTCGGTCTCATGGCGCTTGTCAATCTTTGCTCTTCTTCTTATCGAAGGCACATTCATCTCTTTGATTCCTTTCAGGAAATCTGCGAGCCTGATGAAAGTGTAGATGGCAAAAGAGCTCTGTGGCAGGTCAGACAGAGGAAGGAAAACGCAGGGACAAAAGGCCGCCTGGCTCCTCTCAAAGGGATCTATGATCATCGGGGAGGCCCGGGCACCATTCAGGAGAACAGGGAACTCCTGGAAAACAAGATCGGATACGACCCTAAGTATCTGCACTATCATCAGGGATGGTTTCAGGATGTTTTGCCCGAAGTGTATCATGACATAGAGCAGATTGCGATTTTGCGTATCGATGCGGATTGGTATGCCTCTACGAAAATCTGTCTGCAGTATTTATTTGATAAAGTGGTCAGCGGGGGATTTGTAATTGTCGATGACTATGGAGCATATGATGGCTGCCGCCAAGCAGTCGATGAATTTGTCGATGGATATGGAAGACCGCTGTATTTGAACCAGGTGAATCAGGATATCAGGTATATTATCGTCCCGTAGAATTGTATCAGGATTTGCGAAATAACGTTAAAAAAAAAGCTTCCTGTCTCAATCAATAAGTCGTTTTGGGAACTGCCGGCCGGTTATCTCGTGAACTATGGATTCAAAATCATCGAACAGCAGGCGGTCTATATTATTGGCATACCATTCGACTGCATTCTGCGCGATGTAGCGGTAGCTATCGTAGTTATCAAGAAAGTAGGTCAGGCGCTCGTTTTTTCCCTCGACTTCGTCGAGTGGGATGTAGTGCTCAAACGGGGTTATACCCAGCAGCTTAAGGTCGGGAACTTCGGGAAAGATGGGAATTGCCCCGGAACCGAGGGATTCATAGTGTTTTCCGAGCACGAACCGGTGTATTCGGCTGTCCAGGCGGCCAAAGATTACATATCGTGCCGAACCGAGATAAGCCGACCACTGGTTGAGGTAGCGCACAGGGCCATACGGTCCTTCCTGCAGGGTGGTTCCGTTTGATCTGAACCGTTGAGATCCTATATGGTGCGAGCATTCAATCCGGTAGAGATTATTTAGCGGCCGGATTTGTTCGTCAAGCTTTTCGCGCGGGGCATATATCGGCATTGCAATATTTCCTATAACCAACAGATCGAGCTTTTTGCATTGCGGGTCGGGGTTGGGGCGTGTGAAGAACATGGAGGGAGCAAACGGAGAGAAGGAGATTTTGGTACGCGTGGGCAGGCGGAAATTCTCACGCCAGGGCGTGGGGTTAGGAACCAGAAGCACATCTGGTTGGAGCCAGTCTATTACCCATTGAAAACCCGCATCGTCCGGCCACATTTCGTGACCGTACAGGATGACCGGAATATCGGGCCGATGGAATTTAAAATTTCGTGCCGTATTAGGCATAAACACCAGGTCATATTTTGACCAGTCAATACCAAGGGGCTCAGCGGCCACATCAACCTGGCAGGCCCTGGCCAGGCGGCGTTTCAGAACCAGCATCCATTGTTCACAGTTTGGTTTTTGAAAGACCTTGTAGGTAGGATACCAGTATCTGTTGGGATAGGGCGGAAGTATGCAGAGACATTTGGGCGCTGCAAGGGTGTTGTCACACCCGAGCGCGAAATTGAAATTCTGGTGATGCTGGGTCCAGTTTTCGTCACCCTGGCGTGCGCACATGATTCTGCATAATTCGGACTGGGAACTGTCGTGCGGTTCGAACATATTGGTCTGTCTGATACGCGATAGCCACTCCATCTTTTGCGAGACAGGATGTGTCAGGTTCGGATCCGGCCCGCCGTAAAGGTAAATGTCTTCTCGGGTGATTGCATGCCCATCTATGTTCATGGTGCCTGCAACATTGTTGAACCAGAAGCTGCGGGTCTGCTCGACCAGGTCGCTTTTAGGCATTTTCAGCATGTGCTGGTTTTTTGCCTGTAAAGATGCCGCCAATGTTCCATAGCGCAGCTCGATAAACAGACGTTTTTTAGGAATGGACCACTTAAGGTTTCGTAATCCTCTGATTATTTTGCGCAGCAGGGGAATCCGGCGGGCACAGGCACGGATGGTTTTTAATAGTTCATGTGCCTTTTTGTGAGCCTTGGACATTAAATTTATTGTAGAATTTG
>Ga0272441_10011603_pt1 | contig 13041 bp, 10 predicted proteins | sample SSMProp6N_FD_193582 | JGI IMG/M metagenome (GOLD analysis project Ga0272441, IMG submission 193582) | Marine sediment archaeal communities from Little Sippewissett salt marsh, Falmouth, MA, United States - SSM-Prop-6N | ecosystem: Environmental > Aquatic > Marine > Wetlands > Sediment ...
AGGCTGGGCCGCGACACGCGGCACGGCTGCGCCCATCTGCTGCCACAGACCGTCTACGGCCTGGCGGAGCTGTACCGCGGCGAGCTCACCACGGAGACGAAGCTGGTGGGGAATCCGGGATGCTTCGCGGTGAGCTGCCTCCTGGGGCTTGCGCCGGCGGTGAAACACGGGTTGATCCTGGCGCAAGGCATTGTCTGCGACTGCAAGACCGGGGTGTCCGGTGCCGGCAAGAAGCCGCATCCGTCCTTTCACTACCCGAACCGCTACGACAACATGAACGCCTACAAGCTCGCAGGCCACCAGCACGTGTGTGAAATAGAGCGGGAGCTGACCCTGCTGGCCGGAGAGGACATCAAGATCACCTTCTCGGCCCACGTGGTGCCGGTCTGCAGGGGCATCATGTCCACCCTGTACGGCCGGCTCACCGGTCTGGCCAAAGAGGCGGAGATCGTGGAGGCCTACCGGCAGTTCTACGCCCGAGGCGGCTTCGTGCGGGTCTATCGTTCCACGGCCTCACTGGGCTCCATGAACGTGCGGGGCACCAACTACTGCAACGTGGTGGTCAGCGTGGAAGAGCGGACGGGCATGCTGCGGGTGGTCTCCTACATCGACAACCTGCTGAAGGGCCAGGCCGGCTCGGCGCTGCAGAACATGAACCTTATCTGTGGACTGCCCGAGAGCATGGGCCTGAGGCGGTCCGGTATGTACCCCTAAGACCGCGCGGCGCGGCCCGCCGGCGCCACCACCCGGGCCTCCAGCCTCCGTTCCAGGAAGACGCCGGTGCCGTCCGCAGTGGAGCCTATCTGGTCATCCGAGAGCACCCGTATACTTGCTCCCCCGGCCCCGGCCCGTTCGGCCAGCTCGGCCACCACCGCCGTAAGCTTCTCCACCGCGTAGCTCTCCGCTTCGGGAAGGCTCCGAAAGAAGGGCGCGTCCGGCAGCCCCTTGACGATGTAGATTCCTTCGGCGTTGATGGTTATCCTGACCTGCCGGTGCACAAACACCGAGCTCGTGACCGCTCCCACGGCGTTGGCCACCGCGGCATCCGCGGGGATCACCGCTTCGGTGTGGAGCAGCTCCGCAGCCGCCGGCAGATACTGGTGGACCGGCGCTCCGATCCCCACAATGGGAAGCCGCGTCGTGATCTGCGCCTTCCAACCGTCGGTCCTCCGGCCTACGGCGCTGTCGAGAAAGGCCAGCAGCGCGGCTCCGCCCTCGATCTCCCTGCTGCCGAGCGACTCGTCCAGCTGTTTGCGGAATATCTCCAGGGCCAGCCTCCGGGCCACCTCTTTCAGGGTCTCCTCGACAAAGGCGTCGGCATCCACGCCCTGGATCCTGGCGAACACGGCGCAGAGCCTGGCGGCCGCGTCGACGTTCCACGAGTCGAGCCTCCCTGCGGCGTGCAGGAGATCGGTGGGGGTGAGACCGCACCGGAAGACCACGTTCCTTTCCTCCAGAGACCGGAGGGGCAGGAGCTGCCACGCCGTCCAGTCCGCCCTGCGCGCCAGCTCGTGAAGCGACATGGGCCGCTCCCGCAGCGCCTCCACGATCGGCCGCTCCCGCTCGCCCACGGCTTCTTCGTCCCCAGGCCCGTGGCCGGATTCCCCGTTCCGACAGAGAGCCGCGATCTCGAGACCCCGGGTCGAGGTTTCGTTGTAGTGCAGCTCCCGCTCGATGCGCTCCAGGGTCTTCAGGGTTTCCGGCAGGGAAGCCGCGAGCCTGGACACGGGAAGCACCCGTTTGGGCCCGATGGTGAGGCGCCGCTCCTCCAGGGCCAGCAGGCTGTCGCCCCCGAGGCCGCAGGTCCGCATGTCCAGGGCCTTGACGTGGGTCTCCCATCCCCCCACCACGGCGCCTTCCGGGCAGGTGGCAATCTCTCCCCGGCTGACATGGGCCGTATCCGTGGTGGTCCCCCCCATGTCCACCACCAGGGCGTCCCGGCAGCCCGTGAGGTGCATGGCTCCGGCCACACTGGCCGCGGGGCCCGAGAGGATCGTCTCAATGGGTCTGGCAACGGCTTCCTCCAGTGATGTGAGGGAGCCGTCGCTTTTCACCACCATGATCGGCGCCAGTATGCCGCGCCGGCGGAGCGACGCGGCGATCCGGACGAAAAAGGCCTCCAGGTACGGCACGATGCCGGCGTTCAGCGCGGCCGTTTCGGCCCGGACCCGGTAGTTGAGCCCCTCCGAGACGTCGTGGCCGCAGGTCGCGGGCAGACCGGAGGCTTCCTCCACGATCCGGCGGACGGCGATCTCGTGGGAGGGGTTGGCGTGGCTGGCGTATCCGGCCACGGCAAAGGCCTTGACCCCGTGTTTGTCCACCATCTCCCCGGCAATCCGACGGATCTGGTTCGGATCGATGGGCTCGAGCTCCCTGCCGTCCGTCTCCATCTGCCCGCTTATGATGGCCAGGGGGGTGTGGCGGAAGTTCTTGAGGTCGGTCCAGCCGTACGGCGGCATGACCAGGAGCCCCACTTTCTGACCGGTGCCCTCCACGATCGAGTTGGTGGCCAGGGTCGTGGAGAGGGCCACGAAGCGGACACGGGCCAGTTTCTGGGCGCCGATGCCGTCCAGGGCGGCCTCGATGCCTTCCCGGAAATCCCATCTGGTGGTCGGAGCCTTGGATTTCGCGACCACCGCGTCGGCGGCCGGGTCATAGACCACCGCGTCCGTGTAGGTGCCTCCGGCGTCTATTCCCAGGCCGATACCGGAAGGGACGAACGGCCTCCTGCCCTCGCCTTGCTCCGTCTCCTTCGGCTCCTCTCTCCGCGGAGCACGGTCCCGCGGGAGAGCGGCCCGGAGCTTCGCCTGCACCGGGTCGAGAAAGGTGACGTGATGAGGAGGCACGACCAGGATCTCCTCCGATGTCTCCTCCGCCGTGAGGAGCTGCTGGAGGAGGCGCCGGCTGCCCTGGAGGCGTTCGTAACGCCAGCCGAACTCCGCGGCCATGTCCCGGGCCATGCGGGCGTACCGGGAGGAGTCGTCTTCCGATCCGGGTTTGCCCCGCGGCTCCGTGTCGATGAAAGCCGCCCGCCGGTAGTTGCGCTGCCAGCTGGTCAGAAACCGCCGGATCGCCTCGGCGTTCTCCTCTCCGTACTCGGCCACGAGCCTCTCGAATTGCTCCTGCGGGAAGCCTTTCCTGCCGCTCTTTGTCGTGTCCCGGCCCTGGGAGAGCGGCTCGCTCTTGCCGTCCACCCATCCGGCAGAGATGTAGTAGGTGCCGGGGGTGCGGGCGAACTCGCGCCGGTAGGCCGCGTCGGAGCCCAGGAACAGGGAGATGCAGTCGTGGACGCGTGGGATGGCGAGCGGGATGTCGCGGGAGCGGATGCCGACCGTGCCGGACCCGCACAGGCCGTAGCCTATGCCGATCATGTCCCAGGCGGCCGCCCTGGAGGCCTGGTCCACCGCCTCCTGCAGCCGCTCTCGGAGCTCCCGGGGCTTCTCGTGCAGCCCTCCCGGGAGATAGCGGGTGGAGAGGCTGACGCCCATGTCCCGTGCGGTCTGCTCGAGATCGAGCTTCAGCACGGCGCAGGCGATGACGTGTATGAGCCGTTTCTTCGTCATGGATAGATGCCCTGATGCTTAGCAGGATTCCGAGGGTTTGTAAAGGCTGCCGCGGCCCACCGCTGCAGACGGTCCCCGGTCTCTCTTTTGCCATTTCAGAGGCCATCTGTTATATTCTTACCTGAATCGGCTGACGGCGATGAGGCGTTCGGCAGGAGCATGCAAGGGGGAGAGGCATGGACACGAGAGAGATACTGAGCCAGCTGGAGAGCATCATCGACGCATCGAGGGTCGGGATCCTGGCCACCACGGATGAGGAGGGCAGACCCGCCATGCGCTGGATGACGCCGGCCGTGATGCGCGGCAGGCCGGCGACCCTGTACGCGGTCACCGCGCCGAGCTTCCGGAAGGTCATCCACCTCCAGTCCAATCCCAGGGTCGAGTGGATGTTCCAGAGCCGGGATCTGAACCGCATCCTCAACCTCAAAGGCACCGCCCGCCTCATCGACAATCCGTCCCTGAAGTCGGAGGTCATGGAGGCCATAGGCAGCCGGCTTGTGATCTTCTGGCGGGTGAACGTGAAGACGGATTTCATCGTGCTCGAAACCCGTATCGAGGAGGCGACCCTCTTCTTCCCGCTCAGGAAGGAGAAGCAGACGGTTTCGTTCGACCTCGGAGGCGGCTCATGAGCGCCAAGGGGACGAAGCGGACCAGGGCGGCCAAGACGGCGCGCCCGAATGCGGAGGCATATGACAAGGAGTTCCTGCGCACTCTGCTGCGGGACATGCTTCTCATCCGGCGCTTCGAGGAGAAGGCCGCGCAGATGTACGGCCTCCGGAAGATCGGCGGGTTCTGCCACCTGGCCAACGGACAGGAAGCCGTTTCGGTGGGCTCCATAGCCACGCTGGATCTGGCAAAGGACTACGTGGTCACGGCCTACCGCGACCACGGCCACGCCCTGGCCTGCGGCATGGATCCCAAGGCCGTAATGGCGGAGCTCTACGGAAAGGCGGCCGGGTGCTCCCGGGGGAAGGGCGGCTCCATGCACCTCTTCGATGCGGAGAAGCACATGCTCGGGGGGAACGGCATCGTGGGGGCCCAGATCCCGGTGGGCGCGGGGGTGGCGTTCAAGATCCGCTACCGCGGGGAGGACGGCGTCGTGCTGTGCTATTTTGGTGACGGGGCCATCCACCAGGGATCTTTCCACGAGAGCATGAATCTGGCGGCCATCTGGCACCTGCCCATCGTTTTCATCTGCGAAAACAACCAGTTCGGCATGGGGACCCGCTTCGACAGGGTTTCCGCCGTGCATGACTTCTCCCTCATGGGCGCGTCCTACGAAATCCCCGGCCGGCAGGTGGACGGCATGAACGTTCTCACCGTCTACGAAGAGGTCGGCAAGGCGGTGGAGCGGGCCAGGAAGGAGGGAGCGCCGAGCTTCCTGGAGATCAAGACCTACCGGTACAAGGGCCACTCCATGAGCGATCCGGGCACCTACAGGAGCCGGGAGGAGCTGGAGGATTACAAGAGGCAGGATCCGATCACTATCCTCCTCGCGGATCTGGAGGAGCGGAAGGTCGTGAGCAGCAAGGACTTCGAGGCCATGGACGAGGAGTGCCGCGGCATCTGCGAAGAGGCGGCGCGCTTCGCCGAGGAGAGCGGGGAGCCGGCGGTGGAGAGCCTGTACGAGGACGTGTACGTCTGAGGAGCATGCCATGCCGATAGTCACGTTCCGCGATGCCTTGAGAGACGCCATGGACGAGGAGATGGCCCGGGATGACGGCGTCTTTCTCATGGGTGAGGAAGTGGGGGAGTACAATGGCGCCTACAAGGTGAGCAAGGGGCTGTTGGACAAGTACGGACCGGAGCGGGTGATAGACACCCCCATTACCGAGCTGGGATTCACCGGTGTCTGCGTGGGCGCGGCCATGGTGGGGCTTCGCCCCATAGTGGAGTGGATGACCTTCAACTTCGGGATTCTGGCCCTGGACCAGGTCATCAACAACGCCGCAAAGATGCGGTACATGTCCGGCGGCCAGGTCGCCATGCCTCTGGTGATTCGGGGTCCCAACGGCCCGGCGGAGTATCTCTCCTCTCAGCACTCCCAGGCACTGCAGTCGCTCTTCGCCCACGTGCCCGGCCTGAAGGTGGTGGCGCCCGCCACTCCCTACGACGCCAAGGGGCTGCTCAAATCCGCGATCCGCGACGACAACACGGTCATCTTCCTGGAGGCGGAGCTCATGTACTCCTGGAAGGGAGAGGTCCCTGCGGAGGAGTACCTGGTTCCGCTGGGTGAAGCGGAAGTGAAGCGGGAGGGGGGGGACGTCACCCTGGTCACCTACTCCAAGCCGCTTCGGGTGGTGGAGGAGGCGGCCTCCGAGCTGGAGAAGGCCGGGGTCCAGTGCGAGATCGTGGATCTCCGCACCCTCAAGCCTCTGGACGAACGGACAGTGTACGCCTCCGTGCAGAAGACGAATCGATGCGTGGTGGTGGATGAGTCGTGGCCGTTCGCCGGCGTGGGCTCTCACGTGGCCTGGCTGGTTTCCCGCAACTGCTTCGACCTGCTGGATGCCCCCGTGGAGCTGGTCTGCTCCGAGGACGTGCCTATGCCCTACAACCACGGCCTGGAGCTGGCGGTCCAGCCGTCCGTGGACAAAGTGGTGCAGGCCGCGCGGCGGGTCCTGTACATGGAATAGGAGGCGCGTCGTGGCAGAGAAGATCCTGATGATAGCCCTGTCTCCCACCATGGAAGAGGGAAGCATAATACGATGGAACCGGGCGGAGGGGGAGCAGGTCGAGTCCGGAGATCTTCTCTGCGAAGTGGAGACCGACAAGGCCGCCATGGAGTATGAGTCTCCGGCTTCGGGCACCCTGCTGAAGATCCTGGTGCCGGAGGGCGGAAGCGCCCGGGTGGCCGATCCGATAGCGGTCGTAGGCAAAGAGGGGGAGGATATCTCGAAGCTTCTGGAGGAGGTGGAGGCGGAAGGCGGGCCCGGCGCGGGTGGGGAGGGCGCGGCAGTCGCGGGCGCCGCAGCCCGGCGTGCCCGTGAGGCGCCGGTGGGCGCGCCTTCCCCGGATTCGGTCGCAGGGCTTTCGGCTCCCGAGCCCCAGCGGGCACCCGGCCGCATGATCAGGTCATCCCCGCTGGCCCGGAGCCTGGCAGCCCAGCGGGGCATCGACCTGGGCCGGGTCAGGGGAACCGGACCCGGCGGGCGCGTCGTGAAACGGGACATCGAGGGCTTGGCCGCAGAAGCGCCGGCCGCCACCCGTATGGACACCCCTGCGGCCCCGCCGCCGGCGGACCAGGTGATACCCGTGACCGGCAAGAGGAAGGTCATTGCCCAGCGGCTTTCGGAGTCCAAATTCGAGGCTCCCCACTACTACCTGAAGCTCTCCATTGTCATGGATGGGATCATGGAGGCGCGCAAGCGGCTGAACGCCCGCAGAGAGCGCAAAGTCTCCCTAAACGCCTTTATCGTGAAGCTGGCCGCCGACGCCCTGAAACGTCACCCGGAGGTCAACGCGTCGTGGATGGGTGAGACGATCAAGCGTTTCGGCAGCATCGACATCGGGCTCGCCGTGGCGGTGCCGGACGGGCTCATGACGCCGGTGGTCCGCAACTGCGGCGCCAAGGGAATCCTCCAGATCGACGAAGAGCTCTCCGGCCTGGTGGACAAGACCCTGGCCGGCCGGCTCGCGCCGGAGGAGTACAGTGGAGCGACATTCACACTGACCAATCTGGGCTCCTTCGGCATCGAGGAATTCACGGCCATTATCAATCCGCCGGGATCGGCCATCCTGGCTCTGGGCAAGATCGAGAAGCAGCTCCGCGTGGCAGACGGCGTCGTCCCGCAGGCCGGCGACGAGAGCTGGAAGGACCACATCGTCCTGAAGTCCATGATGCGGGTCTCCCTTTCGTGCGACCATCGCGTCGTCGACGGGGCCGTGGGAGCGGCCTTCTTGAACGATTTGAAGGGGATCATGGAGGATCCCATTAGATCCCTTTACTGAGGAGCGATCATGGATTCTGGTCACGACTACGACGTGCTCGTCATCGGCTCCGGTCCCGGAGGATACGTGGCGGCCATACGGGCGGCCCAGCTGGGCCTCAAGGCCGGCGTCGTCGAGAAGGACAAGCCGGGAGGCGTCTGCCTGAACATAGGGTGCATCCCCTCCAAGGCGCTGATTCACCATGCCGGTGTGTTTCGGAGCGCGGCATCCCTGGAGGCCGTGGGAGTGAAGGTCGACAGGGCGGGATTCGACTATTCCAAGGTATTCGAAAAGTCCCGCGAAGCGGCCGACAGGCTCAGCAAGGGGGTGAGCTTTCTGCTCAAGAAGAACAAGATCGAGCTGATCGAGGGCACGGCCCGCATCAAGGCCGCCGGAGAGGTCGTCCTGGACGGCGGAAAGACCTTTGGGAGCGCGAACATCCTCATCGCAACGGGGTCCAGGCCACGGAGCATCCCGGGCTTCGAGTTCGATGAGGAGAGAGTGCTTTCGTCCACGGGAGCCCTCATGCTGAAGAGCCTGCCGAAGAGGATCGTCATCCTGGGGGGCGGCGCCATCGGCGTGGAGTTCGCCTACGTGATGAACGCTTTCGGTGTAGAGGTGCACCTCGTCGAAATGCTGGATCAGATCCTGCCGCTGGAGGATCAGGAGACTGCGAAGATCCTGGCCCGGGCGTTCAAGAAGCAGGGAATCCAGGTCAGTGCCGCGACCAAAGCGCTCTCCATGAAGAAGACGACCGAGGGCGTGGAGATCACCCTGCAGGGCAAAGACGGCAGGGAGACCACGGTGGCCGCCGACAAGGTCCTGGTGGCCGTGGGGCGGGCGCCGAACTCGGAGGATCTGGGCCTGGAGGGGGTGGGGATCCAGACGGAGAAGGGCTTCATTCCCGTGGGGGACTACTACCAGACCGCGGTGCCGGGCATCTACGCGGTCGGAGACGTGATCGCCTCGCCGCTCCTGGCCCACGTGGCCTCCGGGGAAGGGGAGATCGCCGTGGAGCACATGGCGGGAGAGAGTCCCCCCACCCGCATCGATCCGCTTTCGATTCCCAACGCCGTGTACTCCGAGCCTCAGCTCGCCAGCTTCGGCTACACGGAAGCCAGGGCCAAAGAGGAGGGCATGGGCTACAAGGCGGGGAGCTTTCCGTACCGCGGCGCCGGCAAGGCCGTGGCGGTGGAGGCCGTGGACGGCATGGTGAAGATCCTGGTCGACTCCGAGACAGGAGAGCTCATCGGCGCCCATGCAGTGGGTGCCGAAGCCACGGAGCTGATCCACGAGCTGCTGCTGGCCCGGACCGGCGAGCTGCTGGCCGAGGACATCGCCAAGACGCTCCACGCCCATCCCACGCTCTCGGAGACGGTCAGGGAAGCCGCTCTCGCCGTTCTGGACCGCACGATCAACGTTTAGTGGGCTCGGGCCGCTCATCCGCCAATGCGCCGCGGTCCTCCAGGTCATTGCCTGATAATGGAGGAGCGGAATGCTGGCGGTGGTATCGAGTCACGCGCCCATAGGAATCCAGGGAGAGGTCATCTCCGTGGAGGTGGATCTTCGGCGCGGCATCCCCGGGATAGATCTCGTCGGGCTTCCCGACAACGCGGTAAAGGAGTCTCGGGAGAGGGTTCGGGTGGCCATCCGCAACAGCGGCTTCAAATTCCCGGCCGAGCGCATCCTGGTCAATCTTGCTCCCGCGGGGTTGCGGAAATTCGGCGCTTCTTTCGATCTGCCTATCGCCATGGCCATACTGGGCGCATCGCGGCAGATACCGCTGGACAACGGCTCGAAGATCATGATCCTCGGCGAGCTCAACCTGAGAGGACAGGTTCGTCCCATTCACGGCGTGCTGCCTGCCGTGGCGGCCGGTTTGGAACGTGGCATAGGCCGCTTCCTCGTGCCGGAGGACAACCTGACGGAGGCCCGTTGCCTGGGGCGGGGCGCCGTTTGGGGGATCAATTCGCTGCAGGAGGCCGCCGCCCGGCTCAAGGAAGCGGTCCGAGGCGCGAGGCCGCGGCCGGCGCCGTGCGTCGGCGCACGGTCCGGCGAGCCTCCCGAGAGGACCTTCGGCGATCTATCGGACCTCAAGGGACATTGGCAGCTGAAACGGGCTCTGGAAGTGGCCGCGGCCGGCAGGCACAGCCTCTTCCTCTTCGGTCCGCCGGGCAGCGGGAAGACCATGGCCGCCAAGCGGCTGGCCACGCTTCAGCCGTCGCTGAGCCGGGAAGAAGCCCTCACGGTGACCAGGATCTACTCCATAGCCGGTCTGCTGGCCAAGGATGCGGGGATCATGAGGCATCGGCCGTTTCGCATGCCCCATCACTCGGCGTCGAACGAAGGGCTCATCGGCGGCGGCCGGTGGGTGCGCCCCGGGGAAATCTCTCTGTCTCATGAGGGTATCCTCTTTCTCGACGAGGCGCCCGAGTTCCGACACAGTCTGCTCCAGAGTCTCAGGGAGCCCGTCGAACAGGGGGAGGTCAGAATCGTCAGGGCCGGGAGCAGCATCAGCTATCCCGCATCTTTCCAGCTCGTCATGGCCTCGAACCCCTGCCCGTGCGGCAACCTGGGCCGCGACGACAGGGCCTGTCTGTGCAGCCATCAGGAAATCCGCAATTACTGGAAGCGCCTGGGCAATGCACTGCTGGACCGCGTGGAGATCCGCGTTCCCGTGAAGCCTGTATCCATGGAGGAGCTGGTGCAAGGCAACGGGGAGACCAGCGCCCGCGTCAGAGAGAGGGTAGAGGCGGCGGCCCGCCTGCAGAGGAGACGCCACCGCGGGATGCCCTTCTTCTGGAACTCACGCATCCCGGCGGCGGAGATCCAGGAGTACTGCCCCATGACCCATGATTCCCGCCGGACACTGGCCGATGCGGTGAAGCGACTCACCCTCTCCTCTCGGGCCTGCCATTCGATACTGCGCATCGCCCGCACAGTGGCGGATCTGGAAGGCAGCCGTGTGCTGGAAAAAGAGCACCTTCTGGAGGCGGTTCACCACCGCCGCTTCGGAGAGGATGATCCTTTTTGGAACTACGGGTGAGGAGTCGCGGTTCTATCCACCGACTTCACCGCCTGGGCGAAGCGGGCGCCGAGCTCCTCGCCCTTCCTCAGGTCGTCCGATGTGGGTCCACCCGTGAACTCCAGGGTGTCCTTCAGATCCCACTTGGCCGGTTCCACGATCTGCTTGAGCCGCCGCAAGGCGCCGCCGCTCCAGCCGTAGCTGCCGAACATGGCGGCTTTCTTGCCTGTGACACGCTTGGAAACGGCCATCTCCAGCGCCTGGGCCATGGGCGGGAAGAGCCCGGTCTCGTACGTCGGAGCGCCGACGATAACCCCGGAATAGACCCACAGTGAGGGCAGGATGTAGCTCACGTGGGTGCGGCCCACGTCGAAGATCTCCAGCGGCACTTCCTGGCTCGAGATTCCCTGGGCCACCGCGTTCATCATCCTCTCTGTGTTGCCGTACATGGAGCCGTACATCAGCGTGACGCCGGGCTCTGTCTCCTGGGTGGCGTACTGCGACCACTTCCGGTAGAGCTCCACGATTGCGCCGGGGTCGTCGCGCCAGATCAGCCCGTGGGACGGAGCGATGATCTCGATGGGAACGCCGGAGAGCTTGTCAATGGCTTTGAGCACCGGACCGCTGAATTTGGCCACGATGTTCACGAAGTAACGGAGCGCTTCCTTGGTGTAGAAGTCCAGCTGCGTGCACTGGTCGTCGAAAATGGCGCCCCGGAACGCTCCGTACCCTCCGAAAGCGTCGCAGGAGAACAGGATCTTGTGTGTGGTCTCGTACGTCACCATGGTCTCCGGCCAGTGGACGAACGGGGCGTGAAAGAACTGGAGCTCTGTCTTGCCCAGGGAGAGCTTCTCCCCGTCCGCCACTTCACGGAAGTTCTCCGTGATGCCGTAGAAATCTTCGAGCATCTTGCGCGTTCTCGGCGTGCCGAGGATCGTCAGGTCCGGCGCCATGCGGCGCAGGGAGTTGAAGACTCCCGTGTGGTCCGGCTCCATGTGGTTGATGATGAGATAGTCGATCCGGGAGAGGTCCACGATCTCGGCCAGGTTTTCGAAGAACTGGTCGGACTTGATCGCCTTGGCGAGATCGATCACGGCCTTCTTCTCGTCGTTGATGAGGTAGGAGTTGTACGATACCCCGTCCTGGGATATCGGCCAGAGCCCCTCGAACAGGTCGGTGGTCCGGTCGTTGACGCCGATCCAGTGGATATTGGGTTTCATTAGAACCGTTGCCATGAATCCCCCGTTCAGTCGCTCTCTCGGCGGCCCAGGGCCTGGTCTATCATGAAGACGCCGTGGCCGGATTCCTTGACCATCTTCAGCTTCTGCGCGATTTCGCTGGTGGACGCCTCTTCCTCGACCTGCTCGCTCACGAACCACTGGAGCATCGCGAACGCCGCCTTGTCCTGCTCGGAAGACGCCAGATCGACCAGAGATTCGATCATAGCGGTGACCTTTTGCTCGTGGGCGTACGCCTCCTCGAACGCCGCCAGGGGGGACTTCCAGTCGGTCTTCGGCTGTTCGATGGCCTGCAGCTTGACCCTGCCGCCCCTCTCGTTGAGAAAGTTGTAGAAACGCATGGCGTGGCCCTGCTCTTCGCCGGCCTGGACCTCCATCCAGTGAGCCATGCCCTTCAGGTTCTGGGATTCGAAATACGCCGCCATGGAGGGGTAGAGATATCCGGAATACAGCTCCGCGTTGATCTGCTTGTTGATGGCGGCTTCCATTTTCGCACCGATCATGGCAAATACTCCTTCTCTTGTTGCTTTCCAAGAGCCGTGGCACCCGTATGGGCCAAGGCTCCAGAGGATGCTGCGGCTCTGTTCCGTGCTAAGAAGATAATGCCGTTGCTTTCGGGCAGTCAAGCTTTTGGGTCCACGGTGAGAAGAGAGTGATGACCGCTGTCATTCCCGCGACCCATGGACTGCCTAATCGACACCAGCTTTCTCATCAACCGTTGGCGGCGGGGCTCGGCGTGTCCAAGGCCGAATTGCTCCGTGGCGCCGTGCTCGCGGAACACGCCGTCCAGGAAGTATCCACCTTTCTCGACCATTTCCCCGTCGTGTGGCCGGACCGCATTGACAGCCTCGAGGCGAAACGGGTAGTCTCCTAGGCCGATATGGCGGGCCGCGGGCCGGTGACTGCCGGCAGATCCTCCACGTTGGACACCTCCTCGCTGAAGATGACGGTTTTTGCCGCCCTCATGACCGCCCTCATGGCGGCCGGCGCCTACATCGTGCTGCCCATAGGGCCGGTCCCAATCGTGCTCTCCAATCTCTTCGTTCTGCTGGCCGGACTGCTTCTCGGCCCTCGATGGGGAGGCACCGCCGTGGCCCTGTATCTCCTGCTGGGCGCGGTGGGTCTTCCGGTCTTCTCCGGTGGGGGCGGCGGCATCGGGCACCTGGCCGGTCCCACGGGCGGCTACCTCCTGGGATATCTGCCCGCCGTCGTGGTGGTCGGTGTGATCAGTCGGCTCGGCGCTGCGACCGGCGGCTCGGGCGTAGGGCAGAGGCGCCGCCCGTTG
>Ga0272441_10011604_pt1 | contig 13041 bp, 15 predicted proteins | sample SSMProp6N_FD_193582 | JGI IMG/M metagenome (GOLD analysis project Ga0272441, IMG submission 193582) | Marine sediment archaeal communities from Little Sippewissett salt marsh, Falmouth, MA, United States - SSM-Prop-6N | ecosystem: Environmental > Aquatic > Marine > Wetlands > Sediment ...
CCGTCCGAGGTCTCACGATCGGCATTGAGGCAATGCCTTCGGGCAAGACGATCGAAGGCATGATCGCGCTTTCGATCGCGTGGATCATTGGCATCTTCGTCGTTGCGTCACCGCTCAGTGTGAACATCTATCGACGCATCTTCAGCTGAGCGGCTGCGATTCGCGTTCCTAGCAGACCATCCCCGGTCAGCGCTCAGCATGTGACACAATGGTGGTGGCCACCATTCTCGGTGGCCGGCTGGAGGACCTCATGGCGAACAAAGACAAAGGCGGCAGGAGCACCAAGAAGGTGGCCGGCAAGAGCCTGAAAGAGAAACGCCTCGCGAAACAAGCGAAGCGCCAAGACCACGCCAACACCGGCAACAAGTCGGTCGAAAGCACCTTCGACCACTAGGTTATCCGCCGACCGTCGTCATCGCCATCGGGCTGCGATGCCACGCGGCCTCGTCGGAACTGTTCATCATCCCGCGGGCTTCAGGCCCTCCCGGTTTCTCCGCGTTCGTCGGTTTCTCCGGAGCCGGCGGTTGGTCGACGTCCCACGATGCCGCGCAGCGGCATGGTGGTGACTTCGTAGATTGCGCCGCCAACATGCGCCGGTGCCTTCGCGGCCTCGACGAGTCCGCGGCCAAGTGTTGCTCCAGCCTTCCTGCCCGACGGGCGGCGAATCCACCCAAGTGCAACGAATACGCCAACCGAGATGAGTGCGATGACCAGCATCGCGGCCGTTACAACGACCCATCCCCACTCAGTCTGCAGTCCGGGCAAGTTTCCGAAGTTCATCCCGAAGAACCCAACCAACAGAGTCAGCGGGAACATGATGGCGGCGTACACCGTGAGGACTTTGGTCACGTTCGTCGCCTCCTTTGCTTCTGCCCCCCGATAGGCGTCCAGCGTTTCAGCCAACGCGGACCGTGCGGCATCCAACTCGTGTGCCGTGCGCATGGCGACATCGAACACATCGGAGAAGCGGCGGCGACCGGCTTCGCTGAGTAGTGGCGATGAGCTTCGGCGCAGCACGTCGAGGGCCTCCCTCTGAGGCTGGATGACTTGGCGGACCTCGGCGAGGTCGACGCGAACGGCCGTCATCTCGATGAGGAAGTCCGGATCCGCTTCGAGTGCCGCGCCGGTGAGCTCATCGATGCGCCGGTCGAACGCCTCCACCACTGACATCAAGCGACGCGTGAGCACATCGGCGAGGCAGCCCACGAGTTCATCGACGCTCGCTGCAGCCAGATACTCGTTCGTCTGCACTTGTTCCCAGAAGGCATCTACCGCAGGGGAGCGTTCGGTGTGAACGGTCACGAGGTACGTGTCCGTGAGAAAGCAGTCGAGTTCGTATGTCTCGATCCGGTCGTCCCGCAGCCCATGGAGGACCACGAGAAGGTGATGTCCGAAATCGTCGACCTTGGCGAGATCGAGATCGACGATCGCATCGCGAACCGCGATCGCATCGAGTTGAAGCCTTGTGGCAATCTCCTCCAACTCTTCGGCATCTCCGGAATCGACCGAGATGTCGATCCATACCCAACCTTGTTCGACCTCACCGCGGGGCACGTCGGACAGAACAGTGGTAGTGCCATCTCCAGGAGATCGAAGAATCCTCGTTGCCATGCGACCGCCTGCCCTTCCTTGAGTGGCTCATCTCGAGCGTTCGTCCCGGTAGCGTATCTGTAGCATCGCCACGCGCGCTCGACTCTTCGACCCGCGGTTGAAGCCGTATGGCGGACTCGTCGTTCCTACACTGTCGCCGTGGCGGATTGGCTCCAAGAGAATCTCGGGATGTCCCCCGAACTCTCCGTTCGGATTGCGGCGACGATCGCGATCGTCATCATCGCCCTCATCGTGCGATGGCTCTTCGTGCGTTGGCTCAACCGAACGGTCACGGACGGCGATGTGCTGTTCAAGGGGCGAAAAGCGACCACCTACACCACGATGGCGGTTGCCGTTCTCCTATTGACGTGGGTCTGGCTGCCGTTCTTCGACGATCTTGGCACCTTCCTGGGGCTTCTCAGCGCTGGTCTGGCGATCGCTCTCGCGGATGTGTTCCTCGACCTTGCTGGGTGGCTGTTCATCATGTTCCGGAGACCATTCCGTGTGGGCGATCGAATCGAGATCGACGGGACCGCCGGTGATGTCATCGATGTGCGCGCGTTTCGATTCACGATGCTGGAAATCAAGAGCTGGGTCGACGCAGACCAGTCGACCGGGCGACTCGTCCACGTTCCCAACGGGCATCTGTTTCGGCACCCCACGGCAAACTACACCGAGGGGTTCTTCCACATCTGGCACGAGATGCCGGTGCTCATCACGTTTGAGTCGGATTGGCGCCGGGCGGAGGTCCTCATCCGCGAGGCGCTAGAGCCATTGTCGATTGGCGAGGAGGAGCTCAGGCGGCACCAGGCAGAAGCGAGTTCGCAGCGGGACTACTTGATCAAATTCCGCGAGCTCAGGCCAACGGTGTATGTCTCAACACGTGACAGCGGTGTGCTGCTCACCGCTCGGCTGCTGGTGGAGGCGCGATCGCGTCGCGCGGTCGAGGATGAATTCTGGCGCACCCTCCTCACAGCATTCGAGGCGGAGTCTTCGGTCGAGCTGGCCTACCCGACGGTGCGGACCTACCTTCACGACCCCCTGATCGTTCGAAAAGACTCAAGCTGAGTAGGCGGCACGAATCGGCCGATAGTGGATTCTGCGCCTGTGAAGGTATCCAACGTCGTGGGCACCGAAGACGAAGGAACGGGAGCGGATAACTGATCCGCTGACGATTCAACGGCAATGGCGGGCGGCCAATCGGCCGTCATCCTCACTCAGAGTCCCCCTGTGTGCGGGCAGCCGCTCGGACGCGCCTCCCCCACATCGTGGTGGAGGCAAAGACTCAACTCTCCTTCAGCCCGAGGGCTTCTCTGATTCGCTCTCTCGCGTCGTTGGGTAGTTTCAGGCGGCCGTGGGTGCGGTAGAGGGAACCAACACCTTCCAACTCGGAGACGACGGTGCGGCAGTCGGTGCACGTCGCTAGGTGGTCGGCGGCCGCCGCTTCCTGCTCTGCGGTGAGGGTACCGTCGAAGAACTCGGGGAGCAGGGTGTCGAGTTGGTCGCAGGTCATGATCATGCCAGGTACTCCTTGAGGTCCACCCGCAAGGCCTGCCGGGCTCGGGCGAGACGCATCTTGACGGCGGATTCGGAGACATCGAGGGTTTGAGCGACTTCGGCGGTTGAGAGCTGTTCGATGTCCCTCAGCACGAATGCCGACCGGAGCGGTTCGGCGAGGCGGGCGATGGCGGCGTCGAGGCGTCGCGTCAGTTCGGAGGCGAGCACCGCATCTTCGACACTCGTGATCGGGCGATCGCCGGCTTCCAGCATCTCGTCGGGGGCGAGCGGCGTCTCCCGTCGCCTGCGAGTGGCGGTGATGGCCTCCCGATAGCCGATGCGGTAGAGCCAGGCGGCGATCGGTCCGTCACCCCGGTAGGTGTCCAGCGATCGCATCACCTTGATGAAGGTCTCCTGGACGACATCTTCTGCCAGGTGTCGATCACCGAGGATGCGGTAGCCAAGCGTGTACACGCCGTCGGCGAACCGGTCGAACAGCAACGCGACCGAAACCGTTGGCATCTTCGTGACCGGGAAGTTGTCCATTGCGTCAGACGGTACCGCCCTCGGAGAGGTTCGCAGCCAAGCATCCGCCCGAAGGATGGCGATGGTCATGTCTTCCGAAACGGCATGCGGTCCCAGAACGCGAAAGCGACGAGGGTGAACACCGCAAGGTACAAGAGCGGCTGACCGGCGACGTACGCGACCCCTCCGACGGTCGCTGCTGCGCCCAGGCGCATCAACCGCTCAATGGCCGATAGCGGGATGGAACGCACCTGACCGTCGACAGCCCCGGCGAACACCTCGCCGATCCCGGTTCTGCTCTGGGCTCCGACAGCACGACCGGCAACGACGCCATCATGGATGGCGACGAACGTCGGGACAGCGCGCACCGAATGACGCTCGGCGAGATCTCGGTTCGTGCCAACATCGACCTCGACCAGTTCGACTTCGGACCTGTACTCGTCGGCCGCCGCGCGGACCACCGGGGTCATCGCCTTGCAGGTCGTGCAATGAGCCCCGGTGAAGTAGAGAACCTGGTTGGTTGCGTCAGTCACGGGTGGGTTGCTCCCTCGAATGGAACCTTCAGGCGGCGACGCTGCTGTTGTCGTCGGCCCTCGTCCCCCTGCCGATCACGGAGTAGATCGGGCACCAGCCGACAAGTCCGGTCACGAGCGGGATCAAACCGATTGCTGCGATTACCCAGCCCCAGCCGCCACCAACCACCAGGAAACCGACGCCGATCAGCACGATGCCGAGCACCACGCGGGCGATCCGATCCCAGCTTGCTTCGTTTGCCTTCATCACGAGACCTCCATGAGTCATTGATCTTCCTACCCGGTACGACGCGGCGAGGTAGCGATCGGTCACACGATTTCCTGGAGTCCAGACCACGCCAGATCAGGACAGCTGCGTCTGCTCCTGCGAGCACAAGGACCAAGGCAAGACCATGATGAGGGGCCGTTCGGAGAGGAGTACTCGATGTTGACGATGGCGGGAACGCCGCCGGCATTCCATCTTCTGGCGAAGCCGACGGGTCCGATCTGCAATCTGGACTGCGAGTACTGCTTCTTTCTGTCGAAAGAGATGCTGTATCCGGGGGACCGGTTTCGGATGGCCGACAACATGTTGGAGGAGTACCTCCGGCAACTCCTTGAATCTCACCGTACGCCGGAAGTGACGGTGGCATGGCAGGGCGGGGAGCCGACGATGATGGGCCTCGACTTCTTCAAACGCTCCATCGAACTCGTGGAGCAGTACCGCCGCCCGACGCAGCGTGTCGAGTACACCATCCAAACCAACGGCGTGCTGATCGATGACCGATGGGCGGCGTTCTTCAAGGAGAACAGCTTCCTCGTCGGGTTGTCGGTTGACGGCCCCCGAGACCTGCACGACGCCTATCGGGTTGACAAGCGGGGCGGCGGTTCGTTCGACCGAGTGATGGTCGGGTATGCGCACCTCCAGGCCGCCGAGGTCGAGGTGAATGTGCTGTGCACCGTGCACGCCGCCAATCAGGACCGTGGCGCCGAGGTGTACCGATTCTTCCGCGACGACATGGGTGTCCAGTTCATTCAGTTCATCCCGATCATCGAACGCACAACCGAGACGCTGCTGCCGATCGCAAACCTGGGCTGGAGTACCGAGCGCACCGAGAAGCGGCCGCTCTACGTGCAGCAGGGAACGTGGGTGACCGACCGCAGCGTCGGCGCCGACGCGTACGGGCGATTCCTCATCGATGTGTTCGATGAATGGGTGAAGAGCGATGTCGGCGAGGTGTATGTCCAGATGTTCGACACGGCGCTCGCGAATTGGCACGGCGAGCCGGGTGCGCTCTGTGTCTTCTCAGAGACGTGTGGGCTCGCCCTTGCTGTGGAGCACAACGGCGACCTCTACTCGTGCGATCACTTTGTTGAACCCGACTATCTGCTCGGCAACATCACGGAGACGCCGATGATCGAGTTGGTGTCATCGGACCAGCAGCGGAAGTTCGGGACCGACAAGCGGGATACGCTCCCTCAGTTCTGCCTGGACTGCGATGTGCGGTTCGCCTGTCACGGCGGCTGCCCGCGCAACCGATTCGCGACCACACCCGACGGCGAGGAAGGTCTCAATTACCTGTGTCCGAGCTACAAGGCCTTTTTCAAGCATATTGACCCGGCCATGAAGCTCATGTCCCGCTTGCTGAAGCAGAACCGGGCCCCTGCAGAGATCGTGCAACTCGGCGTCCCGAAGGGCGAGAGCTGAGGAAGTACCGATTGTTCCCGACGGTTGCTCCGCTGGATCGTATCGGACATGCCGCTCGGTCTCACGTCTGGTGAGTCTTCGGCTCTACGCCGTGGCGGTCGTCACCTGACCAGGTACGATGTTGGCGGATCGCGTCGTGGTCCACCGGCTCGGCCCGAAATGAGGAATACGACACCGCACCAAGGGGAGATAAACGGCGATGACGGATGCCCCGCAGACCGCTGGGAGGAAACGAACCGCGAGCGCCGAGTGGTACAAGCATGCGTTCCGCTACCTTGCCGCGTTGGCGATTCTTGTTCTTGCCACTGGCACGGTGGTGTACCACTTCGTCGAGGACTGGAGCTGGGTGGACTCGTTCTACTTCAGCTCGGTGGCGCTCACGACCGTCGGGTTCGGTGATCTGACGCCGACCACGGACGCGTCGAAACTGTTCACCGTCTTCTACATCTTCTCCGGCATCTCGCTCATCGGGGCGTTTCTCAACGCGTTGTTGAAGGTTCGTGCCGCGAAGGTAGGCGGTCTCCGCTCGGACGACTGAGCCACGGGCCATCCGGATCCGGCGCTCCGATCACGATCGTCTAGATGCCTGCTCCCTGGACGAGCGCGGGCTCGAGCACGATTGAGTCGGCAGGACTGTCGCCGTTCACCCGATCTTCGAGCTGTTGCACCCGCTCGAAAAGGATCTCGATCACCCGAACGGCATGGTCGTCGCCGCTTTCCTCCAGGGCCATGCTCAGCGCTGGTGAACCCGGAACGTGCTCGTCGATCACTCGGCCGGCCAATCCAACGACGGTCGAACCGGCCGGCACATCCTTCACGACCACAGCTCCGGCCCCTACTCGCGCACCCGCTCCGACGGCGACGGCGCCCAGGATCTTCGCCCCCGCCCCGACGACAACCCTGTCGCCGAGGGTTGGGTGCCGCTTCTGTCTCTTGAGGCTGGTGCCACCCAGCGTCACGCCCTGGTAGAGCATGACGTCGTCACCGATCTCGGCGGTCTCGCCGATCACGACGCCCATGCCGTGGTCGATGACGAACCGGCGTCCGATCGTTGCCCCGGGGTGGATTTCGATGCCGGTTACGGCGCGGCTCGCCTGGCTAGCCAGCCGCGCAATGAACGGATGACCCCCGGTCCACATTCGATGAGCAAACCGATGAATCGTCACTGCGTGGAGTCCGGGATAGAGAAGGAGCACCTCGGCGACACTTCGGGCCGCGGGGTCGCGGTCGAAAACGGCTTGAATGTCCTCGCCGAGCCTCCCCCAGAGACGGAGCCACCATCGCCTGGGCCCTTGACGCCCGCTCGCGGGCACGGAAGTCGGACGAGTCACGGCGCGACGCTCGTTTCGTCATTCTGGGCCAGCCCTGCCGAGAGATAACGCTCGCCGGTGTCGGGCAGGATGACGACGATGAGCTTCCCTGTGTTCTCGGGCCGGTTCGCGACGACGAGAGCAGCGTTGAGGGCTGCTCCGCTTGAGATCCCCGCAAGGATTCCTTCCTCGCGTGCGAGACGGCGGGTGGTGTCGAAAGCTTCGTCGTTGGTGACGGTGATTATCTCGTCGATGAGTTCCGGCCTGAGGACGTTTGGCACGAAGCCGGCTCCGATTCCCTGGATCTTGTGCGGACCCGGTTGACCACCCGACAGGACGGGGGAGTCTGCCGGTTCGACCGCCACCACGTGCAGCGAGGGTTTCCGATCCTTGAGTACCTCGCTGACACCGGTGATCGTTCCGCCGGTACCGACTCCGGCCACGAAGACGTCGATGTCGCCGTCCGTATCAGACCAGATCTCTTCAGCGGTCGTTCGGCGGTGGATGTCCGGGTTGGCGGGATTCGAGAACTGTCGGAGCATGATCGCATCGGGAATCTCTGCCGCGAGCTGTTCGGCTCTCGAGATGGCTCCGTTCATGCCGGTCGTTCCATCGGTGAGCACAACCTCTGCGCCGAGCAGGCTCAGGAGCTGACGGCGTTCGATGCTCATCGTGTCCGGCATGGTCAGTACGAGTCGGTAGCCCTTGGCCGCTGCGGCGGATGCCAATCCAATTCCGGTGTTGCCGCTTGTGGGTTCGACGAGCGTCGTCTCGCCAGGGCGCGCAGCACCCGCCCGCTCGGCAGCGTCGATCATGTTCAGGCCAATGCGGTCCTTCACGCTCGAGAGCGGATTGAACGACTCGACCTTCGCGACGATGCGAGCACCGCCGGTCGGAGAGAGGTGTCTGAGTTCGACGAGCGGTGTGCCGCCGATCGTCTCGGTGATATCGGAGAGTATCTGTCCCATTGTGGAAGTCCTCCAAGAGAAAAGCCCGGGCGATGTGCCGCGGGCCGTGTGCGTCAGGATTGTGGGGGAATCAGGGACAGCAACATCGTTCCGCGGTTGAGCGCGCACAAGCGCAGGCGGAGCAGCGGAAGTTGATGAACGTTCTCATATTCGGGTCGGGATGGTACCGGTGGGGGAGCGGCAATCGCACCGAGATTCGACAGCCCACCACTCGGGCGATTGAAGGGAATCGCAGGCCGCGCTCATGAGGCACGGCCCGCGTTCCTCTTCGCTAACGCTCTGTGTTTGCGTCCGATGGGAACTTGCCCAGGTGCATCTTGACCGTGGCAGCGCGGTCCACTCCATTCCGCGGGCTGACAGCGCCGCATACGGGGTGGAGAACCCTGGGTTCGCTGCGCCGACCATTCCGCAAGCTGACGGCGCCGTATGCGGGGTGGAGAACCCTGGGTACGCAGGTAGGGCAGAATGGTGGCGATGGCGACCCAACCGACCACCGGACGGGGCACCCTCGGCACTTTTGCCGGGGTGTTCACGCCGTCGATCCTCACCATCCTCGGGATCATCCTGTTCCTGCGGATGGGATTCGTGGTCGGCAACGCCGGACTCACCCAGACGCTGCTGATCATCGGTCTGGCGACCGGTGTCGCGATCCTGACGAGCATCTCGCTTGCGGCCATCGCCACCAACATCCAGGTGAAGGGCGGCGGCGACTACTACCTGATTTCGAGGACGCTCGGCGTTGAATTCGGCGGTGCCATCGGGGTCGTCCTGTTCCTGGCGCAATCGGTATCGGTGGGGTTCTACGCCATCGGTTTCGGTGAGATCACCGCCGACCTCCTCGGATTCGACTCGAAGATCTCGGTGCAGATCATCGCCCTGCTTGCCGTCCTGCTGCTCTCGGGCTTCGTGTGGGCCGGCGCCGACGTCGCCAGCCGGTTCCAGTTCGTCGTGATGGCCTTCCTCGTTGCCGCTCTCCTCTCCTTCTATGCCGGCGCCTTCGGCTCCGCAGAGTCGGCGACCCTCAGTGAGGGCTGGAGTTCGCCGCCGCAGGCACTCGGCTTTTGGGCGGTGTTCGCCATCTTCTTCCCCGCCGTCACCGGCTTCACGCAGGGCGTCAGCATGTCCGGGGATCTGAAGGATCCCGCCAAGAGCCTGCCGCGCGGAACGTTCGCCGCGGTTGGCCTGTCGACGATCGTGTACGTGACGGTGGCGATCATCCTCGCGGCCTCGGTGCCTCAGATCCTGCTGGTGGACGATGCAGGAGAGGCGATGCGCACGATCGCCCTCATCGGACCGCTCATCGTCCTCGGTGTCATCGCTGCAACGCTGTCATCGGCCATGGCCTCGTTCCTCGGTGCGCCGCGCATCCTTCAGTCGCTGGCCTCGGATCGAGTATTCCCGTTACTCAACGTCTTCGCCAAGGGTCACGGACCCCAGTCGAATCCGCGCCTGGCGGCGCTGCTCTCCCTAGCGATCGCGATCCTCACCCTCGGCCTCGGCAGCCTCGACGCCATCGCCGCGGTGGTCTCCATGTTCTTCCTCATCTCCTACGGACTGCTCAACTACGCGACCTACTGGGAGGCCCGCGCCAAGAGCCCGTCGTTCCGCCCGCGATTCCGATTCTTCGATCAGCGCCTCAGCCTCCTGGGTGCTACGGCTTGTCTCGGTGCGATGCTGGCGATCAACGTGTTCGCCGGCGCCGCGGCGTTGCTGGTCATGTTCGGTGTCTATCAGTATCTCTCCGTGCGACGGTCGCCGGAGCGCTGGGCCGACTCTGCGTCTTCGCACTATTTCCAGAGGGCAACGGAGAGCATCCGTGGCCTCTCCAGCGAAGAGCAACACGCACGGAACTGGCGCCCCCAAGTGCTTGCGTTCTCGGCAGACCCGAGTCGCCGTGAACGTCTGATCCGATTCGCCGCGTGGCTTGAAGGCGGGAGCGGCCTCACCGTTGCGATTCGCGTGCTTGAGGGTGAAGGCGCCCTCATGCGTCGTGAGCGAGACCGGGCGGAGGCGGAACTTCACGAGCAGATCGAGAAGTTGGATCTCGACGTCTACTCGCGTGTCGTCCTGGCTGCGGACTCGATGGAGGGGTTGCCGGTGGTCGTGCAGTCATTCGGAATCGGTGCGCTGCAGGCCAACACAGCGTTGTTCGGCTGGCCGGAGCGGCCGAACGAGGAACGCCGCATCCCCTACGTCCGATCCCTCCTTGACATATCCCGGCTTGGGGTCAACGTCGTCACGATGTGGAGCGACGAGCAGCGGTGGGGGGCCATGACGGCACGGTCCAAGCGGAATCGCCGCATTGATGTCTGGTGGAATGACGATGACTCGAGCCGCCTGGCGCTGCTGGCTGCCTATCTCTTCACGCGGAACTCAGAATGGTCACGCGCCACGATTCGCGTGCTTGCCGGGGCCGGCCCGGAGGGCCTGGTGCAGCGACGTGCCGAACTGGCAGCGATGCTCCAGGAAGCTCGCATCGAGGCCGACGTGGTCTGCCTCATCGATCCCGACCAAGCGGCGATCGTGAACGCGTGCGCGGACGCGGCCCTGGTCCTCGTGACGATGCGGATCCGCGGTGATGAGACCCTAGACGCCCTCGGTGGTGACCTCGACTTGCTCCTGCGTCGGCTCCCGATGGCCGCAGCGGTGCTCGCCGGGGAGTCGTTTGATCTGCTCGCAGGACCCGAGTCAGGCCACCATGAATCGCTGACGGAGGCTGAGGAGGCGCTCGCGGAGGCCAAGGCACGGCTCGCAACTCTGGAGAAGAAGTTGCTCGAGGCCACGGCAGCTCTTGAGGTCGCGGTCGCGACCGACGGGTCTGATCCGGGCGACGACTTCGAGGACCTCGACCGTCAGCGCGAGATCGTGCTGCGGCGGACCATCAAGGCTCGCGTTCGCGTCGAATCAGCGCAGGCCGACGTCGATGCGTTGCTGGGCCCTTAGCTCTCACACGAACGGAAGATGTCCGGTGAGTGGAGTTCCGCCTGGTACCGTCATGTGTAGGTGAGCATGAGGAGGAGGAGACGATGGGTGATTTCCTGAAGGCCCTATTGGCGGCGTTCATTGCATTTGCACTGTTCACGTTCCCGGCGACCTGGCTGTTGATGCTGTTCTTCGGGAATATCGGCTGGGAACTGTCCTATGTGGGAACCCTCCCTCTCGGGATCCTGGTCTCGGTCCTGCTCGGTGGCGTACTCAGCCGTCCCTGGTAGAACGTCGTCAGAAGACAATCGCAGAGAGGCGACCTCGCGCTCGAGGTCCTCTCTTCTTCGTTCCGTCGTGCGCTGCCGACGCGGAGTTCGTGTTGTCACCTACTCGCATGGTCGGGCCGCGTAAGGCCGATTGTCACGCTTGCGATGAGAACCCAGACTGGGAACCCGACTCCGACCGGTTCGAACACGAGAGGGAACAGGAACAGGAGCGCTCCTCCTGCATACCCGAGGAACGCGAGCCAATTGGGGAGTACCGGTGCGCGCAGGATCAGAGTCGAGGTCGTGAACATGAACACAGCCTGCATACGGGGTCCAATGACGAGGAGCAGTCCGGTGGCGGTGCCGATCGCGTACGTCGCAGATGCCTGGTCGACCGATGCATTGTCGACCACCGAGAATGCAAGCGCTGGCGCTGCGAGTGCGACCGTGCCTGTGATGTAGGTTGCGACGTAGAGAACCGCCGATCCGAGGAATACCGTCGAGAAGAACCGATCCTCATGATCACCGATCCTTCGTCGAATGACGGCGACAAACCAGAGAAACGCCACCGATGCGATCGACACAAGGCTCAAGCCGACGGTGAGCGTGGCCCGATTCCCGGCATCTTCGAACCAACTGATGGCCGTTCCGTCCGCGAGGCTCAGATCAGCGGGGAGGCGGAGCAGGAACAGCGCCACGATCGTGAGCACGGCGTAGGCGACGCCCGCGATCGCAGCGGACTCGATTGACCGCAACCGCTCGCGTCTCGGAACCCCGCTCACCCGGCGAGTATGGCACGACCCCAGCCGCCGGTCGCTGTTCGAGTCGGAGGAGAAACAATCATCTCCTCGGAGCGCCGCGCGGCTCCACCAATCCGGCGATTCTCAGCGTTGCTGGCCGGAGCCGCCCCCACTTCTGTACCGAAGTCGGAGTCCCGTTGGGGAAGCCGATGCTTCGCTCTCTAGCCGGCCGCTGTTGTGGTCGGTGCTTCCGTCGTCGTCGCTGCCGGAGCCGTCGTGTCCGTCGAGTCGTCGCCGGAGGCGTTCATGAGGACGGCGATCAGTACGACGATCGCGATGATCGCGAGGACCACCCCGATGATCGTCCCGAACGCGGATCCGCGTTTCTGGGTGATTTGAACGGTCGTGGCGGGTTGGGGCTGCGGCGGCACCGGTGCTTGGGTACCCGGGGCCGGCGGGGCGGTTGCGACATCCGCACCCATGGGATCAGGGTCCGTCCCGGTGTTGCCGCCCGAGCTCACCTGGTTTGTCCATTGTGCGCCGTTCCAATACCGATATGAGTACTTGCTGGTCGGGTCGGTGTACCAACCGGCTGGTTGCTCAGCCATGTGTTCTCCCTCGCTGTGTGGTATGGACCCTACGGGTGGGTCGTGCAGAATGGGCCACCCTAGTCGGATGGCTGTCGCGGATCGGGGTCGGTTCCTTGGCTGGGGACGCTTCGTTCGCGGCAGATCAGCCGATGTGGGTAATAGCTCGACCGGTTGATCCGAAGAGATGGAATCGGCGGGTCCAGATCTCGACCTCGTCGCCGATGCTCGGGTCATCCTCATCGAATCGCATCACGATCTTGTCGGACCCAAGGTCGACATCCGCAAAACTGTGGGCACCGTGACGCTCGAGTGCCACGACAACGCCCCGCATTCCCGCTGTCGGCACGATGTCCCAGTCGTGAGGTCGAATTCCAACGACGACCGGACCCGCCGGAGTCTGTGGAGGCACC
>Ga0272441_10011605_pt1 | contig 13039 bp, 11 predicted proteins | sample SSMProp6N_FD_193582 | JGI IMG/M metagenome (GOLD analysis project Ga0272441, IMG submission 193582) | Marine sediment archaeal communities from Little Sippewissett salt marsh, Falmouth, MA, United States - SSM-Prop-6N | ecosystem: Environmental > Aquatic > Marine > Wetlands > Sediment ...
GAGCGGATCGTCCTCGCCGCCGGAGCACAGCGCACTCTCGACGCAGCGGCCGTCGCGGCGGGCGTCTTGCACGCCGATCTAATGGAGAGCGCTGGCCGGTCTGCGGCGGAGTGGATCCTCGATCACCTCCGCCCGGCGAACGCGATCGTGCTGTCCGGCCCGGGCGGCAACGGCGGGGACGGGCTCGTCGTCGCAAGACTTCTTCAGGAGGCAGGTGTCAAGGTGCGAACGGTCCTCCTCCGTCCGGCCGCCGATCTCTCCAAGACAACGCGTGTCATGCTCGATCGGCTTCAGCAGGCGCGGGGGCGGGTCGACGCGCTCGAAGACCTTGAGGCGGCGAAGATCGAATCGGCGCTGACGTCAGCCGACTGGGTCGTCGACGGCCTGTTCGGCAGCGGACTCACTCGTCCGCTCGACGGCCCGGCCGGCGAGCTGGTGGAGCGGGTGAACGGGAGCGGCGCGCGAATTGTCAGCCTCGATCTTCCGAGCGGCCTCTCCGCCGACGCGGGAGCGCTCCTCGGCGTGTCGGTCCACGCCGAGATCACGCTGGCGATGGCGTTCCTCAAGCCGGCCCATCTCCTCTATCCGGCGTCCGGTTGCTGCGGCAACGTGGCCGTCGTCCCGGTCGCGTATCCGGAGGCGCTCGTCGCGAACGTCGATCCATGGGGCCGCGTCCCCGAGCCGCCCGGCGTTGCGGGGCGACTTCCCGCGCGCCGCCCGGACGGGCACAAGGGAACGTTCGGGCGCGTTCTGGTCGTCGCCGGGTCGATCGGGATGACGGGCGCGGCGATTCTGGCCTGCCGCGGAGCCCTGCGCGCCGGAGCCGGCCTCGTCTCGCTCGCGGCGCCGGCCTCGCTGAGCGGAGTGTTCGACGTCGCACTGTCGGAGGTGATCCTGTATCCGCTCCCGGAGACGGACGGGCGCCTCGCCGGATTCGACGACGCGCGGTTCCTCGCAGCGCTAGATCTGGCTGACGTTCTGGCAATCGGCCCCGGACTGGCCCGCGCGGCGGAGACCGGCGAGGTTGTCCGATCGATCCTCAGACAAGCCGTCGGACGGATCGTTCTCGATGCCGACGGGATCTTGGCCTGTGCCGACGATGTGGATCTCCTCCGAAGCCTCGGGCGCCGTCTCCTGCTGACGCCGCATCCCGGCGAACTCGGCCTGCTCCTCGACCGGCCGGCGGAGGAGATCGATCGGGATCGTGTCGATGTGGCGAGCGCACTCGCGGTGGATCGCGGGAACGTCGTTCTACTCAAGGGGCGTCCGACTGTCGTCGCCACACCAGAGGGTGAGCGGTTCCTGAATCCGACCGGAAACACCGGGCTCGCGACCGGAGGCAGCGGCGACGTGCTGACGGGCCTGATCGCCGGTTTCGCGGCCGGCGGCGCCTCGCTCGAGGATGCCGCGGTCCTCGGTGCCTACGTTCACGGCTGGGCGGCGGAGGTCTTCTCTCGAAGTCGCGCCGAGCGTTCGCTGACCCCGTCGGACGTGCTCGACCTGATGCCGGAGGTCCTTCGAGAGGTCGAGGCGTGGAACTGAGGCTCGTCGACTCCCACGCCCATCTCGACGATCGCGCGTTCGCGAAGGATCGCGCGGCGGTCATTGCGCGCGCGTTCGGTGAGGGGATCGGCGTGATCACGATCGGCACGGATCTCGCCTCGAGCCGGGAGGCGGTTCGCCTAGCGAAGCGACATCGGGGCATCTGGGCGACCGTTGGCGTTCACCCGCACGATGCGAAGACGGTGACGAAAGACGTGCTGGCGGAGCTGGAAGAGCTCGCGGCCGCGGCCGTCGGGGTCGGCGAAATCGGACTCGACTACTACCGCGACCTTTCGCCGCGGGACGTGCAGCGGCGGGTCTTTGGCGAGCAACTCGAGCTCGCGGCCCGAGTCGACCTCCCGATCGCGATTCACAACCGTGAGTCAACCGGCGATCTTCTCGCGATTCTGCGCGAGCGCTTGGGGGCCCATCGCGGCGTCATCCACTCGTTCCTCGGCGATCGCACCCTCTCCCAGACCTTCCTCGATCTCGGCTTCCACTTGGGGATTGGCGGCCCGGTCACGTTCCCGAAGAACGGAGCACTTCGCAACGCGGTTCGAGCGATCCCGCTCGACCGGATCCTCGTCGAGACCGACTGCCCGTATCTCACCCCAGTTCCGTACCGTGGCCGGCGAAACGAACCGGCATACGTTCAATACGTCGCCGAGGCTATCGCCGAGCTGAAGGGCCTCGCAGTTGAGGAGGTTTCCCGGCAGACGACGGAGAACGTCCGACGCCTCTTCGGCGTTCTCGACTGAGTCGGGCCAGACACTCGCTGCAAACCTGTTGCGCCGATGGTCCGTTGGCTATCATCCGGCAACCGCGGTCGGCCCCTTCCGGGCGGGCCGCTCAAACGCGTGAGGTGACATGTCTTTCGATCAGGCGTGGGATCGGCTGCTGGCGCGGGATGCGGTAACGCGAAACCCGAACCGTGACGAAATGATTCGGGCGGCAGTGAAGCATCGGGAGGCGATGGCGAGCGCCTGCGGCGCGCTGTCGACCTGGACACCGACGGAGTCGACGGGACGGAGCCCGGCGGACACGGTCATCGTCCGGCGGCCGGACAGCGAAGCAACGATCGACTGGGACTCACCGAACAACGTCCCGATCGAGCCGGAGACGTTCGATGACGTCGTCGAGGACGCCCTTCGGACACTCGAGGAGAAGGACCGGCTCTACGCCGTCGACCGCGTCGTCGGCGCAGACGTCGCGTACGCACTTCCCGTCTCGGTGATCTCGTCGAGCGCGTTGACCGCGCTCTTCTCGGACAACATGTTCCGGCCGGTGCCGGAGAATCTCTCGGAGAGCGTCTTTGCCGACCGCCCGTTCCGCCTGCTCGTTCTCCCTTACGACAAGCTCGATCCGGCTCGCTACGAGGGGCGGCTGCGCGTCGATCCGCGTCTGGGCGGGACGTCGACGATGGTCATCGGCATGGACTTCGACTGCTGCATCGGCGTCGTCTACGGCTCTGCCTACGGCGGCTCGGTGAAGAAGCTGATCTTCACGGTGATGAACTACCTACTCCCGGGCGAAGGGATCCTGCCGCTTCACTGCTCGGCGAACGAAGGTCCGGACGGCGACATCGCGCTCCTCCTCGGTCTCTCCGGTACGGGGAAGACCACGCTCTCCGCCGACCCGCGAAGGGCGCTTCTCGGCGACGACGAGCACGGCTGGAGCGATCGTGGCATCGCCAACTTCGAGAACGGCTGCTACGCCAAACTGATCGACCTCGATCCGGCCAAGGAGCCGGAGATCTACCACGCGGTGATGCACGAAGACGACGTCGAGAAGCACGGAGCGATCGTCGAGAACGCGATGGTCTACCCGGAGGGAACGTTTGACCTCTGTGACGACCGATTTACCCCAAACTCCCGCGGCTCCTACCCACTCTCGTACTTGTCGAACACTAAGCCGTCGTCGGTCGGAGGCCATCCGAATACGATCCTCTTCCTGACTGCCGATGCGAACGGCGTTCTCCCGCCGGTCGCGCGGCTGACCGACGAGCAGGCGATGCTCTGGTTCCTGATGGGATACACGAGCAAGCTCGCCGGCACGGAGACGGGCATCGTCGAGCCGAAGACGACGTTCTCCCGGTTCTTCGGCGAGCCGTTCATGCCGCGGAATCCGGACGTCTACGCGAGCATGCTCGGCGAGCGGCTCGAGAAGCACGGGACGGACGTCTATCTCGTCAACACCGGCTGGAGCGGCGGCCCGTTCGGCGAAGGATCGAGGATCGACATCGACGTGACGAGGGCGATCGTCCACGCCGCGCTCTCCGGGGAGTTGGCCGGTGCGGAGACGGTCAAGAACGAGACCTTTCACCTTCGGGTGCCGCTGAACTGTCCCGGCGTCGATTCACGGATCCTCGACCCGCGGACCACGTGGGCCGACGCGGCGGCGTACGACACGCGGGCCGCCAAGCTGGCCGCCGAGTTCGCCGCGCACTTCGCCAAAGCGTACGCCGACAAGGGGATCGATCCCGCCGTCGCGGCGCAATGCCCGGGCACCTGAGTCCTTCGGGCTCAGGTGCGGTCGGCTCTCCGCTTCGTGGAGCGCCCCCAGAATCAGAGAACTCAGAGGCCATCGACCCGCCGCTACCGCGGCGTGTCCCCCGGATCACGGGACTCAGAGGCCGTCGGCTCTCCGCTTCCGCGGAGTGCCCGTCCGTTGCGCTGAAGGCGCTCCCGGCTCGCCGCCCGATGGTAGGGCGTCGAACGGAATCTGTTGCGACGAAGGCGCCTCGGCTCGACGCCCGGTGGTAGGGCGTCGAACGGAATCTGTTGGGCCGAAGGCGCTCCCGGCTCGACGCCCGGTGGTAGGGCGTCGAACGGAATCTGTTGGGCCGAAGGCGCTCCCGGCTCGACGCCCGAGGGTAGGGCGTCGAACGGAATCTGTTGCGCCTTTGGCACAACAGACCTTGACAGTGGAACAGTGTGCTGTTATGCTGCATTTGCGACCCTCAACGGGGTCGACAGCCAGGCCGAGTCGAACGAACCCACGGCCGGAGGAGGCTCGGAATGAACGATGACAAACTGATCTCCAAGAAGGACGTCCTCGAACGGATGCACATCTCCTACGGCCAGCTCTATCGCTGGAAGCGGAAGGGGCTCATCCCTGAGTCCTGGTTCATCCGCCGATCGACGTTCACGGGACAGGAAACCTTCTTCCCGGAGCACAAGATTCTCGAGCGGATCGAGCAGATCAAGGACATGAAGGGAGACCATCCGCTCGACGATCTTGCGGACGTGATCACGTCGCACGTCAACGCGAAGCTGCAGGTCGCGTTTGATCAACTGCAGCGACTGAAATGGTTCGACGACACCGTCTTGGAAACGTGCGACATCGATCGCGGCCGGTCGACGCCGCTGTCGATTCACGAGACGCTCTGCATCGCCGTGCTCAGCCGGCTTCGCAAGACAGCACGAGCCGAGGAGCTCGATTTGGTGAAGCGCACGCTCGTGGATCGCCGTGACGAACTCCTTGATCGCATTGCGGACGAGAAGCTTCATCTCTACCTTCTGAGGAAGAAGCTCTCTGGAGGGGGCATCTCGGCGGAGATCAGTCTCGTGACGGTGGCTGGGCCGAAAGCAGTGTTCGATCCGGACATCGAGAAGGTCGAGACGATCGACTTGGGGCATATCCTCGAGCGGATCAAGCTCGATCTGGCCAAGACGCCGGAAGGCGAGCCGCCGAAGCGGACGGCCGAAGGAAACACGGAGGCGGACGATGAACGATGACAAGCGATCTGCGAGCCTGTCGGGTGCTGGGCAGCTGAGCGGAGGGGACTACACGCGCGTGTCGATCTCCGGGGCAGGCAAAGTGACCGGTGATCTCAAGGCGGAAGCCCTGCGGATCTCCGGCGCGGGCAAGGTCGAAGGTCGCACGGACGCCTTGAGTATCACCGTCTCCGGAAGCGGCGCCTTCGGCGGGGAAGTGATCGCCGAGGAGATGCGCGTCAGCGGTGCGGCGCGGATCGACGGCGCAGTGAAGGTCAAAGAGCTCAAGAGCTCCGGCTCGTACCGCGTGAAGGAATCGGTCTCCTCCGAGTACGTGAAGACGAGCGGGATCCTTCGCGTCGGCGGAGACGTCGAAGCGGACATCTTCAAGGCGAGCGGCGGCTTCGAGATCGAAGGGCTTCTCTCGGCGGACAAGGTCGAGATCCGCCTCGGCGGGCGCTGCTACGCGAAGGAGATCGGCGGCGCCAAGATCGACGTCCGGCGCGGCGGATACCGGGAGCGAGGCATCCTGCTCGACGGACTCGTGCGGATGCTGAGCGGCCGGGGAACGGCCGAGTTGCGCGCGACCTCGATCGAGGGGGACGAGATCCATCTCGAGGACACGACGGCCGACGTCGTTCGGGGGACCCGTGTCGAGATCGGTCCGGGATGCCGCATCGGCGAGGTGGAGTACTCGGAGACGCTCGACGTGCACTCCGACGCCGAGGTGAAGAAGCAGACCAAGACCTAGCGAACCACGCGACGCGCCCGGGTGAATCGGGATCGTCTTTGGCCGGCTCGCGCCGTCAGGGAGGCGCGAGCCGGCCCCACCGTCAGCGGTTGACCGTGTGAATCGCCCGGCCGAGTGCGTTCTCGGCCGCCTCCTTCAACCCCTCTGGAAGCGTGGGATGTGCGTGGACCGGCTCGGCGATCGCCTCGAGCGGAAGGCCTCGCTGTAGGACGACGGCCGCCTCGGCGATGATGTCCGAGGCCTCGGCGCCGACGATCTGAACGCCGAGGAGCTTGTGGTCCGACGCTCGTGCGACGACCTGGAAGAACCCGTCCGCCTCTCGCATCCCGAGCGCCTTGCCCAGCCCGGCGTATTGGAACCGCCCGACGAGAATTGGCTCATCGAGTTCCTTCGCTTTGGCTTCCGAGAGCCCGACCGACGCGATCTCAGGATCGGTGAAGATCGCCTGTGGGATCTGCTCGTAGTCGACGGGTTCGGCTTCGAGGCCTCCGAAACGGTCGGCGAGGGCGACCGCCTCGGCGGCCGCCTTGTGGGCGAGCATCGGACCGGCCACGATATCTCCGATCGCGAAGACGCCTTCCGCCGACGTCGCCAGCCGCTCGTCGACGGCGACGCGACGCGCCGAATCGAGTTCGACGCCTGCTTCCTCGAGGCCGAGATCCTCGACGTTCGGCCGTCGCCCGACCGCGACGAGAATCCGATCTCCTGCGATCGTCTCGCCGCCCTCCAGGTTCAGGGTCACGCCGTCGTCTCGGGGCTCCCAGGATTCGGCCTTCACGCCGAGTCGCAGGTCGATCTCGTCGTTCTTGAACGCGCGCTTGAGCGCGCTCGTCGTCCGGCGATCGAGATCGACCGTGGAGAGGATCTCCGGCAGGAGTTCGACGACCGTGACCTCACTTCCGAGTCGGCGGTAGATGGTCGCCAGTTCCAGTCCGATGACGCCGCCGCCGATCACGATCAGGTGTCCCGGGATCTCGGGCAGGGCCAGCGCGTCGTCGGAGGACCAGATCGGATCGGCGTCGAACGGGAACGGCGGGATCTCGATCGATCGGGAGCCGGTCGCGAGGACGATCCGATCGGCCTCGAGCGTCTCGCCGTTCGACAGCTCGACGCGGCCGTCGCCGGCGAGGCGTCCACGCGCGCGCAGCAGCTCGACGCCGTTCTTCTCGATGAGCTGAGCGACGCCGCCGGTCAGCCGGGTCACAACGTCCTGCTTCCACGCAGCGAGCTTCTCCAGATCGAGCGCGGGCTCCGCGTACGAGATTCCCATCTCGTCCGCTGTCGCTGCCTGGTGCAGGAGCTTGGTGGCGGCGTAGAGCGCCTTCGTCGGGACGCAACCCCAGTTGAGGCAAACGCCACCGACCTCGGCCTCCTCGACCAAGCCCACCTTCAGACCCAGCTGTCCGCACCGAATGGCGCACGCATACCCTCCGGGGCCTCCTCCGATAACCATCACGTCGTAGCGCATGTCGATCCCTCCGGGCGATACGGTATCGGTGGACTTCAAGGGGATCAACTAGGCCGTTGGGATTCACGTTCGAGAGCTTCGATAATCCGGGCATGCCTTCCAATCACTCCAGCGAGAAGCCGGCTCTCGGCTGTCATCTCTCGATTGGGAGGGGCCTGAGGACCGCCGTGGACGAGGCGGAGGCGCTGGGGAACGACGCCCTTCAGATCTTCACGCACAGCCCGTCGGTCTGGCGGATGAAGCCGATCGCTCCGGAGCGGGCGGCGGCCTTCGTCGAGCACCGGGCATCATCTTCGGTCGGGTACCTGGTCGTTCACGCGATGTACCTGCTGAACCCGGGCAGTCCGAAGACGGACCTCTGGCGCAAATCCACCGACGCCTTGATCGAGGAGGTGCTCCGCGCTCGGCTGTTGGGCGCGGAGGCGGTCGTCACGCACCTCGGTGCGCACGTTGGATCCGGTCTTTCGGCGGGAATCGAGCAAGTGGTCCGCTCGCTCGACCAGGTTCGCGCGGCTTGTCTGGCGGAGGCCGATGGGGGGCCGCGGCTCCTGCTCGAGAACACGGCGGGGAGCGGGACGACGATCGGAAGCTCGTTCGACGAACTGGCGGAGATCTTCGACGGTCTCGGGGATTCAGATGGGTTCGGCGTCTGTCTCGACTCCGCACACGCGTTCGCTGCGGGCTACGACCTGCGGACGACGGCGAACGTGGCGGAGACGCTCGCGGCACTCGACGCCGCGGTGGGGCTCGGTCGTCTCGGGTTGATCCATCTGAACGACTCCAAGTACGCTTGCGGTGCGCGCCGCGATCGCCATGAGCACATCGGGCTCGGTGAGATCGGACGAGAAGGGCTGGGCGCTCTGGCGCGGCGCGCGGGGGCACTCGGCGTTCCCGTGATTCTCGAGACGCCGAAGACGATCGACGGTCGGGGGGACGCAGATCGGATGAATCTGGCAACGGTTCGTGGCCTTCTCGGGCCGCGAGACGATGAGGAGGACGAAGGATGAAGCTGTTCATCGATACGGCCAACGTGTCCGAGATCCGGGAGATGGCTTGGCTTCTCGACGGGGTGACGACGAATCCGTCCCTCGTTGCCAAAGAGAAGCGGCCGTTCCAGGAGATCATTCGGGAGATCTGCGGGATCGTCGACGGTCCGATCAGCGCCGAGGCGACCGCGCTCGACGTCGAGGGAATGGTCGACGAGGGTCGGACGCTGGCGAAGATCCACGACAACGTCGTCGTCAAAATCCCGATGACGGAGGCAGGGATGCAGGCCGTACAGGCGCTCGCGGCCGACGGGATCCGAACCAACGTCACGCTCGTCTTCTCGTCGAACCAGGCGCTTCTCGCGGCCAAGTGTGGGGCGGCCTACGTCTCCCCGTTCATCGGCCGGATCGACGATGCGGGCGGGACTGGGATGGACGTCGTCGGGGAGATCGTTGCGATCTTCGAGACCTACGCCTTCCCAACTGAGGTTCTGGCGGCGAGCATTCGGCATCCTCAGCACGTCCGCGACGCCGCGCTCCTCGGCGCCGATGTTGCCACCGTTCCGTACGGCGTGCTGAAGAAGCTGTTCAACCACCCGCTCACCGACATCGGCATCGAGCGCTTTCTCAAGGACTGGGAGGGCGTTCCGAAGTAGAGTTCCGGCCACAGCGAGAACGGAGTCATGGGTCGCTTTCACCTGATCGACAGGAAGTTCAGGCAAGATCCGAGCCACTACATCCTTCAGGCGTTGCTGGCGTTTGTCGTCGTCGGGGCGATCGTGCTGTTGATGGGCACGCTGACCCGCGGGGCGCTGGTCGCCGCGCTCGGAGCGAGCGCGTTCGTCGTGTTCGCGATGCCGGACAGCAAGACGGCGACCCCGCGGAGCTTGATCGGTGGGCACGCCCTCTGCATGGCGATCGGGTCGCTCTGCTCGATTCCGCTGAGACTCGGGCTCGTACCGTCCAACAGCGTGTCGGTCGGACTGCTGGGGGCCGCCGCCGTGAGCCTGGCGCTGTTCGGGATGGTCGTCACTGACACCGAGCATCCCCCCGCCGCCGGGAACGCGCTCGCGTTCGCCGTGGCGCCGATCGGCCTCGAGCACGCGTTGTTCACCGCGGGAACGATCGTTCTCCTCGCGTTGGCTCGCCACGCCCTTCGCGGCTGGTTGCGCGATCTCACCTGAGACGTTGCAGAGCCGTCACACGGGCGAGAGAAGCGCGTTCACGACCTCGTCGATGAGGTCGTCGCGGTTGCTCAGCTTGACGCGGAAGAGCCGAAGCTCCTGACGGACGCGGTGGGCGAGCGCATGGTCTGCGTTGGCGTGGGTCGAGATGAGGAGCGCCCGGTCGCTTGCCAGAGCAGCTTCGACGGCCGGAACGAACCGCGTCGAGTGAAGCTCCATCGGCGCGATCTCGTCGATGACGACGAGGTCCTTCGAGCGGACGGCTTCGAGGATCGCCGCGATCCCCGTGCTCTCCAGCGACTCGAGATCGACGCGATAGCGGCCGACGGACGGTCCGTCGCGGCGGTGGACGTGGGCCAGGACGCCTTCGACGCCGGTGGCGACGTCTCGCACGGCGAAGCCGACGCGACGCCCGCAGACGCGCGTCTCGGTTGTCAGCATGCCGCCGACGGATCCGGCCTTCTTCTCGGCGAGGCGCTCCAGCACCCGCGCGATCAGCGTCGATTTCCCGACGCCCGGCCGTCCGGTGATCGCAACTCGTCCCTTGATCGGCATTTCGTCGGATTCTATCCTCTCGTCGATGGACGACAAAGCAGAGCTGTTGGCGATTCTCGAGGACGAGTTCCGCAGGCATCCCGCGGCAGGGCCGCAGGACCTGCGGAAGCTCGTGTACCAATCGGTCTTCGGCGGAGATCACCTCCTCTCCAATCTCGACCGCTTCCGGGCGGGCCTCACCATTGAGTGGTCGCAGGTCCTGCCGTCCGGCGGCCTGTCGAGCGCGATCCAGCCGATCTCACCGGACGGGCGTGTCGCGCGCATCCACCTCGCCCCGTGCAAGGTGGCCGGCGTCGACGTCGACGACCTGGCCGATATGCTCCTCGCGCAGCGGCGGAAGGGCGGAGAGCGTGCCGCGTTCGAGCGGCGGTGGAGAGCGGTCGTCGAACTCGTCGATGAGGGGAGACTGCCGATCTCGGTGGCGGCCTCGCGGGGCCTCGATCAAATCGAGGGACTTCCCCACCACAGTGAAACGTATGGCCCGACGGCGTACCGGGTAATCAACGATTTGCACGAGCCGACGGTCATCGCTCGGCTTCGCGCGTGGGGGATCGCCGCGCCGTGATCGACTCAGGGCGGAGGATCGGCCACCTCGATATGGACGCCTTCTTCGCCGCGGTGGAGCAGCTCGACGATCCCTCGCTGCGCGGGCGCCCGGTGATCGTCGGCGGCCTCGGCCCGCGAGGTGTCGTCTCGACCGCGTCCTACGAGGCGCGGGTCTTCGGGATTCACAGCGCGATGCCGACCGCGGTCGCACGGCGTCGGTGCCCGGACGGGGTCTACTTGCGTCCTCGCTTCGGCCGATACAAGGAGATCTCGGACATCGTTCGAGAGATCTTGCGCGGCGCTTCGACGACGGTCGAGACGGTCTCTCTGGATGAGGCGTTCTTCGATCTGTCCGCGTACGGAGCGGACGTGAATGCGTCGATCGAGGCGGCGCGGAAGATCAAGGCCGACGTCCAAGAGGCGACGCGGCTGACCTGCTCCGTCGGCGTCGCGCCGAACCGCTTCCTCGCGAAGCTCGGCTCGGAACTCGACAAGCCGGACGGGTTTCTCGTCATCGACCCGGAGAGCGTTCGTGAGCTGCTCGATCCGCTTCCGGTCGGGCGCGTCTGGGGCGTCGGGCGCGTCACCGAACGGCGGCTGAGCGGCCTTGGCCTCCTTCGCGTGCGAGATCTTCGGCTGACGCCGGCCGACCTTCTTGCTCGCGAGTTCGGATCGGCCGGCGCCAGGCTTCAAGCGCTGGCGCGGGGTGAGGACGACACACCGCTCTCGGGGGAGGCGGCGTCTCGCTCGATCTCGCGGGAGTTGACGTACGCGTTCGACCTGATCGATCCGGCCGAAATCGAGGGCGAGGTTCGGTTGCTGGCACGAGACGTCGCTTCGAGGCTTCAGGCGGAATCGCTCTTGTGCCGCACCGTTCGGGTCAAGGTTCGCTACCCGGATTTCCGAACGATCACGCGCCAGTTCCGCTTCGGCGTCGGCGTCGACTCGAGCGGGATGATCGAGCGGCTGGCTGTCCATCTTCTTCGCAGCCGGGTTCCGCTCGACGAGTCAGGGATTCGCTTGGTCGGCGTCGGCGTGGGGCACCTCACGGAGTCGACCGCGCGCCAGCTCTCTCTGTTCGACTGAGGAGGGCCACCGCGCTCTGCCGGCGTCGGCAGATGGAGACAGAAGGCACCTTCAGGAGGGAACGATTCGGTTGCCCCCTTCGGAAGCCGGGCGTACCGTCACGACGAGGTGATCGTCATGCGACGTGGGGTCCTTGTCGTGATCGTGGCCCTGATTCTGGTCACGCCGGCGGCGTCGGCCATTCCCCTTTGCGACTACCGTTCGCCGGAGACGGACCTGTCCGACCTCGCGATCGGCTTCGCGTACCAGTACTACAACGATCCGTTCAGCAGTGACGAGGACGTGAATGAAGGGCAGTTCTCGGTCGACTACGAGCGGATCTTCGACGAGCCCGAGTTCGGGTACGACATTCGGCTTCAGAACGACATGGCGATCTCGGTACTCGACGAGTCGACCTACACGACATTCGCGGACGGGAATTACAAGCGCTACTTCGCCGCCGAGGGTGACTACTTCGCGTTCGCGGGAGCGACCGCCCGCAGCTCGTCGTCGTACAAGTCGCTCGCGCTCTCCGTGAGCTTCGGCGTCGGCTCCGGCCGGTTCGTCGACGTCACGCCGCTCGCTCGGGCGACGCGGATCGACGAGTACCTGTACTCGAGCGGGAGTCTGGTCGACCACCTTCACCCGGTCGACTTGCAGATCCTGGCCGACGAGATCGGCAGTGCAGCAACCTACGGCTCCGTGGCCGCACTTCTCGAAGCCGTCCAAGACGTCCTCGAGGGGTCCGGATACGTCAAGGTCGGGGGACTCGACGCACTCGACGTCTCCGAGATCACGCAGTTGATTCAGGAAGAGGGGTTCTCGCGGTACTGCGGATGGGACCTGAAGATCGGGCTCGGATACGAGGTCCTCGACCCGTCCGGGGGCGAGAGCGATCTCCTGGTCACCGGGGCATTCAACTACGCGTTCGCGACGACGCCGAGTGAGCAGTTCCTCATCCAAGGGAGCTTCTCCGGCCTGCCCGACTTTCTCGAAGAGAACCGAATCGACGTAACGATCGGATACGACTGCCTGCTGTCGGACCTCCTGACCGCGGCGGTGTCCTACGAGTTCTCACGCGAGACGTGGATCGAAGAGCCGAGAGACATGCACCGGATCGGTCTCGACCTGACGATAAAGCCCGCCAAAGCCGCGGAGGTCACGTTCAGCGTTGTGTTCGAGCACGAGGGCCCCGAGATCTACGAGGAGTGGCTGATCGATCTGAA
>Ga0272441_10011606_pt1 | contig 13039 bp, 11 predicted proteins | sample SSMProp6N_FD_193582 | JGI IMG/M metagenome (GOLD analysis project Ga0272441, IMG submission 193582) | Marine sediment archaeal communities from Little Sippewissett salt marsh, Falmouth, MA, United States - SSM-Prop-6N | ecosystem: Environmental > Aquatic > Marine > Wetlands > Sediment ...
CCAGCACGCCATCTTCGCGAGCCCTCATTCGGCGTGTAGCACCACTACGCGCGTCTTTCGGTCTCACGAATCTGTCGCACTGGGTCGAGCGAGCTCTGGCGGAACCTATTTGTAGGGAAGCTCCTAAGGCGCGGTGGTGCTCAGATAGTCGTCGATGGCGGCCCGCAGAGTGTCAGCCGCCAGCAGCCCGCAGTGTTCGCTGTCCGGGGGAAGGCCGTCCAACGCATCGAGGATGGTCACCTGGGAGATCGCGCTCGCCTCGGCCAACGCCTTGCCGGTCGCCAGGTGGACCGCCATGCTCGCCGAGGCGATGCTGGTGCCGCAACCGTCGGTGGTGAAGCGGACCTCGGTGAGCAGATCGTTGGCGACCCGGATGAAGATCTCCATCGTGTCGCCGCAGGGGCCAGTCACCCGCCCGTGGCCGCTGGGGTCGTCCATCGGACCCGGGTTGCGCGGGTGCATCCAGTGGTCCACCACAACCGCGGAATACTCCTTGCGCGTTTCTTCCAGGATCTGCTCCTGGAGCGCGTCGACCATTGCGTCGAAGTCGGTTGCCATGGTGTACCCCTACCCCGCGCAGCCGCCCGCTGACAACCGAATTTCGACTTAGGCCCCGGTCGGCAATACCCTGACCGCTCAGGCTGCCGAGGCATCCCGGCTCACTTCGTTGCTTCTGGTTGCCTAGCAGCAGGATGCGCCTAGTCGCGCCTTGTGAGCCGGGCGCCTCGACGCCCTGAACTGACCAGGGTATGACTGACCGGGGCCTTGGTCAGTGGGAACAGGGGGCGAGGGGGCTGGCGTCGGCGGGTGAAACCGTGCCGGTGTCGGAGCGGACGAGGGACTCGAAGAAGCACTTGTACTGGTGCTTGGGCTCGGGGAGCTCGAAGGGGACGTAGTGTCCGGAGATGCCCGGAGGTTGCGTGTACTGGATCAGCAGGGAGGAGCGGGGGCCGTCGGGGGTCTCGAGGTTGTCGGCGGCGGGCGCGGCGTGGGAGACGGCGCCCACGAGCTGGAGGGCCTCCAGCAGGGTGTCCTCCACCAGGGGCTCCACCGGCTCGAGCGCGGCGGCCAGGGCGAGGGCGTTGACCGCCGGGGGTGGGAAGTAGCCGTCGATCACGCCCTCGATGACCAGGATGTCCCGGGGAGCGGCGTCGGGTCGCGGCTCCGCGGCCCAGCGGCGGGCCCAGTTCATCGGCTCGGAGGACTCGGCCAGGGTCTGGAAGAGCTGGATCGCCGGGTCGGCGATGTCGGGATCGTCCGAGGTCTTGTAGTTGAGCATCACGTGCACCAGGGTGGAGAAGTCCATGGGCTCGAACTTGATCACGAGGTTGTACAGCCAGCTGCCGCCCACGCCACTGAGCAGCCCGGCCCGGAGGCCCGGCTCGAGGCCGAGCACGATGCTGCCGATGGTGGCGCCGGTGGAGTGGCCGTGCAGCAGAAAGTTCCCGGTGTCGAAGAAGAAGTCGTCGCCGCCGGCGTCGGCGCCGGGGCAGGAGGACGCCGGGAGGGTGAGGTCCGCGGCCATCCGCATGATGGAGGTGAAGTCGAGGGCCGCCTGGCGGACGTTGTCCCGGAACGCCACCGGGTTGGTCACGTTCCAGAACTCCAGCCCATCGGTGGCGCCGTCCGGGTGGCGCGGGCCGGTGAGGGGCGCCTCGAAGGAGAGCGAGGCGATGCCCACGTCGGCGAGGTAGAGCGCCGGGCCGCGGCCCGGCTCGTGGTCCTGCTCCCAGAAGGTGCCGCGATCCACGACCTGCGTGTACGCCCCGCCCTGCCCCGGCGCGTAGAACAGCAGGGGCCAGCCGGTGGTGGGCATGGTGGCCTTGGGGATGGCCACGGAGAAGCGGATGGTCTCGCTGCCCAAAGTGGCCGGCTCACCGGCCGGATCGAAGCGGATCTCGCCACCGCTGGTGGTGTAGGGGCGTTCGCCGTCCTGGAACAGGGGGACCTGGACTCGGGCCTCGACCACGCAGTACGTGTCGTGTTCCCGGATCCAGGAGGCGTCCGTGGCCTCAGGGACGGGCTGGGCGTGGATCCAGTCCCACAGCCGGTCCAGCTCGGCGTGGGGATCGCCGGTGCGGTAGATCGTGGCCGCCCGCACGTGTGCGCGGGGGATGGCCGCTCGGTCAAGGTGCTCCCAGAGCGGCCGCAGCTCCGTCACGAGGCGGTCGCCCACCGCGCCGCCGGGGGTCTGCCCCGCCTTGAGCTGCTCCAGGGCGAGCGGGCTCCCCAGGGGGCGCCCCTCGGCGTCCAGCACGCCGTCGGTCACCACGGTGGCGTAGAGCGTCCGGGGACGGAGCACGAACCCGGGGCGCGGCATCACCACCAGGAAGTTCGCCGGGGAGTAGGTCTCGGCGTCGGCCTTGAAGATCACCTCCACGGGCACCCGCTCGTCCAGGTCGGGCGAGGCGTCGTCCACGTTCACCAAAAACACCGGGCTGCCGTGCTCCAGCGAGGCGTCCGGGGCCGGCAGGGTGTCCGGGTCCAGCGGCCCGGTGAAGCGCATCCAGACCCCGGTGGTGGTGCCGAAGCCCACCGGGCTGCGCTCCAGGGCGGCGAGCAGCTCGTCCATCAGCCGGGTGCCTCCCGGGTTGGGGAAGTCGGCCATCACGAGCGTGGAGTCGTCGCGCACGCGGTGCGGGATCGGGTAGGGCGTGTCGAAGAAGCCGGCGCCGTCGTCGGTGCGCAGCACGACCTGGGTCCCGGCGATCTCGGAGGGACCGTCCTCGCCGCCGCAGGCGATGAGCAGCGCGCAGGCACAAGCGAGCCACGTACAGAGGGCCGGGCAGCGCTGCGTCCCTGGCGGTCGCTGGCGTGGAGCGGAGCATGGGTCACAGGACATGTGATCTTCATACCACCGAGCGGGACTCAGATCATCATTGTCGTCTGCACACTCAGGGAACGTGCTCGAAGGCGTAGACGGGGCCGATGTCCGTGCAACACGAGGTCTACGCCACGGTGCCCCTGGGCGTGGCGGGTCTGGTGCAGGCGGAGCTGACAGAGGTCGGTGTGGAAGGGCTAGCAGCGGGGCGGGCCGGTGCTGCGCGCCGAGCTGGAGGGATCGGGGGGGAGAAACCGGCGACCATGGCTGCGCCACCAATGAAACGGAAAACCAAAGCGAGTGTCTTCACTGTCGTCCTCCTGGGTTGGGGTTCGCTCCGGCGGCGATACCAAGGGTTCGCGCAAGAACAAGATCCCAGAATTCGGGTGTCGAGGCGCCCGAATGGCGAGGCGCCAGAAGGGCGTATATCGGGAATATACAACCGCCTGGCCGCTGGGCTGCAGAATTGCTGCTCGCTGCAATGGTGAAGCAGAAACAACGAGCACGTGCCGTAGGCACGCGCGCAGTGAACAAAGCCAGTCGGGATGGTTCGGCGGCCTGGGCGATCTAGTTGTTTTGCGGCGGACGCTACGAGCTTCCCTACTCCGACCAACATGAATCCCGCGGCATTTCGTCGCCAATCGCTCAGGAGGATAGGGGTTTAGCCCGAGTCACCCTGCGGAGGTCGGGCTGATCGTGCAGCTGCTCGGTTGGTTCAGGCGTCGTCGTTGTCGGTGGGCGCGGGGAGGTCGCCTGCGGCCTCGGCCTTGGATTTGATCTCGGCGAGGATGGCGTCGGTGACGGCGAGGGGCAGGGCGTCGGGTTCGGGTGGCGCGCCGGGGGCGGCGCCTGGCTCTGCTCCGGGTTGCTGGCCCGATTTGACGAGGCGGTAGGCGTTGAGGCCGGCGGCGATGGCGGGGCCCAGGACCTTGCCGGCGGCCTGGACCTTGTTCACCGTCTCGGTGAGCTTCTCTATGGAGTCTCCGAGCTGGTCCACGCGTTGGGAGGTGCGCTGGAGGGTGGGCACCTCTCCCTGCACCTCCCGGGCGATGTGGTCCACCCGGGCGAGGGCCTGGTCGGCCTTGGTGGTGAGGGTGAGGCTGCGTTCCTCGAGGAGGACCAGGGTTTTTTTGGCCTGCTTCATCAGGGCGAGGGCCGATAGGACCAGGGGCAGGAGGGCGCCGACGATCAACGCCAGCAGCACGACGAGGGCGATCTGGACGCCGTCAGTCACGCTAGCCCTCTTTTTCCGTGACGGCGGCGACGGCGGCCTGGTTGGCGGCGAGGGACTCCTTGTAGGCGGTCTTGGCGGCCTCGGTGGCGGCGTCGTAGGCCGCGCGCAGGGCCGGCGGGAGCTTGGAGATCTCGTCGCGCCGGGTCGCGAGGTTGTCGGTGATCCACTGGCGGGTGTCGGCCCCGGTTCGGGGCGCGGTCAGGTAGGCGAACCCTGCGCCGATGGCAGCCCCACCGAGGAACGCCAGCAGCAAGTGGGCCGAGTTCAAGTCGTTGTTGCTCATGGGTCAGCTCCTCCTCCGATTTCATCGTTGTTGATGGGGGGACTATACCAGCCCGGGTGGTGCACTCAAAGCGAGGAAACTTCGGGGCCCGATGGGCCCCTCAATAGCTGTAGCGGCGGATGGAGACGTTCATGAGCAGGCCGGCGCCGATCATGAAGGTGAGCACCGAGGAGCCGCCATAGCTCACCAGGGGCAGGGTCACCCCGACGATGGGCAAGAGGCCCGAGACCATGCCGATGTTGATCAGCACGTGCCAAAAAAACATCACCGCGACGCCCATGCACACCACCGAGGCGAAGCGATCCCGGGCCGTCCGTGCCAGGTTCACCCCCCAGACGATGAGAAACAGGTAGAGCCCCAGCAGCACCAATGAGCCGATGAACCCCCACTCCTCGGCCCACACGGCGAAGGGGAAGTCGGTCCAGGTCTCTGGCAGAAACCGCAGGTGGGACTGGGTGCCCTGCTGGAAGCCCTTGCCTGTCAGCTCACCCGAGCCGATGGCGATGAGGCTCTGCTTGAGGTGGTAGCCGGCCCCGGAGGGATCGGCCTGGGGATCCAGGAACGAAAGGAATCGGCGCTTCTGGTAGTCCTTGAGCAGCAGGGTCCAGGTGAGGGGAGCGATGACCACCAGCGACGACAATAGCACCAGGAAGGAGCGTATCTTCAGCTTGGTCATCAGCATCAGCGAAAAGAAGATCAGGATCACCAGCAGGGCCGTGCCCAGGTCGGGCTGGGCCAGGATCAGCGCAACGGGACCGGCCACCAGGGCGAAGGGCCCTGCCAGGTCCTTGAGGCCGCGCCCCTCGATGCTCGGGTCTGAGTGCAGGTACTTGGCCAGCACCACGATCACGACGATCTTGATCAGCTCAGAGGGCTGGACGCCCAGGGGGCCGTAGCCGATCCACCGGGTGGATCCCTTGACCTTGCGGCCTATGACCAGGGTCAACAGCAGCAGCACCAACCCGCCGACGTAGATCCAGTAGCCGTAGTGGTTGTACTGGCGGTAGTCGATGGTGGCCACCACCAGGAAGGCGGACGTGCCCAGGATGTACCAGTAGATCTGCTGCAGGAACCGCCCCGACAGGCTGCCTTCGGCGGTCGAGTACAGGTTCAGGAGCCCCACGGCGGCGATGGCGCCGATGAGCAGGAAGATGGTCCAGTCCAGCTGGAAGCGCATTCTCCCCATGGGCCGGCCTATGGGCTGACTCGGGAAGATCACTGGGGTGCCATTCCTTGGCCCGGGTTCGGGCTCGGGGCGAGGCCTCGGGACCGGCCCGCGTTGGCCTTGGGGCGAACCTTGGCGTAGTAGTCGCGGATGATGCGCATGGCGATGGGCGCGGCCACCTTGCCCGCCGAGCCGCCGTGCTCGACGAGCACCACCACCGCGATCTCCGGGTTGTCGTAGGGCGCGTAGGCCGCGAACCAGGCGTGGTCCGCGAAGCGCCACCAGTCCCGCGGGTCCCGGGACTTCTTCTCGCGTTTGATCACCTGGGCCGTGCCGGTCTTGCCCGCCGCTCGCAACCGCCCGTCCCAGGCCTCGTAGGCCGTGCCCCCCTGCTCGGCCACCACACCCCGGAGCCCGGCCTTGACCAGTCGCAGGGTCCGATCCGACACCTGGACGCGGCGTCTGAGCACGGGCGGATACGTCCGCAGGACCTTGCCCCGCGAGGACTCCATGCGCTCGACGATCTGTGGCAGGTAGAGTCGGCCTCCGTTGGCGATGGTTGCATAGAGCATGGCCAGCTGCAGCGGGGTCGTTGTCACGTTCCCCTGGCCCACCGACGCGTTCAGGGTGTGGCCGATGCGGAACCCCCCGGGCATGTTCTTGGCATACCATGCCTTGGTGGGGATGAAGCCGCCCCGCTCACCGTTGAGCCCCAGCCGGGTGGGCGTGCCCAGCCCGAAGTCCCGGGCATAGCGGGAGAGGCGGTTCATGCCCACGCGCTTGCCCAGGGTGTAAAAGTAGATGTTGCAGCTCTTGACGATGGCGCTGTGGAAGTGCATGGGGCCGTGCTGGGAGGTGCAGCGGAAAGCCGACTTGCGCCCGTACTCGTGGTAGCCCTTGCAGAAGATGTACTCGTAGGTGTTGGCCAGCCGCTCCTCCAGGGCCGCGATGGCCGTGATCACCTTGAACGTGGAGCCGGGGAAGTAGCTGCCCATGACGGTCTTGTCGAGCATGGGGTGGTAGGGGTTGTCGTACAGCTGTCGGGCCTGGTCCTGGGTGAGTCGGCTCGAGAGCATGGCCGGGTCGAAGGCGGGCTTGGAGGTCATGGCCAGGATCCGCCCGGTGTTGACCTCCACCACGACGGCGGCCCCTGCCGGATGCCACCGCAGGGAGCTCTCCACGATGCGCTGCAGGTCCAGATCGAGGGTCAGCACCAGGTTGGAGCCCGTCCGGGGACGCTGCCGCCGCATGGCGGGCGGCCCCAGCAGCCGCACCAGCCGCTTGTCCTTCTGACGCCGGCCCCTGACGTCGACGACGAACCGCTCGAAGCCCGGCTTTCCGCGCAGGTAGTACTCCCACTGGCGCTCGATGCCGAACCGGCCGATCTTGTCGCCGATGCGGTAGCCCCCGAGCCGCCGGATCTCGGCCCGCGACACCTCGTTGATGTAGCCCAGGACGTGGGCCGCCAGGTTGCCGTAGGGGTAGCGCCGCTTCCACTCGGTGAGCACCCGCACCCCCGGCAGCTCGAAGGCGTTGGTCTCCAGGCGGGCGCGTTGGTCCCAGGTGATCGCCGGCACCGCCAGCAGGGAAAAGGACCGACGTTCCCCCGGGGCGTCCAGGATCTTCTTTTTGATGTGCCGGCTCTGCTCGTCGTCCAGCTCGAGGTACTTCTTGAGCTTGCCGAAGGCCTCGGCGGGGAAGTACCGGGGCACGATGTAGACGTTGAAGTTGATCTCGTTGTCCACCATCACCCGGCCCCGGCGGTCCATGATCACGCCGCGCTTGGCCTTGAGGGTGACCCGCCGGATCATCAGGCTGTGGGCCTGGTCCCGGTAGTCGCGCCCCTGGAAGAGCTGCATCTGCACCAGCCTGCCCAGCAGCACGGCGAAGCACAGGATGATGAACACCGTCATCCATCGGTACTTCCGGAGAAACTCCGTCTGTTCCGGTCGAACTTGCACTACCTGAACACTCCCTCGGTGGCCGCTTCCCGGGCCACGCGCCGGTCCACGCGCCACAGCAGGTAGAAGTAGGGTGCCGCGAGGGCCGCGGTCAGTGCCGCCTCTGCCGGCGCCATGGTCAGGGCGGACCAGCTGCCCCGGGGCGGCAGGGCCACGTGGATGGACACGGCGAGGACGGCGCAGAACAGCGAGGCGGCAAAGGAGACGCCGATCTGGGAGAGTCGCCCCTGGACGTATAGCCGCGCCGAGAGGCCGCGCACGGCGAAGTACACGATGAGCAGGGCCAGGATGTAGGTGCCCTTGGGCGCGCCGGCCAGCAGATCGGTCACGTAGCCCAGGGCCGCTGCGCAGGCGGCCCCCGCCGAGTGGCTACCCCTGACGCCGAGGGCCAGGTACAGGGTCACCAGAACCGGGATGGAGGGCAGCGGCAGCCACGAGGGCAGGACCCGCCCGATGGGAGCGAGCACCACCATGGTGAGAAATCCGACCAGCAGCAGGGCCGTGAGGCGAGTCATGGATAGGGCCCCAGTCCCAGGCGGGAGATCTTCGTCCGCCGACCCCGGGGCACCGAGGGCGGCGGTGGGGAGATGACCACCAGCACCCGGGTCAGCTTGCCGAAGTCCACGGGGGGACGTACCAGGACCAGGGGCTCCTCCCCCGGTGTGCGTGTCACGCTCAGGATGCGCCCCACCGGTAGCCCCGCCGGAAACCGCCCGTCCACCCCCGAGGTGACCACCAGGTCCCCGGCGGCCACCTTGGCCTTGGCGTCCAGGTGGGCGATTCGCGCCACGAAGCCCTTGTCCCAGCCCAGGCCCCGCAGGATGCCCCGCGCCCCGGTGCGCGGAACCCGCACGTCGATGCGGCTGGCGGCGTCCACGGTGAGCTGCACCATGGCTCGGCCGATGCGGGGCTTGCGCCGCAGCCGCCGGTAGCGGCGCCGATATCTTCGCTTCTTGAGTTGCTGGGCCACGGGGCAGCTGATGCGATCGGTCCCGTCCAGCTCGTAGTAGAGCACCCGGCCCACCACGCCCTGGGGAGTCACCACCGGGGCGCCGCAGCCCACGTCGGTGTGCTTGCGGTCGATGACCATGCCGATGACGCGGAACTTCTCGGTGTCGATGCGACGCCGCACGACATTGGCCGGCAGCATCTCCGCGGCGGAGTCGGCCATGTAGGCGCGGAAGCGGTGCAGCAGTCGCCCGCGCCTGGCCACCGCCGCCAGGTAGTGGTTGTTGGCCTTCAGGGCGGCGTTCTCCCGCTCGAGGCGCACATTCTCCTTTTTGAGATCCACCCGGTACAGGTACTTCCTCCACACTCCCATCCAGGACTTGAACACCGCCACGAAGGCACGCTCCAGGGGCCTGGATATCTGGTAGACGACCCGGTCGACGCCCTTGCGCTTCTTGTCGTCCATGGAGTTGGCCCTGTAGAACATCCAGACCACGGCCAGCAGCACCACCCCCACGATGGCGTCCCGGATGCGACGTCGCGTCATCGTCCGGTCCCCTCTTTCGCGGGACGCGGTCTTTTCCGGCGTTCGGACGCGTCAGGCCTGGTGGTGGCCAGGTAGACGGTTTTCCGCCGCGCGGCCGACACGACCGCCTGGACGTTCACCAGCTGGTAGCGGCCCTTGACCCGCTTCGGCACGCCTGTGATGCGACCGACGATGAGGTCCCGCGGGTAGCGGCCCCCCATGCCCGAGGTCACCAGAAGGTCGCCCACGCGCACCTCGTCTCTCGGCGAAAGATACTCCACCCGGCCGCGCAACCTTCCTCCGCTCCCCGTGCCCCGCAGGGCGCCTCGGCTGCCCGTGCGGCGCACGACCACCTCCACCCGGCTCTGGACGTCGTCGATGAGCAGCACGTCGGCATACCTGCCGTAGACCCGCAGCACCCGGCCCACCACGCCGCTGGGCACGGCCACGGCCTGGCCTGGCCGGAGGTGAACCTCGTCGTCGCGCAGGCGGATCTTGAGCACCTGATAAAAGGGCGACACGCCCCGGGCGACCACATCGGCGGCGTGGGTGCGCAGGGGCGGGGTGACGGTGAAGCCGAGCTCCCGCTCGCTCGCGCGCCCCTGGGCAGCCCAGGCCTTGAGGATCTTGTTGTTCTCCCGGAGCTCGAGGTTGCCATGGCGGAGGGTCTCGTTTCTCCGGTCGAGCCCCCTGAGCCAGACATAGTGATCCCAGACGTCGACCACCGCGCCCACGCCCGCCACCATCGTCCTTTGGAGCCCGGCCGAGATCCGTAGCACGAGGCGATCCACTGCGTTGAGCTGAGAGGGGCGGCCGACGTTGCCGTACAGCAGCACCACGGGCACCGCGAAGAGCAGGACCGACAGGCTGAGCTCACGCGCGCGTCGAGAGAGTAACATCGCCGGTACCGCTACTGGAGGGTGAGCTCGCGGAGGTTCTTCAGATCGTCGAGGGCGGCGCCGGTGCCCAGGACCACGGCGTGCTCCGGGTTGTCCGACAGCATGACCGGGAGACCGGTCTCTTCGCGCAGCAGGATGTCCAGGTTTCGCAGCTTGGCGCCCCCGCCGGTGAGCACGATGCCCCTGTCGGCGATGTCGGCGGACAGCTCGGGAGGCGTGCGCTCCAACACCAGTCGGCACGCCTCGACGATCGCGTTGATGGGTTCGGCCAGGGCGTTGCGGACCTCGTCCGAGTCCACCACCAGGCTGCGAGGCACCCCGGCCACCAGATCCCGTCCCTTCACCTCCATCTTCAGCGGCTCCTCGGTGGGATAGGCCGTGCCGATCCTGATCTTCACGTGCTCGGCGGTCTGCTCGCCGATGAGCAGGTTGTACTTGCGCTTCATGTGGGACTGGATGGCCTCGTCCATCTTGTCACCGCCGATGCGCACGGACCGGGAAAAGACGATGCCTGTCATGGAGATGATCGCCACCTCGGTGGTGCCGCCCCCGATGTCGACGATCATCGAGCCCATGGGGTCGTTCACCGGCAGCCCGGCGCCGATGGCGGCGGCCATGGGCTCCTCGATGAGGTAGACCTCACGGGCGCCAGCGGCCAGGGTGGAGTCTCGCACGGCGCGCTTCTCCACCTCGGTGATGCCCGACGGCACACAGATGATGACCCGGGGCTTGACCAGGACCTTGCGGTTGTGGGCCCGGGTGATGAAGTAGTGCAGCAGGGCCTCGGTGATCTCGAAGTCCGCGATGACGCCGTCCTTCATCGGACGGATGGCCGTGATGTTGGCGGGGGTACGGCCGAGCATGTGCTTGGCGTCGGTGCCCACGGCCACGACCTTCCGGGCACCGAGGGCGGATCGCTGCACCGCCACCACCGAGGGCTCGTGGCTCACTATTCCGCGACCCTTGAGGTAGGTCAGGGTCGTGGCCGTTCCCAGGTCAATGGCCATGTCATTGGAGAACAGGCCGTAGAACCAATCGAATAGCATTGCTCTGACGCTCGCTTGCGCGGCCCGAGCCGCGGTCTGCTTGCGGGAAAACCATCCTTTTTCAGTGGGTTACCCAAAAGCAGGGATCAAGGGATATCATGCGGTTTACGCGAGCACAAGGGATATTCATTCCCCGCGACCCGTTAGTCATTGATATTGCCCAAGTGGTAGGCTACCATCGCCAGCCTTTCCGGGCCAGGTAAGGTACCGCCCCGGATCTTAAGAGGTACGTCCCATGGCAATGGAAAAACTCCGTCAGCAGTCTCGCAGCTTCCTCATCTGGTTCCTCTTCATCATCATCATCCTGTCGTTCATCGTCACTTTCGGGCCTTCGTCCATGCGGCTGTCTTGTGGTGGGAACACCAAGGCGGGTAGCATTGAGGGTCGCGAGCTGTCCATGGCGGACAAGAGCTTTGCCCTTCGCCTGGGAATGAACCCCCAGGCCCCGGCCACCTTCCGGGCCAACATCTACGATCTGCTGCTCAAGCGTGAGATGCTCGCGGCCGAGGCCGAGCGTCTGGGGATGCGGGTGTCGGAGAAGGAGATCACCGACATGATCGCCAAGCGGCGCCGGGTGTACATCCTCGGGCAGGCTGCGGATCTCGCCAACCCCATGCTCAACGCCTGGCCCCGGGTGCGGGACGCCGATGGCAAGCTCGTGCCCGCCCCGCACTACTACCACGACCGGTTCAAGCGCTGGGTGCGGTACTCGCTGGGCATGAAGGTGACGGCGTTCATCGAGCAGCAGCGCAAGGAGTTGCTCGCCCAGCGGGCCATGGAGATCATCTCGGGCGGTGTCATCGTGACCGACCGGGAGGCCATGGCGATCTTCGAGTACCGGAACCACTCCCTGGAGCTGGAGTTCGCCCGGTTCAAGGTGGAGGACTTCAAAAAAGGGCTCCTGGTGGACCGCAAGGACGTCATGCGCTGGCTCGCCTTTCCGGAGAACCGCAAGAAGGTGGATGCCCTGTACAAGAAGACCAAGTGGAAGCTCACGGGCCTGGCCCACGAGCGGCGGGTGCGCCACATCCTGCTGAAGGTGGACGCCAAGGCCACTGCCGCCGACAAGAGGGTGGCCACCGACAAGCTCAACAAGCTGCGGGTCAGCCTGGTGAGGGCGCCCACGGACTTCGGCAAGATGGCGCAGCTTCTGTCGCAGGACGAGGCCACCAAGGTCAGCGGCGGGGACATGGGTTGGCGGGAGAAGTCCAAGCTCGGCTATGGCAAGGAATTTGCCGAGGCGGTGTTCAAGCTCAAGCCCATGACCGTGTCGCCCATCGTCAAAACGGAGACTGGATACCACCTGGTCTTGGTCGAGGGCGAGCGCAAGGGGGACGTGAAGCTGGAGGCAGCCCGGGTGTGGCTCGCCGAGCAGATGCTGGTCCAGACCACCGCGAAGACCCGGGCCATGGAGCTGGCGAACCTGGCCCTGGGGCGGCTCAACCTGGGGCAGCCCATGGCGCAGGTGTTCCCACCGGTGGACGGCGAGGTGCCTCCCGAGGACAAGGAAGAGGACTCAGAGTCCAAGACCCCGCCCCCCGAGCCCAATCCCGCCGTGTCCAAGCGGTGGCACCCGCTGCTGCCCTCGGTGGAGCAGGCTGAGGTCAAGCGCACCGACACCACCATCGGCAAGCTCGGCAAGGTCAAGGGGCTGGTGAGGAGGGTCTGGGCTCTGACCGAGGCCGAGCCTGTCCTGCCGAAGGTGCTCACCATCCCGGGCGTGGGCACCGGATTGGGATCCCTCGTCGTGGTGCGGCTCAAGTCCAAGACAGTGCCGGACAAAAAGGAGTTCGAGTCCAACAAGGAGGCGATCCTCTTGGAGCTGCTCGAGGTCAAAAAGGACGATGCTGTGAAGCGGTGGGTCTACGCCCGCTGCGAGGCCCTGCGCGCGGCCGGCAAGATCAAGCTCGAAAAGAACATGAGCGACATCGAGTACTACGCGGGCAAGGGCGAGAAGCGCAAGAAGCAGATCTTCAAGTACGTCCCCTGCCAGCGCCTCCAGCGCTTCGGCCGCCGCCCCGGCGACCCCGGAATGGGCGGCTACTAGTTCCACGCCCCGGAAGTTCGTTCCGGGTTTTTAGCGGTCGCCGGGCGGCGAGGGCAAGGCGCGACGAAGGCGCATACCGGGAGTATTCAACTGAGGAGCAACGCAGCCA
>Ga0272441_10011607_pt1 | contig 13039 bp, 11 predicted proteins | sample SSMProp6N_FD_193582 | JGI IMG/M metagenome (GOLD analysis project Ga0272441, IMG submission 193582) | Marine sediment archaeal communities from Little Sippewissett salt marsh, Falmouth, MA, United States - SSM-Prop-6N | ecosystem: Environmental > Aquatic > Marine > Wetlands > Sediment ...
ATTGGTAATTTGTCATTAGCAAGTAGTGTAATATTAGAATATGCACCTGCCAAGCCATCCTTTATAGACAGTAGAAATTAGAGGGAAAGAAGATTTTCTGGACGCATTAGAAAAATTAAGATATTTATGAGTATTTTAGGGGTTTCTGATGTGTTATTACATAACACAAAAAGCGCAAATTTTGTTTGAGATGGCACTTTATGTGCCATCGAGTTAATTTGCACCCCCTAAAATGCCAATATTTATCCGTATCGTTATCTGACATGGGAATTTTTCGAGCGGACAAAAAACTTCTTTCCCTCTAATTGACTTAAATATGTTCTCAATTTACGTGCGTAAATGTCCTAATGAGGCATCTTTCCGAATTGGTCTGGATTGGTTATGACGACATGCGTTTTACGGCGCGGACGGCGGATACGCCGTCAGAGGCGTATTCAGCGCCTATTGATCTGGCATATAACTCTGTTACTACCGCGCCGCCTACAATAAATCTACAGTCTATCCCCTCATCCTTCGCCTTATCGATCACTTCTTTCATATTAATCATCGTTGTAGTCATCAGGGATGAAAGCCCGACAATAGGCGACTTATGCTTTTTTACCTCTTTGATGATTTTTTCACTTGATACATCCTTTCCAAGGTCAATGACCTGGAAACCATGGTTGCGCAGCATCAGGGAAATTATATTCTTGCCTATATCATGTATATCGCCCTTAACAGTCGCCAGAAGCACTACTGTCTCCTTTGCCTGTTCCGATTGTTTGTGCTCCAATTGCGGCTCTGCTATCTTAAAAGCGCATTTCATCGTCTCGGCGCTGGCAATTAACTGCGGAAGGAAGTACTCTTTCTTCTCATATAGATCCCCGACCTGATTTATGGCGGGTATCATCACTTCACTGACCAACACCTCTGCCGGCCTGCCCTGTTCCAACGCCTCTTTCACAAAGCCTGAAACATCATCTTTGTTCCCTTCAAGTATGCATCTGGTTATGCTGGTCTCAACAGGTATGTTTACGCCTTTTAGCTTATCTTCTCTGACCGTAATATTCCTGAAGTGCGAAATAAATGACTCCGCGTTCCTGTCCTTTTCCAAAAGAACATCAGCGGCCCTTTTGATGCTCATAACCTCATCATTTAACGGATTGGCTATTACACATGTCAGCCCTTTAGAAACAGCCATCGCTAAAAATGCCGCATTTACCGATGGGCGATTAGGCAGCCCGAAAGATATATTGGAAAGCCCCAAAATGGTATTAAAACCGTTCGTTTGGTCACACCATTGAATCGTATCCATCGTAACTTTTGCGCTGGATGGATAAGAGGCAAGGGATAAAACCATACAATCGACAATGATATCTTTCTTGACAAATCCCCTTCTTAAAGCGTTCAAATATACCTTTTTTATTGCCTTTTTTCGATCTCTTAATTTCAATGGAACGGTAGTGCCCGATATCGGCAGCAATATGAACATCGACCCGTATTTTTTGGCGACAGATAACAGGCGGTCCATCTTTTTCTTTTCGCCTGAGATAGAATTTATAAGGGCCCTGCCCGGATATAATCTTAGGACATCCTCTATAACCTTTGGATCTGAGGAGTCTATGACCAATGGCACATCAACAGATACCGCCATAATACTTATCATCTCCCGCATTACCTTTGACTCATCAATGCCAGGGATCCCGGCATTAACATCTATTAAATGAGCCCCATTTCTTTTCTGCTCACTGGCAAGATGCCGCACCAAAGACATTTTTTGCTCGCTCAATTCTTTCTGTAATGCCCTTTTCCCGCTCGGATTGATACACTCCCCTACGACTATAAGCGGCTTCTTGCGGTCGAGTATCAGATGATCTCGAGCCGAGGACAACGCGCTGATGCCCTCAATCTCTACGCGAGGCCGTCTTTGACCCTTTACCTTTTTTTTCAATCCCTCTATATGTGCCGGTGTAGTACCACAGCAGCCACCTATCATATTCGCCCCCGCTTTGACAAGCGCCTTGCCCAGTGAAGCGAATCTCTGAGCGGTCATATCGAAAACCGCATGTCCTCCTTTTAGTATGGGCAGACCAGCGTTCGGCTTTGCTAATAAAGGGACAGCCGCGTACGGTTTCATATTTTTTATAATGCCAGCCATATGTTTCGGCCCCATCGAACAATTACATCCTACGGCGTCAGCACCGAGGCCCTGCAGTGTGATAAGGGCTGTTACCGGACCGGTACCGTTTATAGTCCGGCCGTCATTCTCAAAAGTCATACTGACCATAACGAACATGTCTTTCAACTCTTTGCAAGCGATAAGCGCCGCCCTGGCCTCCTGGATATCTATCATAGTCTCGATAACCAATATATCAACGCCGCCATCCAAAAGGCCTCTTGCCTGTTCTTTAAAAATATCGACCGCCTCATTAAAACCAAGGCCGCCAAAAGGCTCTATGAACTTTCCTAACGGACCTATATCACCCGCTACAATGGCCTTGCCCTTAGCAGCATGCTTTGCCAGTTTTGCAAGATCCCTGTTGATCTTACGAATATCCGTTATGCCATACTGTGATAGTTTCAAGCGGTTGGCTCCAAAGGTGCATGCATAAATTACATCGGATCCGGAAGACACATAATCCTTATGGATGGCATGCGATACATCCCGATTCTGCAATGCCCATACCTCCGGGCAAACGCCTTTGGGCATGCCCCTTCTCTGCAGTTCCGTGCCTGTGGCCCCGTCCAATATAACCAAGCGCTTATCCAAAAGTTTACGTATGTTCATGATCTGTTTACCTTTAGAATTTAGAAATGATATTATGCCTTTAATATACCCGACACCGCGGTCACTGACTTCTCCGGAACAAGCATATAGTTTTGGGTCAAACCGACCCCAAGCTTTTTCATCATTAAAGTTTCACATATAATCTTCTGATTGTCCAGTAAAAAATCCCCGTAGCCCGCGGAGTATCTTCTTCTTGTCAGTCTCTTATTTTCACGGCTGAGCCGACGGTTATACAGAGCGGATATCCAGTCTATGGCCTTATCCACAACCTCACTGGCTACAGCATCATATACGACTGCGCACGCCATGTCATTAACACGGGATTTCCCTCGGATCATATCCACGATTTCTCTGCCGGCGGTAGAGCCCATGAACAACAATTCACCGCAACCGTTCAACATCCTGGCCAATTCCACACTCTTCAATTCGATATTATTTTCCAGTACAGTCCTGGCTTCATCGATCCCCTTAATATCGATCATGGCCGCGCTGCCGCGTAGTTTAATAATATTCATAGCCTCATCGATCTGGGCATCAACCCTCTTACGCATCGCGGCACCAATATCAGTTTTGCCCTTTTTATAGCCCAATCTGGCATATATCATATTCAAAGGGACAGGGACGCTTATTGAATCAAAAAACTGAATGTCCATATTATTTCACCTTATCCCCCAACGATAATTCCTTTAACTTATCATTTTTCCAGACTATCGAAAGCCTGCGCCTATCCTTCCAGCATTTCTTCTTAACGACATACCCTGCAATTATGGGCAGTGATACCGTAGGCTCGACAAATGCCATTGCCTTGTATGCCTTTTTAGAGACCTTGCCCCATGATTTAGCCTCTTCCAAAGTAGATCCGCTTAAACCGCCCCAATGCGGCACATCAGTCGTGACCTGGAAGGCATAGCTGTGCCCCCCTGTATTTTTACCGAATATGTACCCCATGACAACAGAATCATTGATAAAATTCTTGGGCACGCCTCCGGCCACGTAGACCGCGGCGGTCTTTTTCGATCTCACCATGATCTGTGTGAGCTCAAAATTATCACGTATTGAATCTATGGAAAGTCTTGGCAGTTTTAATTTATCCTTCACATAATAATGATCCGTAAGCCCTATGCCGATACTTGAATCATTGATGGCAGGAGAAAACACAGGCACATCGAACCTGGAAGCTGTTTTCAGGATCGAGCTGTCGTCATCAAGCTTATCTCCCAATATGCTTAAAAACTCTCTGCTGGAATATGGACGGGGACTAAGTGAGCCGGCAAACCGGCTTATCCAGGCATCCGTTCTGACAAATTTTTCATCATCCACATATGTGTCATATATGCGATTAATAAGATGGTCACGGAGGATGCTGTCATCCGCCTCAGGGCTTCCTTTATACATCTTATTGCCTAAAGCCAGGTAAAGATCCTGGTATAGGATCGCGCCGGTTGATACTACCACGTCCACAATACCATAATAGATCATATCCCTGATCACCTGCCTTAATCCTCCGGCTATAAGAGGTCCGGCCAAGCCGAGAAAGACGGTCGGCCTTGCTTTATCCTTCAGCATATTCTCATAAACGGCCGCGCACTGCCCCACACGCCTGGCCTGCACTGACATGTCCTTGAACGCATCAACAAGGTCAACTAATGAGTTGACCTTATCCACACATATCGAACGCGTATTGACAGAGAGCAGGCTCTTCTTCCGCCGTTTCTGCCGCTTATTGAGCCCCCTGCCAAGGTAAACATCTCCAAGATCACTGGTTGCTTTAATTTCCTTTTTTGAACTCATCGCGATCCTTTCTGTTTCTTTTCAACAAAACTCCTTGCCGATGATCTAAGGCTCGGTTCCGCCCGAAAAGCCGTCCTGTATCCTGTACCCAGTATCCTCTTCATGCTGTAGATCCTATCCTTCAATGAAAATTTTACGATCTTTCCAAGATATGGAAGCCTTACGAACAAATTTGTTATCCCACCGGAAATAACCAATGGAGGCCTGGCGCCTATCTCATCAACTAAAATATCTAAAATTTCCCTAACTGTCAACACCTCTGTATCAGCTATAAAAAATGCCCCTTCCATAAATTCATGCCTGCCCAAAGAATATATCAACGCGTTGCAGACATTGCCGACATATCCCAGATGCAATTTGTTCGACCCTGCTCTAAATACGGGCAACAACCCGTATTTCAGCAGTCTTATGATCAGCCCCAAAAGATGAGGCTCATCCTCCCCATATATCATGCAGGGCCTGAATATCGCGGCCTTTAATCCCTTTCTTCTGTACGCCAATACCTTTTTTTCGGCTTCGATCTTTGATTGCCCGTATACATTAGTTGCCTTAAACGGCATGTCCTCTACCAAAGGCACATCCGGGTTTCCGCTGACAACCGCGACCGAGCTCGTATAGACCATCTGCCTGACCTTCAGATCGTATGACAGCCTGGAGATGTTTTCAGTCCCGACCACATTCACCTCATGGAGCTTTCTCAGGTCATTATTCTTAACATATCCTGCCAGGTGATACACGATATCGATCTGTTCCGGAACATTCCTTTTCAAAGAACCATAGTCACCTATATCCGCGTTAATGAATTTTACATTATATTTTTTTAACGCATCGATCCTACTGGTGTGTCTAACCAGGCAATATATTTTGTACCCTTCTTTCATTGAGATATCCTCAACCAGTCTTCTGCCTATGAACCCCGTAGCCCCGGTTATAAGAATATTCATTGTGTTTCTTGTTGGCTTATTCTTTTATCTCTTAATGAAAGAAGCCGGTCTATTTTATCCAGATCACTCTTCTTTATATCCCATCCTATCCCACCCAGGTTCTCTCGTATCTGTCTTGAGTCTCTGGATCCTACAAGGACAGAGGTTATCCCCTTTCTTCTAGCGGTCCAACATAGAACAAGCATTGTCAATGACTTCTTGTACTTATCAGCTATTTTTTTTATCTCTTGAAGGATATCTTTGTTTATAGAAAAAAGCGGCTCCTTCAGGTCAGGGTGGTTCTTTCTGACCATGTCGTTCGGAATCGGAACATTGCCGAAGAAGAACTTCCCTGTCAATATGCCGGAATGGAGGGGTATGTAGGCCAAAATAGAAACATTGTTCTCCATACAGAATGTGATAAACCCTTTTTCGATCTCCCTCCTGAACATGTTATAGTAAGGCTGTGTTGCGTGTAGAGGACAGTACCGCATAAATTCCCGCATTTGATCGATATTATAATTAGACACGCCTACATGCCTGACTACCCCTTTATCATGCAGACCCTTTATACAGGAGGCAGTCTCCTTTATCGGGACAGCCTTATCCGGCCAGTGGACCTGATAAATATCAATATAATCGCTTTTCAACCTTTTTCTACTATCGTCAATTTCTGAGAGTATCTTTTTACTTGAAAGGTCATGAAATATTTTCGGTCCGCTCCAGCTAAGCCCGCACTTGGTAGCAATAAGAACTTTCTCCCTGCATTTATTTGTGTTAAGGAACCGGCCGACGACCTCTTCTGAATGACCGCGTCCATAGACAGGGGCAGTATCGATAAGGTTTATGCCGGAAGCCACGGCTATATCAAGGGTCTCAAAGGACTTCCTATCATCCTGGTGCCCCCAGGATATATCGGAACTAAAGGCCCATGTGCCCAAAGCAATCTTTGAGACATCTGCGCCTGAAACAGTTAATCTCGTATATTCCATTGATTTACAGGTAATACGGTGATCTAATCACAAATTTTCGCTTTTCTCAAGATAAGTCGAATAATCCTTTACGGAATCCTCAAGAGACTGAAACTCATACGCGCAGCCGGCATCTCTCAATTTGGACATTTCGGCTTGAGTATAGTACTGATATTTAGGCCTCAGGTAGTCCGGCATTTCTATGTATCGAATCTTTGGCTTTTTCCCGGCTGCGATGAACATAGCGTTGGCAACGTCATTCCACGTACGTGCCTTGCCTGTCCCGAGATTGTATATGCCTGTCGTATCCGGATTCTCAAACAAATGGAACATCACATCGACACAATCTTTTACATACACAAAATCCCGTTTCTGTTGGCCGTCCATATAATCATCCCTGTATGACTTAAACAGGCATATTCCCTTGTCATCCAACACATTCTTGTAAGTCTTGCATATAACACTCATCATATCCTGCTTATGATATTCGTTCGGACCGAATACATTAAAAAACTTAATGCCTGTAACCCTGTTCTCGTACTTGTTATTGAGTATCCACAGATCGAACAATTGCTTTGAGTAGCCGTACATATTGAGCGGGCGAAGTTTATAAATAAGCTTATCATCGTCACTATATCCCATATTGCCGTCCCCATATGTCGCCGCGCTTGACGCATACAGAAGATGTGAATTGTTCTTGAAAGCCCATTGGGCTAATACTTTTGAATACTCGTAGTTATTATGTATATAATAATTCGCGTCCGTAAGGGTGGTGGAACTGCAGGCGCCCATATGCACGATATGGGTGGCTTTCGGGATTTTATTATCCGTTACCAGCCGTAAAAAGTCATCCTTCTGGATGTAGTCTTTGAACTTTTTCCCGACGAGATTCCTCCATTTTTCACTCGTTCCAAGATTGTCAACAACAATGATGTCATTTATGCCTTCGGAATTAAGTTTCCAGAGAAAACAACTTCCTATAAATCCGGCCCCGCCGGTCAAAATAATCATAAACTCTCCTTTTCACGGCACCATTACACATTATGCACACATTAGAATACAACATAAATACCAAACCAGCAAGCGAAAAATGCACAAACATTCGCCGATTTTATGTGCTTGTGATAAAGGATGCCTTGGCAGGGCACTTCCGCTTATTATATCTCAAGAACATTAGTGAGATAATGTTTTCCGTCCGCTCAAAAAATTCACTTCATATCTCTTGTGCACGTTTTAGCGTGCAATGCAACATATGCGTATAACATAGGGTTGGGGCGCTCATTCGCCGATTTTAGTGGTCCTTCGACTCCGCTCAGGACCACACTGAGCTTGTCGAAGTGTGGCTCGCTGTCCCGCCATAGCGGGACAACGCTCGCTCACTAAAATTAATCCTTCGACAAGCTCAGGATTAATGCTGAGCGTAGTCGAAGCATTAACGGCTCATGAGCATCCCCAAGCCCTATGTTATACCTGTGATTAATCATTGCACTGTGTAAAGGATGCCTTGGCAGGTGCACTGAAGCGACTTTCAAAAATCACGAACACAAACGCTCCATACTAGTTGTGAGTGATTTTTGTAACAGCGAGCAAAATGAGCGGTCATTTTGCGAGAGGCAAGCGGAAGTGCCCAGCCAAGGCATCCTTTTCGAGCGAACAGAATAATCTAATCACCATACAGGTAGTTTTCGGCTTGGTAGGAGCTGCGGACGTATGGGCCGCTTGAGACATAAGAGAAGCCAAGGGATATGGCGATTCTTTTGTACTCATCAAATCTTTCCGGCTCGATATACTCCATGACCGGTGTATGATGTCTTGTAGGCCTCAGATACTGCCCTATGCTTAAAAAATCACAACCGGCGCGCCTTAGGTCTCGAAAAACCGATACCACTTCGTCTTCAGTTTCTCCCAGTCCAAGCATTATACCGGATTTTGTATATACACCACCTCGCTCAAGCTTGAGGTATCTCAATACATTAACAGAACGCCTATAATCGGCCCCTTTACGGACATTTGGGTAAATCCTGGGAACCGTTTCAAGGTTGTGCCCGATGATATCCGGTCCGTTTTCTAAAACCGCATCCAGGCATTTTGTATCACCCCGAAAATCCGGTATCAAAATCTCTATTTTTACCCCGGAAATATTTTCTCTAATGCCCCTGACACAACAGGCAAAATGCCCTGATCCGCCATCTTCCAGATCATCTCTTGTAACACTTGTTATAACAACATGCCTGAGCCGTAATTTCCTTATCGCGGCGACTATCCTGTAAGGCTCATTCACGTCAACGGGCGATGGCACACCGGACCTCACCCCGCAAAAGCCGCAATTCCGGGTACAATTTTCACCCAGTATCATGAATGTTGCGACACTCTTTGAGAAACATTCGCCAATATTCGGGCACATGGCCGAAACACATACGGTATTCAAATTAAGTCCGTGTAACAGCGCCCTTGTATCCTGGATCTTAGCCAGATCGATCTTTTTATTTAGCCAGTGAGGCCTCTTTAATATTTCCGGCATTTCGCTTCCCTTGATAATTCCACTCATATGTGGAATATTTTTTCGCGATGAGCATATCGGCAGTTTTCATTTCATATTCTGTTGGCCCAGCGCTTAATAACTTCACATTATAAGTATTTTTGAACGACTGTATCAGAACATCCTGCATCCTGAAAAAATCGATCTCATATCCCATGATCTGAGACAGGCCGGGACATCTATATGATGCACAATGAGACGGTCCGTCTAGTATAATAAAACCATGCTGAAGAATACAAGATCTCCTTCTTCGCTGGGAACTCCCGCCTATCTTCAGCCCATTTGCCAATAGGTCATGTTCCTCTTTCTTTGCCATGCAAAGAGTCGTTTTCTTCGTATACTTATCATCTCCTCCCACACTATAATGCCCGTCAATCCCTAGGTTCTGGTAAGCTGCCTTGAGGAATGATCCCAGTTCCATAAATGATCCTTTTACGTTATCGCCATGGACAAGATCTTCTTGCCGGCAACAAACACTGTATGAAATATCCGTCCCGTGATACACTATAGAACCGCCTGTCATCCTTCTCACAAAAGGCATCCTTCCCGCCGAGACCGCGCCAATCTCCATAACCTCACTGATATCCTGAAACCTTCCGTATGAAATAGCGTGTGGGAACCATCCATAGATCCTTAAGACCGGATCCGCGTGAGACTTTGACACTGATTCAAGCAATGCCTCATCCATGGACATGTTCATGTAGGGATCTTGGCAACCGGACATGATAACTCTAAAGGGCCGCATGTTTAAGAACTTTTGGGGGCCTGCCATCGCAAATTAAGGTCTCTGGCGGCCTTTGTCTCATCTAAACGTCGGACCGGCATGCGGACAGGTGCTTCTCGAAATCTTTCGGGTTTTGTCTTGACCATATCGACGACATCCCGCATTATCTTAATAAAACTATCGAGCGTTTCTTTGGACTCTGTCTCAGTAGGCTCTATCATCAGGGCCTCTTTCACGATCAACGGAAAGTATACCGTAGGAGGATGTATGCCCTGATCTATCAGATATTTAGCTATGTCCAGGGCATTGACCCCTTCTTCTTTTTGCTTCGAACATGACAATACAAATTCATGCATACATATCCTATCGTAAGGCAATTCATAGATATCCTTCAGCAGCGCCCTGCAGTAATTAGCGTTCAACACCGCTTTTTCCGCCACATCGATAAGCCCGCTTTTTCCCAGGTATAACATATAGGCATATGCCTTTAATACAACACCAAAATTCCCGTAGAAAGGCGCTATATAACCTATAGAATGCGAGTGATTATAATCGAGCGCGTATGTGCCATCCCCCCGTTTAATAACACGCGGCACAGGTAAAAATTGAACCAATTTGGTATTGACGCCTACCGGGCCCGAACCAGGACCTCCTCCGCCATGCGGGGTTGAAAACGTTTTATGAAGGTTCAAATGCACGATATCAAATCCCAGGTCACCCGGCCTGCATTTGCCTACCATAGCGTTCAGATTCGCTCCGTCATAGTACATCAGCGCTCCGACATCATGGGCCATATCGGCGATCTTTTTGATGGCAGGATTGAATATCCCGAGCGTATTCGGACAGGTCAACATTATCCCCGCAACATCCTTGCTTAATTTTTCCTTTACCTCGTTCAAATCCATACACCCGTCCGCGTCTGTCTTGACAACTATAACGTCATACCCGGCTATAGCAGCGCTTGCCGGATTAGTCCCGTGAGAAGAATCCGGGACAATAACATATTTTCTTCTATCCCCTTGAAACTTATGATAGGCGGCCATTATCATTGTACCTGTCAATTCACCGTGTGCGCCGGCCAGAGGCTGCATAGTATAATACCCCATTCCGGTAATTTCGCAGAGAAGTTCTTCGGTGCGATAGATCACTTCAAGTGAGCCCTGAGCTAACAACCCCCCTCCCATCAATTGCGGCAGGAGCGGATGCATCTGTGTAAAATCATCAAGGTTTGCGACCTTCTCGGTAAATTTGGGGTTATATTTCATGGTACATGATCCAAGAGGATAGAAATTCGTATCAACAGAAAAATTCATCCTCGACAAATTCGTATAATGCCTTACGACATCCAATTCAGATACTTGCGGCAGGCCAGGGTCTGTTTCTCTGGCATATTTCCTGGAAATAGCAGCCTTTAAAGGCACATCCTTTTTAGGGACTTTAAACCCCTGTCTGCCTGCTTTACCTTTTTCGAATATTAATCGCACAATACCGCCTCCAAGCTCTCGGCCATCTTGACTATCTGTTCTTTAGTCCTTTTTTCAGTTACAGTAACAAGCAGGTAATTATCCATCCCCTTATAGAAACGGCCGAGAGGGAATCCGCACGCATATCCCTTTTGTATCATCTTATTGACGACTTCATCAGCGTTCCGAGACAGTAGCGCCGTAAACTCGTTAAACGTAGGGGAACTCTTTTTTACCTGCACGCCTGAGATCCGGTCCAGGACATTCTTCGCGAACTCCGCCTTTTCGTAATTCAATTGTGCCAAAGACTTTAGCCCTTCCTTGCCCAAAACCGCAGTGTATATAACCGCACGCAGTGCGCACAACGCCTCGTTTGAACAAATATTTGAGGTTGCCTTTTCTCTTCTTATATGCTGTTCCCTTGCCTGCAGAGTCAATACAAATCCCCTTTTCTTAGAGTTATCTTCGGTCTGGCCAACGATCCTTCCGGGCATTTTACGGACAAATTCCTTTTTAGCCGCCATAAATCCCAAATATGGGCCGCCGAATGAAAGAGGTATGCCCAGACTCTGCCCTTCACCGGTAGTGATATCACAGTCCATTTCGCCGGGTGTTTTCAGAAGACCGAGTGATAATGGATATACACTTTCAATGACAAGGGCCCCCCTTGAATGTGCCATCCGACATATATCAGAATGGTCATCTATCGCCCCAAAGAAATTCGGGTTCTGAAGTATGACCGCGGCAGTCTGATCATCAATATGCCTTGATAATTCCTCCCGAGAACTCTGGCCGTGTACCACGGGTGTCTCAATAAAAGTGATCGAAAGATTGGAGGTATAGGAATACAGCATTGTCCTATATATTAAGCTGACACCGCTGTCCATGACCACTTTATTTTTTCCGGTTATCCTGATGGCCATCATCACCGCTTCATATAGAGCCGTACCGCCGTCATACAATGAGGCGTTTGCAACCTCCAGGCCCGTTAATTCACATATGGTGGTCTGGAATTCAAAAATTGCCTGCAGCCAGCCTTGTGAACATTCCGGCTGGTACGGCGTATACGCCGTATAGAATTCAGCCCTGCTTGTCAAGGCATCGCACACGGCGGGTATATAGTGGTCATAAAATCCCGCGCCAACAAAGTTGACCAGGTGTGTGACATTCTTTGAACCTATCCTTTTCAGGTGGTCAAGCACTTCCAGTTCGGATTTCCCTTCCGGTATGCTAAAAGACTTTGCTTTGAGTTCAGGCTTAATATCCTGAAACAAATCCTCAACGGACCTTACACCAATAGCCTCCAACATCTCCTTCTCATCTTGCTTGGTATGGGGAGCAAAACTCAATGCGAGACCTCCTTTAAATGTTTGACATACTTGTCCGCTTCCATGAGATTACCTTTCTCAGACTCATCCGTGATCTCGACAACGATCAACCATGCCTTATCAAATGGTGATTGATTCAGCAGTTCGGGTTTCGCCGAAACGGCATCATTCACCTCTACCACCTTGCCTGAAAAAGGCGAATAGACGTCCGAAGCCGCTTTCACGCTTTCAATGGAGGCAAAAGGCTTGAACTGCTGGACATCCTTACCCACTTTCGGCAATTCAATAAAAGTAATATCTCCCAGAGAACTCTGCGCGTAATCCGTGATACCTATCCGTGCCTTATTACTCTCAAGTTTAGCCCATTCATGCTCTTTAGTATAAAGAAGATCTATTGGTACGTTCATAATAAAATTTTACCTCCTGGCTGTCCCTTTTTTATAAAAAGGTCTTTTACTGATCTCGGCATCTATGTTTACGTTTTTACTGACAACATTGATCTTTGTCCCCGGCTTATCATGTATCTTCTCGAT